>Ga0213827_1000282_pt1 | contig 49770 bp, 44 predicted proteins | sample MC6MC0898MG_FD_180669 | JGI IMG/M metagenome (GOLD analysis project Ga0213827, IMG submission 180669) | Enriched soil aggregate microbial communities from Iowa State University, Ames, United States - MC6-MC0898-MG | ecosystem: Environmental > Terrestrial > Soil > Unclassified | place: USA: Iowa...
TTCGATCACGCGATTGCCGCCGGCGACAGCGACACCACCAACCGCCTGCTGGACGATTTCTTCCTGCCCTACCTGGAAATCCGCAACCGCAAGGCCGGCTACGCCGTCAGCATCGTCAAGGCCGGCGCCAAGCTGGTCGGCCACGACGCGGGCCCGGTGCGTGCGCCGCTGACCGACCTGACCGGCGAAGAAATGGAAATGCTTGCCGCCCTGATCAAGAAGTCCGGCGCCGAATAATCGGTTCGCACTGACCGCGTGCGCGACTAGCCGCCAGAACGCCCTCCGCTGGAGGGCGTTTTGCTTCTTGATGCAAAGAAAAGTTGGCGGAATTCATCCCGTATGTTGTCATATGGCCTCTGTGCTTCCTCGCGGCCGCGCGCATCTGGCGCGGCCGACGCCTTTGGGCCGGACACCCAATAGGCTTCAGAGGAACGCGTACACTTGCGGCTGCGCGCCAGACCGCCAGCCTCGCCCGCAGCGATTTTCCCTATAAGAGAGACAATGCAAACTCCCGCCCGGCCTCCCCGCTCGCGCCTGACCGATTTCGTCATCGAGGAACTGACCAAGCGCCTTGACGGGCGCCAGTACCGCGCCGGCGACAAGCTGCCCTCCGAACACGCGCTATGCGACGAATTCGAGGTCAGCCGCACCGTCATCCGCGAAGCCGTGGCCTCCATGCGCCTGAGCGGCCGCCTGGTCAGCAAACCCGGCATTGGCGTTTTCGTTACCGAAGACCGCGAAAAGCCCATCGACTTTGTCGTGGAGCCCGCCACGGACCCGCGCTGGGCGCTGCACATCATGGAATTGCGGGCCGGCCTTGAAGTGGAAGCCTGTGGGCTGGCGGCGGAGCGCCGCAGCGCGGCGGACCTGTCCGGCATCGTCGAGGCCTTTGATGCCTTCAACCGCGCCACCCGCGACATGGAAGCCGCGGTCAAGGCGGATTACGAATTTCATCTGTCGATCGCCCGCGCGTCCAACAATCCGCACTTTCCGGCCCTGCTCAAGGCGGCGGTGCGCGACGTCATGCTCGATCTGAACATCAAGCACGGCGGCAAGACCCCCGAAGAACTGGAAACGTACGAGATCCGCAACGTACGTGAACACGAAGCCATCCTGACGGCCATCATGCGCCGCGACCCCGGCGCCGCGCGCGCCGCCATGGCCCGCCACCTGGGCGACAGTATCGCGCGCTACCGCAAGCTGCTGTCCCATCCCCCGGCGCTTTAACCCCCGCCTGCCTGCCCGCCCGTGATGCCAATTACGGGAATCCCCTTACTTGTTTACTTGTATGACGGCTGCCATCATACGTCCTATTGCATAACGTAATACGACGCGGCTTCAGCACCGCCTGCGTCTTCCGCGACCCGTAAGACCTGCCGTACCAGTGCCGCCGATGAGCCCCATTCTTACCCTCCGCAGTACGTACCACCCCTACGCCACGCGCATTCACCGGCGCACCCACTGACCGGCCCCGCGCCGGCGCTCTACCCCCCTCTTTCCGTACCCCGTCCGACTGCGCGACGCACCCTCTCCGGCTTGCCGGGGCGGACCCCGCACGCTTGGCCGTTTTCGACCCTTCCGCTTTTCAATCACTTTCGATCCCCAGGAGAAATCTCCATGCGCAAGTTTCTGAGCTCCGCCATTGCGGCAACCCTGCTGTGCGTCGCATCCGGCGCGCAGGCCGGCGTGACCTTCGAGGCCGTCAAGAAAAAGGGCTTCCTGCAGTGCGGCTTTGCCGGCATTCCCGGTTTCTCGGTGCTCGACAGCAAAGGCGAATGGACCGGCCTGGACGTGGACATGTGCCGCGCGGTCGCGGCCGCCATGTTCGGCGATGCCTCCAAGGTGAAGGGCAATGTGCTGACCGCCCAGGCCAAGTTCACGGCGCTGCAGTCCGGCGAAATCGACATGCTGTCGCGCAACACCACGCAGACACTGACTCGCGACACCACGCTGGGCCTGATTGGGGTGGGCGTGAACTTCTATGACGCCCAGGGCCTGATCGTGAAGAAGGCGATGAACGTCAAGAGCGTGAAGGAACTGGACGGCGCCACCATCTGCGTGCAGCCCGGCACCACCACCGAACTGAACCTGGCCGACTATTTCCGTAGCCGCGGCCTGACGTTCAAGCCCGTGCTGGTCGAGAACTACGACGAAAACTTCCGCCTGCTGGAATCGGGCCGTTGCGACGCCTACACCAACGACAAGTCCAATACCGCCGCCAACATGCGCACGCGTCTGGCCAAGCCCGACGACTGGGAAATCCTGACCGAGAACCTGTCCAAGGAACCCCTCGGCCCCATGGTCCGCCAGGGCGACGAGCAGTGGTTCAACATCGTGCGCTGGTCGCTGAACGCGATGCTGGAAGCCGAGGAATACGGCATCACGTCCAAGAACGTCGATGAAATGTTGAAGAGCACCAACCCGAACGTGCAGCGCATCCTGGGCGTGACGCCGGGCATGGGCAAGAACCTGGGTCTGGACGACAAGTGGGCCTACAACATCATCAAGCAGGTCGGCAATTACGGCGAAAGCTATGACCGCGCGATGGGCAAGGACAGCCCCCTCAAGCTGGAGCGCGGCCTGAACAAGCTGTGGACGCAAGGCGGCCTGATGTACGGCTGGCCGGTGCGCTAAGCACGGGTTTCGCGGCTCCGCCCTGTGCGGAGCCGCCCTTCATTTCCCCGGCCTGCGGGCCCTGCCCGCGCCAGAACACTCTTTACGCAGCAACACCATGAACAGCATCGTCAACGCCCGACTCAAACAGATCAAACCCTCGCCCAGCATGGCCGCCAAGATCGTCGTGGACGAACTCCGCCGCCAGGGCCGCGAGATCGCCGACTTCACGCTCGGCGAGCCCGACATGCCCACGCCCGCGCACATTGCGCGCGCCGGCCAGGACGCCATCGCGGGCGGCGACATCCGCTACACCAGCCCGAACGGCACCGTGGGCCTGCGCAAAGCGATCGCCAACAGCCTGGAGCAGACCGTGGGCGTGCGCTACGGCATGGACCAGATCACCGTGGGCGCGGGCGCCAAGCAGATCATCGCCGCCGCACTGACCGCCAGCCTGGAGCCGGGTGACGAAGTGATCGTCTGCGCGCCGTACTGGGTTTCCTATCCGGACATGGTGCTGCTGGGCGAAGGCAAGCCGGTCGTCGTCACCGGCCCCGAGTCGCAGGGTTTCAAGCTTGACGCCGCCACGCTGGAAGCCGCGATCACGCCGCGCACGCGCTGGCTGATCCTGAATTCGCCGAGCAACCCCAGCGGCGCGGTCTACAGTGCCACCGAGCTGCGCGCGCTGACCGACGTGCTGCTGCGCCATCCCAACGTGTGGATCCTGAGCGACGAGATCTACGCGCCGTTCACCTACAGCGGCCAGGCCCACGCCTCGCCCGTGCAGGTCGAGCCCAAGCTGGTTGAGCGCACGCTCATCGTCAACGGCATGTCCAAGTCCTACGCGATGACCGGCTGGCGCGTCGGCTACGGCGCAGGCCCCGCCGACCTGATCAAGGCCATGAGCACCGTGATGTCGCAAAGCACCTCGTGCCCCAGCGCGATCTCGCAAGCGGCGGCTCAGGCAGCCCTGGAAGGCGACCAGTCCAGCGTCACGGAAATGGTCGAGATCTTCAAGAAGCGCCGCGACGTCATCGTGAGCCGCCTGAACGCCATCCCCGGCATTTCATGCGCCATGCCGGACGGCGCGTTCTACGTGTACGCCAACGTGCAGGGCCTGATCGGCAAGAAAGGTCCCGACGGTGAACTGAAGACGGACCTGGACGTGAGCCTCTTCTTCCTGCGCGAAGCGGGCGTGGCCGTAATCGACGGCGGTTCGTATGGCCTGTCGCCGTACGTGCGCTTCTCGTTCGCGACCTCAACCGAGGTGATCGAGCAAGGCATGGACCGCCTGACTGTCGCGGTCAGCGCCCTGATGGCGGGCTGAACCGTGGCGCAGCACACCGCTCAACACCCGGTGCAGCGGCCGCCGCGCCGGGTCTCCTGGAATGATCCGGCCACGCGGGCGCTGGTCTACCAGGCGCTGGCCCTGGCGCTCGTCGGGGCCGCCGTCTGGTTCCTGGTGCACAACACGCTGCACAACCTGTCGATGCGCAACATCGCGACGGGTTTCGGCTTTCTCAACCGCGAAGCGGGTTTTGCCATCGGCGAATCCGTCATCGCCTACGCACCCGCCGACACCTATGGCCGCGCCATCTTCGTCGGCGTCCTGAACACGCTGCGCGTGGGCCTGCTGGCCCTGGTCGCGGCCACCATTCTGGGCGTCTTCATCGGCATCGGGCGCCTGTCCAAGAACTGGCTCGTCAACAAGATCACCTCCGTGTACGTCGAGGTGATGCGCAACGTGCCGCTGCTGTTGCAGCTGTTCTTCTGGTACGCGCTCATTACCGAGAACATGCCGGGTCCCCGGCAGGCCCACAATCCGCTTCCGGGCGTCTTCATCTCCAACCGCGGCCTCAAGGTGCCGGGGCTGGAAGGCGCGTCGCTGGACTGGGTGCTGGGCGGACTGGGGCTGGCCATCGTGGCGATCATCGCCGTGGGGCATTGGGCCGCAAAACGCCAGGAAGCGACGGGGCAACCGTTCAAGCTGGGACGCACGGCCATCGGCCTGCTGGTCGCATTTCCGGTCATCGGCTGGCTCGCCAGCGGCGCATCGCTGACGCTGGACATGCCCGCGCTCAAGGGCTTCAACTTCGTTGGCGGCCTGACGCTCTCGCCGGAGTTCGTCGCCCTCTTTCTGGGGCTGACCGTTTACACCTCGGCCTTCATCGCCGAAGTCGTGCGCTCGGGCATTCAGGCCGTCAACAACGGCCAGTGGGAAGCCGCCGGTTCGCTGGGCCTGCCGCGCCGGCTGGTGCTGCGTCTGGTGATTCTGCCGCAGGCGCTGCGCGTCATCATTCCCCCGATGACGAGCCAGTACCTGAACCTGCTGAAGAACAGCTCGCTGGCGGTGGCCATTGGCTATCCGGACATCGTGTCGGTGGTGAACACCACCCTGAACCAGACGGGCCAGGCCATCGAGGGCATCCTGATCATCATGGGCGCCTACCTCACGGTCAGTCTGTCGATATCGATATTCATGAACTGGTACAACAAGCGCATCGCGCTGGTGGAGCGTTGAGATGAGCAGCACTACGCAAACCCTGGCCGCGGACGTCGCGCCGCCCGGCGCGCAAAGCGGCGCCTGGGCATGGATGCGATCCCGCCTGTTCTCCTCGCCGCTCAATATCCTGATCACCGTGCTCCTGGCATGGTGCCTCTTGATGGCCGTGCCGGCGCTGGTGGAATGGGCCTTCATCAAGGCGAGCTTCGACGCCACCAACGCGCAGGAATGCCGCGCCGCGGGCGGCGCCTGCTGGGCGTTCATCGTTGAAAAGCATCGGCTCATCCTCTTTGGCACCTATCCGTTCGACGAGCAATGGCGTCCGCTGATCGCCACCGGCATCCTGATCGCGGTGATCGTGGCCAGCGGCATGCGCCGTTTCTGGAACGGCAAACTCGCGCTCATCTGGACGCTGGGCCTGGCTGCCGTGTCCGTGCTGATGTGGGGCGGCGTGTTGGGCCTGACCTACGTCGAAAACGCCCGTTGGGGCGGCCTGCCGCTGACGTTGATTCTGGCGACCTTCGGCATTGCCTTCGCGTTTCCGATCGGCGTGCTGCTGGCGTTGGGACGCCGCTCGAAGATGCCGGCCATCAAGGCGCTGTGCGTCGTGTACATCGAGCTGATCCGCGGCGTGCCGCTCATCAGCCTGCTGTTCATGTCGTCGGTCATGCTGCCGCTCTTCCTGCCCGAAGGATTCACCATCGACAAGCTGCTGCGCGCGCAGATCGCGATCATCATGTTTGCCGCAGCCTACATCGCGGAAACCGTGCGCGGCGGCCTGCAGGCCATCCCGAAGGGGCAGTACGAGGGCGCGGATTCGCTGGGCCTTAACTACTGGCAGCAGATGCGCAAGATCATCCTGCCGCAGGCGCTCAAGATCGTGATCCCTCCGCTGGTGGGCATCTTCATCAGCCTGTTCAAGGACACGTCGCTGGTCGTGATCATCGGCATCTTCGATCTGACGCTGGCAGCCAAGGCGGCCCTGTCCGACGCGGCATGGCGAGGTTTCGGGGTGGAGGCCTATCTCTTCATCTCGCTCATCTACTTCGTCTTCTGCTATTCCATGTCCAAATACAGCCGCGCGCTCGAGCAGCGCCTGGCCACCGGGCACGCCCGGTAAACCCGAAGGAGAACAGGCATGTCCGATGCCATCATTCGTCTGCAGGACGTGAACAAGTGGTACGGCCAGTTCCACGTGCTGCGCAACATCAATCTGAACGTGGCCCAGGGCGAGCGCATTGTGGTGTGCGGCCCGTCGGGCTCGGGCAAGTCCACGATGATCCGGTGCATCAACCGGCTGGAGGAACACCAGAAGGGCCAGATCATCGTCGACGGCACCGAGCTGACCAGCGACTTGAAGCACATCGAAACCATCCGCCGGGAAGTCGGCATGGTGTTCCAGCACTTCAATCTGTTCCCGCACCTGACGGTGCTGGAGAACCTGACGCTGGGCCCGATGTGGGTGCTCAAGCAATCGCGCGCCCAGGCCGAAGCCACGGCCATGAAATACCTGGAGCGCGTACGCATTCCGGATCAGGCCGCCAAGTTTCCCGGGCAGTTGTCCGGCGGGCAGCAGCAGCGCGTGGCGATCGCGCGGTCGCTTTGCATGAACCCCAAGGTCATGCTGTTCGACGAGCCCACGTCGGCGCTGGATCCGGAAATGGTCAAGGAAGTGCTGGACGTGATGGTGACGCTGGCGCAGGAAAGCGGCATGACGATGATCTGCGTGACGCACGAAATGGGCTTTGCCCGCAAGGTCGCCAACCGCGTGATCTTCATGGACCGCGGCGAGATCATCGAGGAAAACAATCCGGATGATTTCTTTGACCATCCGCAGAGCGAGCGGACGAAGCTGTTTCTGAGCCAGATCTTGCACTGAAACGCCGGAACATCGCCGAGCAGTTCTTCAAGCCGCCTTCTTGCAAGGCGGCTTTTTCGTTTGGGGGGATGGCTTGGCGGGGGCCGGTGTCTGACACCCTGTGACGGTCATCATCAACTTGCCACGGCAGGTCGGCGGGTGTCAGACACCTAGCTCGGCGGCACTGCGGCGGGTGTAAGACGCCTGCGGCAAGGTGTCTGACACCCTGTGATGGTCATCATCAACTTGCCACGGCAGGTCGGCGGGTGTCAGCCACCTAGCTCGGCGGCACTGCGGCGGGTGTAAGACGCCTGCGGCAAGGTGTCTGACACCCGTGTGAGATGGCCTTGAAGCTGCCGCGGCCGTTAGCCGGGTGTCTGACACCGTCTCCCCAATACACCGCACAAAGAACCAGATCAGGGCGCAGCGCGGGGCCATCCCCCCGGAATGCGCATTAGTGATTTGAATATGCCGCTGCAGCCCCGCCGCGGCGAATCAGAAATCAGATATCAACATGAGAATTCAATCGTTCTAGCGTGACGGCGCATCGGCCAGACTGCGTCTTTCTCTAAGCGCATACAGGAATACCGATGTCCCTTCCTTCAGTCACGGGCCTGGACCACTACATCATCCGGGTCAACGACCTGCAGGCGGCGACCGACCGCTACGTCAAGCTGGGATTCAGCCTGGCCCCGCAGGGCAGGCACCATCGCGGCACGCGTAATCAGACGATCATCCTGGACGCGAATTACCTTGAGCTGCTGACCTTCCCCGAAGACCTCAGGGCGCAGGCGCGCTTCGGCGGGTTTGACGACACGTACGAAGGCCCGGTAGCCACCGCCTTGCAAACCACCGACAGCACCGCGGTCCACGCGGAACTGGCGACGCTGGGCATCGACGCCGAACCGCCCATCAGCGGCGGGCGTCCCGTGCATCTGCCCGAAGGCAGCGAAGACGCCGCCTGGAACAACACCCAGTTTCCGGCAGGCCTGCTTGGTGTGCCCGACTTCTTCACGTGCGGTCACCTGACGCGCCATCTGGTGTACCGCCCCGAATGGCAGGACCATGCCAACGGCGCGCGCCGCATCGAGGCCTTGATCGTCGTGCATCCCCAGCCCCGTTCGCTGCGCGAAGGCTACGAACGCATCTTTGGCCCCATCGCCACCAGCGACCTGCCCGACGACGGCCTGCAGGTGCGGCGCGGCAGCCTGCGTATCGACTTCCTTGCGCCCGCCGCCTTTGAGCAGTGCTACCCGCAGGTACGAGTACCCACGAACCTGCCCGCCGCATCGCAAGGCGGATGGTTTGCCGGCTCGGTGATTGGTGTTCGGGATCTGGACCGGACACGCGCGCTGTTCGACGCCAACCAGGTGAAGTACCGGACGAATGCGCGTGGCGAACTGGTGGTGTCGCCGGACGACGCGGGCGGCGCGTTGCAGGTCTTCGTGCAGGAGGTGTGAGATGAGCCAGCCCCTGACCGATTACTGGGACTGCTTTGCCAACGACTATTCGTCCGCGCGCCAAGCCTTCGTCGACGACGCGGCCGCACGCGGGGCCGCGTTGTTCCGCTATGAACATCCCGCGCTGAAGGACCCGCAGGGCGATGCCTTGAGCGTGGACGTGGCCATCCTGGGCCGCCGCGATGCGCCGCGCACGCACCTGGCGATCAGCGGCACCCACGGTTTGGAAGGCGCGGCCGGTTCCGCTGTGCAGCGCGCATGGCTGGCCGCCGACGGCGCGCGGCCCCTGCCCGATGACGTGAACGTCGTCCTGGTGCACGCGCTGAACCCATATGGCTATGCCCACGACACCCGCACCACGGAAAACAATGTCGACCTGAATCGCAACTTCGTCGACCACACGCGCCCCTATCCCGCCAATCCGCACTACGCCACGCTGCATCCGCATCTGATTCCGGCGCAGTGGACCGAGTCCACGCACGAGGCCGCCGCGCGGGCGCTGGATACGTTCAAGACCACGCACGGCGCGGATGTGCTGTTCAACGTGACCGCCAGCGGCCAGTACACGCATCCGGACGGGCTGGTCTTCGGCGGCCAGGGGCCGGAATGGTCCAACCGCACACTGCGCCGCATCGTCGACGAGCACCTCGCGGCCAGCGAGCGTGTCGCGTTCATCGACTGGCACACCGGCATTGGCGATTACGGCGAGCCCTTTTTCCTGTGCTTCAACGACGAAGACAGCGCGGAGCAAACGCTCGCCGCACGCTGGTGGGGAGCTGAACGCGTGCGCGGCCAGCGTCCGCACGGCTTGGCGCGCCCCGATTATCAAGGGCTGGTGTTCCGCGGCGTGCAGCAGGCGCTGGGCGATCGCCCGCTGGCCGGCGCGGTCGTCGAATTTGGCACGCGCGGCCTGCAGATGCGGTCCGCGCTGCGGCTGGATCAATGGCTGCGCTTCAAAGCACCGCAGGCTCCAGACGACGCGCGCGATGCGCAACTGCGCGCGGACCTGGTCGACGCATTCGTCCCCGTATCCAGCGTATGGCGGCGCAGCGTCGTGGTGCATGGCCTGCACATCACGCGCCAGGCCATCGACGGCGTCGCGGGCTGGTGACTTCTTTCCTCTAAATCCTCCTCTATCTGGCATTCATGAAAGCGATTGTTTTGCGTGAGCACGGCGGCAACGACAAGCTGCGCCTGGAACCCAACTTCCCCGATCCCGTGGCGGGTCCTGATGACGTGGTGATCCGCGTCAAGGCCTCGTCCCTGAACTATCACGACGTCTTTACCCGCCGCGGCATGCCCGGCATCAAGCTGCCCTTCCCCGTCATCATCGGCCTGGACGTGGCCGGCGAGATCGTGAAGACCGGCGAAAACGTGCGCGACTGGAAGGCCGGCGACCGTGTCCTGGTCGACCCGATCGACCGCGTGGACGGCGGCCTGGTCGGCGAGACCATCCACGGCGGACTGGCCGAGCTGTGCCGCGTGCCCGCGCACCAGCTCCTGCGCCTGCCCGACGAAGTCAGCTTCGAGCAGGCCGCCGCGCTGCCAGTGGCCTACGGCACCGCGCTGCGCATGATGAATCGCATCGGCCAGGTGCAGGCCGGCGAAAAGGTGCTGATCCTGGGCGCCAGCGGCGGCGTGGGCGTGTGCGCGGTGCAGCTCGCCAAGCTGGCAGGCGCCGAGGTCATCGCCTGCGCCGGCACCCCTGAAAAAGGCGAGGCCCTGCGCGCCCTGGGCGCCGACCACATCATCCTGTACACCGAGGAAGACTTCCTGAAGGCCGTGCAGGAACGGTTCGGCAAACCCTCGCGCCGGCGCGGCGGCAAGCCGGGCGGCGTGGACGTGGTGGTGAACTTCACGGGCGGCGACACGTGGGTCAAGTCCCTGCGCTGCCTGCGCCTGGGCGGACGCCTCTTGACCTGCGGCGCGACAGCGGGCTTCGATCCCAAGGAAGACCTGCGCTACATCTGGACGTTCGAGCTGCAGATCCGCGGCTCCAACGGCTGGGACCGCGACGACCTGCACGAGCTGCTGGCGCTGGTGCGCGACGGCCGCCTGCGCGTCGAAGTGGACCGTGTGTGGCCGCTGGAACAAGGCGCCGACGCGCTGGCCTCGCTGGAAGATCGCAAGATCGTCGGCAAAGTGCTGGTGGCGTCATCATGAGCGCGCTGCTGAATGCGGCCGACATCCAGGCCAAGTTCGACGGGTCGCCCTTCATTGCGTGGCTGGACCTGTCGGTGCGCGACGTCGACCACGAACAGGGTGAACTGACCGTGGTGGCGCCCTTCCGTCCGGAGTTCGAACGCGGCGCGCAGAGCGGCCAATGGCATGGCGGCCCGCTGGCCGCCGTGATCGACACGGTGGGCGACTTTGCCGTCGGCATGTTGCTTGGACGCGGTCTACCCACCATCAACTTCCGCGTCGACTATCTGCGCCCGGCCATCGATACGTCGCTGACGGCGGTGGCGCGCGTGCGCCGCAACGGCCGCAGCGTGGGCGTGGCCGACGTCGACCTCTACAACGACCAGGGCGCGCTGGTGGCCATCGGCCGCGCCACCTACGCGACGCTCAGCCAGGGCTGAGCCGCGCATTCAAGACAAGGATTACCGTCATGACACAAGCCACGCGCGCCGGACGGCGCGCCTTCCTGACCCGCTCCGCCGCCGGCGGCCTGGCTGCGGCCAGCCTGGGCGTCGCGCCCCGCACGCTGCTCGCCGCCACCGACCGCCCCGGTTCCGACGCGGGCCCCGCCCGCCGCGGCGGCACGCTCGTCGCCACGTGGGGCGGCCTGGAGCCGCAAGCCCTGTTCGTGCCGGGCGGCGGCGGCTCCAGCCCGTTTCAGACCTCCACCAAGATCCTGGAACGCCTGCTCAAGCTGGATGCCGACCTGAAGTTCCAGCCCGCGCTGGCCCTGTCCGTCACGCCGGCCGCGGACTTTCGCAGCTACACGATCAAACTGCGCGAAAACGTCACTTGGCACGACGGCACGCCGTTCACGTCGGCCGACGTGGTCTATAACGTGCTGCAACACTGGAAGCCCATTTCCGCCGGCATTGCGCTCAAGTCGCTGACGGAAGCTACGGCGCCGGATCCGCACACGGTTGTGCTGACCTTCAACGCCCCGGTGCCCGAGTTCTTCCTGAAGTCGACCCTGTCGGGCCAATACCAGCTGCTGGTGCCCAAGCACCTCTATGACGGCAAGGACCTCATCACCAATCCGCTGAACAACACGCCGGTGGGCACGGGCCCATGGAAGTACGGCAAATGGGTGCGCGGCAGCCATGTCGAATACCTGCGCAACGACAAATACTGGAACGCCACGCAGCCGAACCTGGACAAGCTGGTGATCCGCTGGTGGGCCGATCCGGCCTCGCGCGGTGCGGCGCTGGAAACCGGCGAACTGGGCCTGGCCTATTCCAACCCGGTGCCCGCGCGCGACATCGACCGGCTGGTCAAGACCGGCAAGGTCGTCGTGGACACGCGCGGCTACCAGAACACCGCCTGGACGGTCACCGCCGAGTTCAATCAGCGGCGCGACATCGTCAACCGCCGCGAGGTCCGCCAAGCCATCCTGCACGCCATCGACCGCCAGTTCATCGTCGACACCATCTACTACGGCCGCGGCAAGCCCGCGATTGCCCCCATCTTCAGCAGCAATCCGCTGTTTTTCACCGAGGACGTGCCACGCTATGCCTTCGATCCCAAGAAGGCGGCCGCGCTGCTGGACGCCGCCGGCTTGCCGGTCAAGGACGGCAAGCGCTTTACCGTCAACCTGCTGGCCGCGGCCTGGTTCGAGGAAAACGCCAAGCTCGGCCAGTACCTGAAGCAGGCGCTGGAAGACGTGGGCATCGCGGTGAAGCTGGATTCCGTGGACCGCGCCACCGCGCTCAAACGCATCTATGGCGAATACGACTACGACATCGCGGTGTCCAACTTCACGTCGCCGCTGGAGCTGGTACCCACCGTGACACAGTTCTTCACGACCGACGGCATCGTCAAAGGCGCCGCGTTCCGCAACGCCACGGGCTATTCCAGCCCCGAGATGGATGGCATCGTCGGCAAACTCGCCGTCGAAACCGATCCGCAGGCGCGCCGCAAGCTGGCCGCGCAGTTCGCCCGCCTGGCGTCCACCGACGTGCCGATCGTACCGCTGGTGGAAATCCAGTCGTTCACGCTGGCCGGCAAGAACGTGCGCAACTTCACGACCGGCGCCAACGTCCAGGGCGAAACCCTGGCCGACGTCTGGCTGCAGGCCTGAGGACGACATGGCGATCCGCCTGATCTCGCGCCGGCTGCTTCAGGCCATCCCGCTGCTGCTGGGCGTGGTGGTCCTGAACTTTGCCCTGATCCAGTCCGTCCCGGGAACCTTCCTGGACGTCATGACGGCCGAGCAGCAGGTCACCGACCCGGCGCTGATCGAGCGCCTGCGCGTGACCTACGGGCTGGACGAGCCGCCGGCGGTCCAGCTGCTCAAGTACATCGGGTCGGTCGCGCAGCTGGACCTGGGTTACTCCTACCGGCACAACCTGCCGGTGCTGGACGTGATCCTGGCGCATCTGCCCGCCACGCTGGTGCTGATGCTGGCCAGCATCGCCATTGCCGTGCTGGTGGGCGTAGCGGCCGGCATCGTGTCGGCCGTCAAGGTCAACACGTGGTGGGACAGCGCCGTCTCCGCCTTCGCCGTGCTGTGCTTTGCGGCGCCAAGCTTCTGGCTGGGCATCATGCTGATCATCATGTTCTCGGTGAAGCTGGGCTGGTTTCCGGTGGGCGGCATGGTCACCATCGGGCTGGACGGCGGGCTGTGGCGCCAGGCGCTGGACATCCTGCACCACCTGGCGCTGCCCGCCGTGGCGCTGGGACTGTTCTATTCCGCCGCCTATGCCCGCGTGATGCGGGCTTCGATGCTGGAAGTCAGCCGCATGGATTACGTGCGCACGGCCTATGCCAAAGGCCTGACGCGCGTCGCCGTGGTCTTGCGGCACGTGCTGCGCAACGCGGTGCTGCCGATCGTCACCCTGCTGGGCCTGCAACTGGGCGCGGTGCTCGGCGGCAGCATCGTGATCGAGTCCGTGTTCAGTTGGCCCGGCATCGGCGCCGTGCTGTTCGACAGCGTCATGAGCCGCAACTATCCCGTCGTGCTGGGCATCCTGGTGCTCAGCTCCGTCGTGGTCATCATCGCCAACATCTTCGTGGATCTTGCCTATACGCGGCTTGACCCCCGCATCAAGGCCGCCTGACATGTCCGCTACTTCCGCTGCAACTGTTCCTGCCGGCGCGCCGGCCGCGCGCCGCCCGGATGCGTTCGCCGTGCGCTTTGCCCGCAACCGCGGCGCCGTGGCGGGTGCGCTGGTCCTGCTGCTGGTCGCACTGGTGGCCGCCAGCGCCGATTGGCTTTACCCCGTCAACCCGCTGCGCATCGTCGGCGCACCCGAGATCTGGCCGTTCGAGTCCTGGCGTTATCCGCTGGGCACGGACTCCATGGGCCGCGACATCGCCGCACTCATCGCCCACGGCGCCCGCGCCACGCTGCTGATCGGCCTGGTGGCCGCCGCCACCGCCACGCTGATCGGCGTCACCGTCGGCGCGGCCGCCGCCTGGGCGGGCGGTTGGGTGGACGAGGCGCTGATGCGCCTGACCGAGCTGTTCCAGATCATCCCCAACGTGGTCTTCGTGCTGACCGTCGTGTCGGTGCTGGGCCCGCGAATCGAAAACATCACGCTGGCCGTCGGCCTGGTGTCCTGGCCCCCGATCGCCCGCCTGACCCGCGCCGAATTCCTGTCCTTTAAAGAACGCGAGTTCGTGCAGGCCTGCCGCGCCGTCGGCATGAGCCCGTGGCGCATCGCCGCCGCCGAGGTCCTGCCCAATGCGCTGCCGCCGGTCATCGTGATGTCCTCGCTGGTGGTGGCCGGGGCCATCCTTTACGAATCGGTGGTGTCCTTCCTGGGACTGGGCGATCCCAACATCGCCAGCTGGGGCCGGCTGGTGGGCGAAGGCCGCAGCCTGATCCGCTCGTCCTGGTACATCTGCGCCGTGCCCGGCGTAGCCATCATGCTTACCGTGCTGTCGCTGAACCTGGTCGGCGACGGCCTGAACGACGCGCTCAATCCCAAGCTGCAAAAGCGCTGAGCCGCCAACTTCTGGAAGTCTTTCTTATGACGCATTCCCCCCAAAATCTTGGCGACCTTGCCGATCCGCGCCTGCCGTCGGACCTGCCCGCGATCGTCGATCTGCGCCTGCCCGGCGCGCCGTGGCAACTGACCCACGGCGAGGCCGGCCGCCTGGCTGGCGGCGTGGCCGCATGGCTGACCGCGCGCGGCCTGCCGCCCGGCTCGCGCATCGCCATCGCGGCGCTGAACCGCGCCGAGTATCTGCTGGCGTACTTCGGCATCATGCGGGCCGGTTACGTGGCCGTACCCATCAACATCAAGCAGTCGCAGGACAACATCGACTACGTGCTGCGCGATGCGGACATTGCGCTCGCCTTCGTGGACGGCCCGCGCCGCGCCGGGTTCGAGGCCACCGTGCCGGTGCTGGATTTTGACGACGCCGGCCCGCAGGGGTTTGCCGCGCAGATCGTTCCCGGCACGTTCAACAGCATCACGCCCGCGCCCGAAGATATTGCGCAGATGCTGTACACGTCAGGATCCACCGGCAAACCCAAGGGCGTGCCGCTGACCCATGCCGGCCAACTGTGGGCGCTGACCGCCACGTCCGGCCCCGCGAATCCGGACGCGCCGCAAGCGCGCTATCTGCTCGCGCAGCCGCTGTTCCACATGAACGGCCTGTTCATGTCCAAGCGCGCGTTTGCCAGCAACGGCCTGCTGGTGATCCAGCCCGGGTTCGAGGTGCAGGCCTACGCCGATGCATTGGCACGCTACCGCATCACCATCCTGACCGCCGTGCCCACGATGTTTGCGCGGCTGGTGAAGGACCCCGCCTCGCTGCAGGACCACGATCTGTCAGCGCTGGAGCGCGTGATGCTGGGCTCCGCGCCAATGACGACGGCCCTGTTCGACCGCATCCAGCGCGCGCTGCCCCACGTGCGCATCACGCACGGCTATGGCACGACGGAGGCCGGTCCCGCCGTGTTCGGGCCGCATCCCGATGGCTTGCCCACGCCGCCCCTGTCGGTCGGCTATCCGTTGGACGCGGCGCAAGTCCGGTTGACGGGCGGCGCCGGACCGGACGAGGGCGTGCTTGAAATGAAGAACCCCGCCGTGCTGCGCGGCTATCACAACCTGCCGGAAAAGAGCGCTCAGGTGTTGAACGACGGCTGGTACTACAGCGGCGACGTGATGCGCCGCGACCGCGACGGATTCCACTATTTCGTGGGCCGCGCGGACGATATGTTCGTTTGCGCGGGCGAGAACATCTATCCCGTTGAAGTCGAGAAATTGCTGGAGTCGCATCCCGACGTGCGTCAGAGCTGCGTCGTTCCGCTGGCCGATGAAGAGCGCGGCCACATCCCGGTCGCCTTTGTCGTGCGGCGCGCCGGCAGCACGCTGGATGCCGACACGCTCAAGCAGCACGCCCTGGCCAACGGCCCGGCGTACCAGCACCCGCGCCGTATCCGCTTTCTGGACGACCTGCCGTGGGCCGGCACCAACAAGGTCGATCGCAACGCCCTGCTGCTGCAGGCGCGCGCGCTGGAAGCACGGCAGGCATGGACACAACCCGAAAAGGAGGCCGCATGAGCGCCACACCGGATTCCCTGGCGGGTAAGACCGCCCTCGTCACGGGCGGCAGCCGCGGCATCGGCCGCGCCATCGCACTCGTGCTGGGCCGCCGCGGCGCGCACGTCGCCGTGCACTACCACGCGCGGGCGGATGCCGCCGAAGAAGTCGTCAGCCAGATCCAGGCGGCAGGCGGCCAAGCCTGGACGCTGCAAGCCGACTTGGCAGACCCGGAGGCGGCGGCGCGGCTGGCGCAGGATGCACGCGCCACTTTGCGCGAGCGTACCGGCTCCGAGGGCCTGGACATTCTGGTCAACAACGCGGGCGTGGGCCTGCGCGCCCGGCTGCCCGACGTGACGCCGCCGGACTTCGACCGTGTGCTGCAGGTGAATTTGAAGACGCCGTTCTTCCTGATCCAGCACTGCCTGCCGTTCCTGCGCGATGGCGGCCGCATCATCAATATCTCGTCGATGGGCACGCGCGCCGCCTATCCCGAAATGAGCGTCTACGCGCCGGCCAAGGCGGGCCTGGAGGCGCTGACGCTATTGCTGGCCAGCGAGCTGGGCGCGCGCGGCATTACCGTGAATGCCGTGTTGCCCGGCGCCACCGCCACCGATCTGAACCAGCGTGCACGCGACCCGGAACTGAGCCGCGTCATTGCGCAGAGCATCGCACTGGGCCGCGTGGGCCAGCCGGACGACATCGCAGACATCGTCGCTTTCCTGGCGTCCAACGAGGGGCGCTGGGTCACCGGACAGCGCATCGACGCCACGGGAGGACAGCGGCTGTAGTGTCGGGCGATGCCGGCATGCCCATATACATATGTGATATCGGTATTTTTCACGCGGCCGCATGTCTCTTAGGATTCCAGCGTTCTTCTTCCCAACGCTGGAATTGCCTTGTCACGCCTTACTCCTTTGGATCCCGCCAAGCTGGATCCCGCGACCGCCCAACTCTTCAATCAGCTTCTGCAGGATTACGGCCCGTACGCGAACATGCTGAGCGCCTTCGCGCCCCGTCCGCCGGCCTTGAAGCATTTCTTCTCGTACCTGGTCCAGTCGCGCGAGGACGGGCTGATCTCGCCGCGTCACCTGGAAATCGCACTGCTGACCGCGTCCAAGGCGCACGCCTGCCATTACTGCGTCACGCTGCATACACCCAAGCTGGCGGCCCACGGCATCTCGCAGGATGCCATCGACCGCCTGCTGGAGCCGCAGGTGCCGGGCCTGGACGAGAAGGATCTGGTGGTCCGTGATTACGCCGTGCTGGTCACGCTCACGCCGGCGCAGGTCAGCGACGCCTTCTATGCGAAGCTGCAATCGTTCTTCAGCGAGGAGCAGATCGTCGAGCTGACCATCCGCATCGCGCTGTGCAGCTTCTTCAAGCGCTTCAACGAGGCGCTGGAAGTCCCGCACGAAGACGTGGTGGCGCTGGAACTGGAGCATGGCGCGGCTTGAGGCGGCGTGCAGTCGTTTCGCCATGAGCCCTACCCCGCCTCTGAAACTTGAGATCCGCAATCTCTCCAAGCGCTTCCACACTGACACCGGCCCGGTGCAGGTTCTGGACGACATCAGCCTGAACGCCGCCAGCGGCGAGTTCGTCAGCATCATCGGTCCGTCCGGTTGCGGCAAGTCCACGCTGTTCAACATTCTGACCGGCCTCCTGGAACACGACGCCGGCACCATCGCACTGGACGGCCGCCCGCTGCCCAACCTGCGCGGACGCGTCGGCTACATGCTGCAGCGCGACCTGCTGATGCCGTGGCGCACCGTGCTGGACAACGTCCTGGTCGGCCTGGAAATCCGCGGCGCGCCCAAGGCCGAGTCCGTGGAACGCGCACGCGAGTACCTCGACACCTTCGGCCTGCTGCCCTTCCAGGACAGCTATCCGAAGGCGTTATCCGGCGGCATGCGCCAGCGCGTGGCCCTGGCGCGCACGCTGCTGCCCGACCCCGACGTCCTGCTGCTGGACGAACCCTTTTCGGCACTGGATTACCAGACACGGCTGTTCCTTGAATCCATGCTGGCCGACACCGTCAGCAGGCAGGGTAAGACCGTGGTGCTGGTGACGCACGACATCGATGAGGCCATCGCGCTGTCCGAGCGCATCTTCGTCCTGAGCGCCCGGCCCGGCCGCCTGAAAAGCGAGCACCGGATCGAGCTGGGCACGCGCTCGCCGCTGCATGCGCGCCACGACAGCCGCTTTCCCGGCTACTTCGACCTGCTGTGCCAGGAACTCGACATACAGACCGCCCGCAAGGACGGCACCCACGCATGACCCAGACCTCCGCATCTCTTGCCCAGGGCGTCGCCACGCCCGCGCGCCCGCGTCCGGGCTTTCGCGTTCCCGTCCTGGCGACGCAGCTTCTCATTCTTGCCGTGCTGTTCGGCGCGTGGGAAGCCGCCGTGCGCACCGGCGCCGTCTCGGGCTTTCTGTTCGGATCTCCGGCCGGCGTGGTGCAGGCGGGGTGGAAGCTGATCGTGTCCGGCGAACTCTGGGAGCACGCCAACTACACGCTGTGGGCGTCGGCGGCCGGTTTCGTCGTCGGCACCGTGGTGGGCACCATCCCGGGCCTGGCGCTGTGGTATTCGCCCTATGGCGCGAAGGTGGTCGAACCTTTCCTGGTCGCGATCAACAGCGTGCCCAAGATCGCGTTCGCGCCGCTCGTGATCCTGTGGTTCGGCACGGGCCTGATTTCGAAGGTGGCACTGTCGATCTCGCTGACGTCCATCGTCGCGCTGCTGGCCGCCTTTCAGGCCGCCAAGGACGCGGACCCGGACATCCAGAAGATGCTCGTGTCGCTGGGCGCCACCAAACGGCAGATCTTCGCCAAGGTCGTCGTGCCGTCGGCCACGCCCGCCATCATCGCCACGTTCCGCATCAACATCGGCTTCGCGCTGGTGGGCACGGTCGTGGGCGAGTTCATCTCGTCCAAGTACGGCCTGGGCCACATCATCTTCGTCGCCTCGTCGCTCTATGACCTGAACACGGTCTGGGTCGGCATCTTCTCGCTGATGCTGCTGGGCTTTGTCCTGTATGCCGGCGTGGACATTGCCGAAAAGCGCCTGCTGCGCTGGAAAGACCAGACCTACGCCACTCAATTCAAACTGTGAAGCGCGCACTCTGCCGCTGAGAATCCATGAAAATCCGACCCTCCCTGCGCATCGCCGCTGCCGCGGCTGCCTCCCTGCTGTCCATCTCGGCCATGGCCGCCGACAAGGCCACCGATGCGGCCAACGCCAAGGTCACCGACAAAGCCGTCGTCTCCGCCGCGTTCAAGTCCGTGTTCTACCTGCCGGTGTATTTCGCCGAGGAACACGGCTACTTCAAGGACGAAGGGCTGGACGTGCGCATCGACGTCGCGTCGTCCTCGACCAATGCGCTGGCCGCCGTCATCTCCAGGAGCGCCGACTTTTCCCTGCACGGCCCGGAATGGACCGCGATCTCCTTCGGCCGCGGCGCGCCCGTCAAGGTGGTGGGCGGCACGCTGAACCGCCTGGGCGTGTGGCTGACTTGCAAACCGGCCTTCGCCTTTGACGGCTTCAAAAGTCTGAAAGGCGCCACCATCGCCACGGGCGCCATGCCGACCACCAGTTCGTCCGCATTCATCAAGCTGGTCAAGAACGCCGGCCTGGACCCCAAGCGCGACGTGAACCTGCTGGAAGTGCCGCTGGGCAACGAGATCGGCCCGCTCAGTTCCGGCCAGGCCGATTGCGCGGTGCTGTACGAGCCGGGCGCCTCGCAGGCGCAGGCACAGGGCTTCAAGGTGGTTTCCGCGTTCTCGCGCGAGATCGGCCCGTACACGTTCTCGGCCATCTCCACGCGCCAGGACATCGCCCCGCAGGTCTCGCAGAAGTTTGTCTCCGGCATCGACCGCGCGCTCAAGGCCATCCGCACGGACCCGGCCGCCGCCGTGGCCAGCGGCCTGAAGCTTTTTCCCAACCTGGATCCCGCCGTCGTGCGTGCGTCGGTGCAACGTCTGATCGACGACGGCGTGTTCGCCGATTCCGTGGCCGTGCCCGAGCAGGCCTTGAAGGACGCGCTCCAGACCCAGATCGACCTGGGCAATCTGGACCGCATCCCCACGGATGGCAAATGGCTCGATCTCGGCTACGCGGATTCGATTGCCGGGAAGGCGTACTGACGCGCCGTCAGAAGCGGTGGCGCATGCCCACCGCGTACTGGGACTGATGCCAGGACGGATCGTCCCAGGCGCCCCGCATGTAGCCGTAGATGGCATACACATTGGTGCGCTTGGACAGGTCGTACACGTAGCCTGCCGAATAGATCTGCTGGGAATGCGTGGCGCCATCGCGTTCAAGCGCGCCTTCGCCCGGCAGACTGCCCTGCCACGATGCCATCACGGTGCTCGCGCCCGTGCGCCAGGCGGCGCCCGCCATCACGCCATGCACCGTGCTGCCCGGAAAGTACACGCGCTGCCCGGGTGACGGCACCGCCGGGATGGTGGAGCCGTTGCGCATCACTGACCAGCCGGCGTAAAGCGTGAACGCGTCCACCGTCGCACGGCCCGCGAGCGTGTAGGCGTACGGCTGGCGGTCGGCCCCGGCTCTGGTCATGGCGGCCGATTGCGCCGTCCCATCTGCCCAGCTCGCGCCCTCGTAGGTTGCGGCGATCGAATAGCCCGGCTGATCGAACACCACCGCGGCGCTGTACAGCTTGTTGGTGGATGCGGTCTGAAAGCCGCCGCCGCCGTCGTAATCCAGGCTGGCGTCCACGCCCGCGCGCAGGCCGCCCACCGACGGGCTCCAGTACGCCACCGTGTTGTCGGCGCGATTGGCGTTGTACGGCAGCAGCGCTGTCTGGGCGCCGGTGATCAGGTAAGACGCCAGGAACGCATCGTAGTCCGCCAGCGTGGCGGACGATACCGAGGTCTGCCGCCCCAGCCGCAGATCGCCAAAACCGCCCGACACGCCCACCCACGCCGCGCGTCCAAACAGGCGTCTGCCTTGCGCCGAGTTGCCGTTGGTGGCCAGAAAGCCGCTTTCCAGCTGGAAGTTCGCCCGCAGGCCGTTACCCAGGTCTTCGCTGCCGCGCAGGCCCCAGCGCGAACCGGACTGCACGCCCGACTGCATATTGATCGCCGTGCCGCGCTCCTGCGTGGAAAACCCCGCGATGCTCAGGTCGACGACGCCATACAGCGTCACCGCGTTCTGCTGTGCGTCGGCCGCCCATGGCGCCATCAATGCCGCGACGCCGGCGGCAAACTTGCGTGCTGCCATCGCCTGCCTCACAGGTACTTGAGCCAGGCGATATCGCGGCGCGCGGCCTTCAGGCGTCCGAACCAGCGCACGGGCCAGAACAATGCCACGGCCAGCAGGATTGAAATCAGCCACACCGACGCCATGCCATCAACGCCGAAGTACTTGCCCTGGTTCAGGCCCCAGATGGCTTCGCCGCCCAGGTACAGGGCTTTCAACACGTACAAGTGCAGCAGGTAGAAGAACATCGGGGCGGCGCCAAACACGCACAGCGCGCGGACCCAACCGGCCGACTGCGCGCGCTCGATCAGCACCAGCAGGCACAGTCCCAACCCCAGCGTCAGCAGCAGGAACATCAGCGACGGCGGATATTTGGTGATGTTCACAAAGCTCATGACGGTATGCAGCGCGTCGTCCTGCACCGCCCACTTCTGCGACTGCCCGTAGCCGTTGAACGCCCGCAGGATCACAAAGCCCGCCACCGCCGCCAGCCCGGCCGGCCACAGACGGCGCTGACGCACGGCCGCGTCCGAACCCGGCTGAAACCACGGTCCGGCTGCATACCCGAGCGCAATCACGCCGATCCACGGCAGCAACGGGTAGGACGTGCGCAGGCGCAGCGTGTCGCTCACCTCGATCCAGCCGCGATCATGCAGCACTGCCCACGGCACGTGCATCACGTGACCCGCGGCAAAGTGCACGGCATCCAGCGCGTTGTGGCCAGCGACCAGCACCACGCCAACGACAACCAGCGCCCAGCGCGGCAACCAAAGCAAGGCCGCCAGCGACAGCATGGACAGGCCGATCACCCAGATCACCTGCAGGTACACAACGGACGGCGGAAACTGAAAGGTCCACGCGAAGTTCACCACGATGACTTCGAGCGCGATCAGGAATGCGCCGCGCTTGGCCAGAAACGCGGCCGTGGCGCCGCGGTCGCCGGCCTTCGCGCCGTACAGCCAAGCCGACAGGCCCGTCAGAAAGATGAACACCGGCGCGCACAGATGCGCAAGCAGACGCGAGAAGAACAGGTCCGGCGGCGTGGCGGACACGTCCATCGGGTCGCCAACCTGGTGATGCAGGAAGAAGGTTTCGCGCACATGGTCGAGCAGCATGATGACGATGACCAGGCCGCGCAGAGCGTCAATGGAACGCAGCCGGGTGGCGGCGGGAGGGGAAATGAGAGAAGCCATGGAGGAATGCGGGAGATGCTTGAGATGCCCGCGGCACGCCGGGAGGCGCAGCGCGAAAAAAGCCAGAATAGTAATGTAATAACATTACTATTCCAAGACAAAATTCTAGGAGACACCCCATGCCCGCCAGCCCCGCCCTCAACCGGCAAGTTTCGCCCCGTTGGTGCGCGAGGGAAATCTGCGCTACCGCGAGGAAATCCTGGACGGCATCGAGGCCGCGCCGGGGTCGATCGCCGATCTGTGCCAGGGCAAGCACATGGGTAAACGCCTGATCCAGCTGGAGGATGCTGAATGGCCAAGAAGGTTGCAACTGACGCCCGAAGGCCGCGCCATGTTCGAGCGCATGCGGGTCAAGAGCGACGTCAGGAGCGAAGCGATTCTGCAAGACCTCAATGCCGAACAGCGTCACCAGCTTGCCGACATGCTCGGCCTTGTCAAACGCAATCTGCTGGCCTTCGATACCTCGCGCACCTGATCGCGCACGGTCTCCCCGCGGCCCGCCCGCCTGCCTTTTTCTCAGTGCGCCCGATCGCCGCGTCTTAACAGGATCTTGAGACGCGCCTCCCTAGAATCCGGAACGATTCTCATTGAGGCACTCAAGATCGCCATGGCGCAACAACAAAAAGTTCACTCACAGGGCGCGTTGGCGCTGAAAACCCTGGGCATGGCGCTTGGCGCCGCCGCCTCCACGCAGGCTCACGGCCAGACGCCCCCGGCAGACAACGCGGTGCTGCTGGCGCCCGTCACCGTGCAGGCCGACGCCCCGCCCTTCAAGGCGGACCGCGTGCAGTCGGGCAAATTCACCGAGCCGCTGCTCGACACCCCGCAAAGTATCACCGTCGTGCCGCGCGCAGTGCTGGAAGAGCAGCAGGCCAAGAGCCTGCAGGACGTGCTGCGCAACGTGCCGGGCATCACGTTCAGTTCGGGCGAAGGCAATCTGGGCTGGGGCGACATGTTCACGATCCGCGGGTTTTCCGCGGAGCAAAGCATCACCGTGGACGGCATCCGCGACGCGGGCCTGTCCAGCCGCACCGACATCTTCAACCTGGAACAGGCAGAGGTCTTCAAGGGCACGGGCTCCATCGAATCCGGCATCTCGGCCGTGGGCGGCAGCGTCAACCTGGCCAGCAAGGAAGCGCGGCTGGGCTCGTTCTACAAGATGTCCGGCGGCCTAGGCACGGATCATTACCGGCGCATCACCGCGGACCTGAATCAGGAACTGACGGACAGCGCCGCCCTGCGCGTCAACCTCATGCGCCACCACAACGGCGTGGCCGAGCGCGACGTGACGGAGTTTGACCGATCTGGTGTCGCGGCGTCGCTGGCGATGGGCCTGGGTTCCCCCACCCGCGTCACCGTCAACTACCTGCATCAGGAAGACGACAACATCCCCGACGGCGGCGTGCCGATCCAGCGCGGCACCGGCGGCAAGCGCATGCCAAATGTGGCGCGCAACGCCTGGTACGGTGATCCGGGCCTGTACACGGAGCAGACCCGCACCGATCAGGCAACGATGAAGGTCGAGCATGACTTCACCAAGGCGGCGCGCCTGACCAACATCAGCCGATGGCAGCAGACCGACCGCATCGGCGTGCTTGCCCCGGCGCGCTTCAATTCCACGTCGCGCACGTCGTACGGCTACGTGGGCGCCGGCCCGCTGGTGCAAAGCGCCGACGGCATTGCCTCGTACAGTGGCTTCACGCCGCTGCGCGATCCCTCGCCCTATGCCCAGTTGCGCGGCAACGACTTCGGCACGTCCAAGCGCTACACCATCCTGGCCAACCAGACCAACCTGAACCTGGACTTCCATACCGGCGGCATCAAGCATGCCGTGGTGACGGGCGTGGAGTTCTACAAGGAAACCTACGGCGATCATGCACGCACGATTCGCGCGCCGTCGATCAATCCGGTGATCGACCTGCGCGACACCGGCGGCACGAACATGGGCGGCGTGGACACCTTGAAGGGCGATTCCGGCAACAAGGCCGAAGTCTTCAACGCCGGCCTGTATGCCGCGGACACCGTGACGTTCAATCCGCAATGGATGCTGCAGGGCGCCTTGCGCTATGACCGCTACCGCGTCACGCAGACGGCGGGCGCCGCCACGCAGCGCGTCACCGACGGCGCCTTCAGCGGCCGCATCGGTCTGACGTACAAGCCCGTGGAGAACGGCAGCGTCTACGTGTCGTACAGCCAGGCCGCGCAACCGTCCGCGATGGGCGCGTCCACGAACAACAACATCTACGGCGCCACCGGCTCCGACACCTACAAGCCGGCCGTCGCCCGCACGTGGGAACTGGGCACGAAATGGGACGTGGCCGGCGGCGACCTGTCGCTGACGGGCGCTCTTTTTCGCACAGAATTGACGGACTCATGGGAATACGGCGACGACGCCACCGACGTGGTGCGCGCCCTGCCCGCCAAGCGCGTGGATGGCATCGAGCTGGGCCTGTCGGGCAACATCACGCCCCGCTGGTCCGCCTTTGCCGGCGTCAGCGCCATGAAAAGCCGCATCACCAAGGGCGCGAACCAGGGCGAAGAGGCCAAGAACGTGCCGGACCTGACGTTCAACCTGTGGACCACGTACGCGGCCACGGAAGACCTGTCGCTGAGCTATGGCGCGCAGTACGTGGGCAAGCGGCGCTATACGGACAACAAGTACGTCGGCGGCAAGAACAACAACAGCTCCACCGTGTCCGGTCCCTACGGCACGCATCCGGTCTGGGTGCGCGACAACGAGAAGGCGCCTTCCTACTGGCTGCATTCCGTCGCGGCGCGCTACCGGCTGAACAAGAACGTGACGCTGGGCGTGAACGTGGACAACCTGTTCAACAAGTTCTATTACAGCCGCATCGGGGCATCGCTGGACGGCTTCCAGCTCTACGGCGTACCCGGCGCGGGACGCACGGCTCTCTTCACCGCAGACGTCGCCTTCTAAACCGCAAGGCCCGCCGCAGGCCCGGCCAGGTCCACACGGAACTGGCTGCCCTGCCCGGGCCGAGACTGCAGCGACACGCGCCAGCCCTGGTGCTCGCAGATGCGCTGCACCAGGGACAAGCCCAGCCCCAGGTTGCCGTCGTCCAGCTGATCGCCGCGTACGAAGGGGTTGAAGATGGAGGCGTGGCGTTCCACCGGAATGCCCGGACCGTTGTCGTTCACCTGCACGAAATCGGGTCCTGCCGTGACAACGATGCTGGCCTGCGGGCCGGCGTACTGCAGCGAATTGCGGATCAGGTTGGACAGCACCGCGCGCAGCAGCGGCGCGGGAAACAGCAAGGGCGCTTCCTGCGCACCGGATGCTTCCAGCGTCAACTGCATGCCGCGCCGCTGCGCCACCGGCGACCACGCGGCCAACTGGCCTCGTGCGGTGTCCGCCGCGCTCTCACGCGGGAACAGGCCCGCCGCGTCGCCGCCGCGCGCCAGCATCAGATAGGTGTCCAGCCGCTCGCCCATGTCAGCGGCAGCCGCCTCGATCCGGGCAAGACGGGCCTGTCCCGCCGCATCCAGCGCCTGCTCTTCGCGCAGCAGCTCGCAGGAACTGGAGATCACCATCAGCGGCGTGCGCAGTTCGTGCCCCACGTCGGCGGTGAAGAGCTGCTCGCGCCTGAGCGCCTGTTCGAGCTGGTTGTAGGTCGAGTCGAAGGCCGCCGCAAGCTGGCCGATCTCGTCAGGCGGATAGTCTTCGGCCAGCCGGGTCTGCGGCGGCTGCGCGCCGCGGGTATTGACCTGGGCGGCCAACCGCGCAAGCGGACGCAACAGGCGCCGCGTGGCCAGGATGCCCAGGACAAACGCCAGCGCCAGGCTGGCCGCCAGTCCCGTCACCGCGGTCCAATGCGAGGCCGACTGGTTCTGCTCGTACTCGGTGTAGTCGCGCAGCAGCATGTAGCGCTGGCCCTTGAAGTCGTCGACCATCACGTGCCACACGCGATCGTTGCGCTCGATCTTGTGGAAGCCCGGATTCAGCGGCCGCAGCCAATCGGGAAACTCCCCGCTTGCCGGATCGCCGTGAAAGAAGCGGTTGGGCCGGCCCGGGTCGATGCCCGCCAGAAAATCGCCCCGCACCCGCTCCACCGCCATTCCCATGTCGATGCGTTGAAGATGCGCCTCCAGCTTGCCGACGCTCCACACCGACAGCCAGGTCAACAGGCCTGCTACCAGCAGCGCCAGCGCCACATACGTCAGCACAAGGTGGCGCGCCAGCCCGCGCCGCGCCGCGCGCCTGCCCGGGCTAGTCATCGCTTGCGGCACGCAGCTGGTAGCCGATGCCGTGCACCGTGTGCAGCAGCGGCGTGTCGTAGGGCTTGTCGACCACATGGCGGATCTGGTGGATGTGGGTGCGCAGGCTGTCGCTGTCCGGCGGCGAGTCGCGCCACAGCGCCTCCTCCAGCCGGGCGCGATGGACCACCGCCGGGCTGGCACGCATCAGCAAGGTCAGCAATTGCAGCGGAGACGGCGGCAGGCGCAGCGCCTGGCCCGCCCGCGCAAGCGCCAACGTGCCGGTGTCCAGCGTCAAGTCGCCCACGCGCAGCACACGGGCCGCGCCCGCCCCGCTGGCGCGATGCAGCAGCGCCTTGACCCGCGCGGCCAGTTCGGCCAGGGCAAAGGGCTTGACCAGGTAATCGTCGGCGCCCGCGTCGAATCCCGTCAGGCGGTTGTCCAGCGTGTCTCGGGCCGTGACCATGATGACGGGGGTGTTGCACGCGGACTCGGTGCGCAGCCGGCGGCACAGCTCGTAACCGTCCAGCCGCGGCAGCATCAGGTCCAGTACGATCAGGTCGAACTCGCCCGACGCCGCCATCGCGTAACCGCGCTGGCCGTCTTCAGCGCAATCGACGATATAGCCGCGCCGCGTCAGGTGATGGGTGATGTTGGCAAGAATGTCGGGGTCGTCTTCGATGACGAGAACGCGCATGGCGGGACCGCTCGGCGAATAACAATCAATCTCACATTGTAGGGGTGCGCCCAAAGGTCCGGCAGTGGTGCAGCGCCCACGCCACAGGCGCGATGCGTCTTAACGAATTCTTGAGGACGGTTGTCGGACACTGCCCGGCGATAAGAATGGTTCGCGTTACCTGCACCCCGCGGGTGACGCACCTGAAGGATTCGCCATGCGCTCGATTGCCCTTTTCCGCGCGGCCGTGACCGCCGCCGCCCTGTTCTGCGCCCTGTCCGGCGCCCATGCCCGCGAGGTCACCGACCTGGCCGGCCGCGTTGTGACGGTGCCCGACCATCCGCAGCGCATCCTGCTGGGCGAAGGCCGCTTTGCATTTGCGATGGCGTTGCTGGACCGCCACGATCCGGTGGCGCGCGTGGTCGGCTGGCAGGGAGAGCTGAAGCAGCAAGATCCGTATTCCTGGAACCAGCTCGTCACGCGTTTTCCCAAGGCGGCCGACGTGCCCCTGATCGGCAAGACGTCGGAGGCCAGCGTCAGCCCGGAAAAAATCGTCTCGCTGCGGCCTGACGTGGCGATCTTCAGCGTCAGTGGCCATGGTCCCGGCCGGAACAACCCGATGATCCCGGCATTGCAGGAAGCCGGCATCCCGATCGTCTTCATCGACTTCCGCCAGCATCCCGTGCGGAACACGGTGCCCAGCATGCGCATCCTGGGCCAGGCACTGGATCGTGAAGCCGAGGCGGAAGGCTACATATCCTTCTACGAAGACCACCTTGCCCGCGTGCGCAAGGTCGTGGAGCCCGTGCAGCCCGCCCAGCGGCCGCGCGTCTTCGTGGAAATGCTGGCAGGCGTGTGGCCGGCCTGCTGCCACACCACAGGCAATGGCAGCTTCGGCGACCTGCTGGAAGCTGCGGGCGGCGTCAACGTCGCGGCGCCCGTGCTGCCCGGCGCCATCGGCGACGTGAGCCTGGAGTTCGTCATCGACGCCAAGCCCGACGTGTACATCGCCACCGGCAGCCGCTCCGAACCCGGCCGCCCGGGCCTGCTGGCCGGTCCCGGCGCCGATCCGAAGGTGTCCGCCGACAGCCTGGCCACGCTGCTGAACCGCGACGGCATCCGCGACCTGGACGCCGTGAAGCAGCACCGCGCCTTCGGCATCTGGCACGCGTTCTACAACTCGCCCTACAACGTTGCCGCCATCGAGGCGATGGCGAAGTGGCTGTATCCCGAACGCGCCGCCGCGCTGGATCCGCAAGGCACGCTGGACGCGCTGTACGGCCAGTTCCTGGATCTGGACAACGCGGGCGCCTTCTGGACATCCCCAGCCGCCCCGGCAAAGTAGCCCGACATGACCGGTTTCGCCCCCGCCGCCGTATCGCCCGCGGCGTCTGTTCCCGGCGATCCCATCGCCGCGTACCGGCGCGCGGTGCGCAAGCGCGTACTGCTGACCGCCGCGCTGGTGCTGGCCATCATGGCCAGCCTGCTGGCCGACATCGCGAGCGGACCGGCTTCGCTGTCCCTGCCCGAGCTGCTGCGCACGCTGCTGCATCCCGACGTGTCAGACACCGGCACACGCGTCATCGTCTGGCAATTCCGCTTGCCCTATGCGCTGATGGCGTTGCTGGTCGGCGTGGCACTGGGCTTGGGCGGCGCCGAGATGCAGACCATGCTCGACAATCCGCTCGCCAGCCCCTACACGCTGGGCGTCTCTGCCGCCGCGGCGTTCGGCGCGTCGCTTGCCATCACGCTGGACTGGCATCTGCCGGCGCTGCCCGCCGGCATGACCGTTTCCGTGTCGGCCTTCGCGTGCACCCTGCTGTCGGTACTGGTACTGGAACGCGTGGCGCGGTGGCGCGGCGGATCGACGCTGGGTGTGGTGCTGTTCGGCATCGCGCTGGTGTATTCGTTTCAGGCGCTGGTGATGCTGCTGCAGTTCGTCGCCAGCGAGGAGGCCTTGCAAGGCATCGTCTTCTGGACCATGGGCAGCCTGGCGCGCGCCACCTGGACCACCGTCGGCGTCATGGCGGCGGCGCTGGTTCTGGTCATTCCGTTTTCGATGCGCGACGCCTGGAAGCTCACCGCCGTGCGCCTGGGCGAGGAACGCGCGGCCAGCTTCGGCATCGACGTCAAGCGGCTGCGCCTCATCAGCCTGCTGCGCGTCAGCGCGCTGGCGGCGCTGGCCGTGTCGTTCGTCGGCACGATCGGCTTCGTCGGCCTGGTCGCGCCGCACATCGCGCGGCTGCTCTTGGGCGAAGACCACCGCTACTACCTGCCGGGCAGCGCGCTGGCCGGCGCGCTGATCCTGTCGCTGGCGTCCGTGGCGTCCAAGACCGTGCTGCCCGGCGCGCTCATCCCGGTCGGCATCGTGACCTCGCTGGTCGGCATTCCCTTCTTTCTCACCATCGTCGTGCGCGCCCTCAAGCGCGCCTGACGCCACAACCGCAACAAGGACACACCCCGATGAAATTCCGCCTGACGCTCACGCTCGCGGCTCTGATGATCGCCGGCACTGCCCATGCCGCCCCCGCTTGCTCGATCGACGTCGAAGGCCGTCCCGGCAAGCAGTTCGGCCCCGACCACATCGTCGTGCCAGCGACCTGCCAGGAATTCACCGTGCGCCTCATCCACACGGGCAAGAACAGCAAGGAAAAGGCCGGCCACAACTGGGTGCTGACCAAGACCGAAGATATCGACGCCGTAATGGTCGACGGCATCAAGGCCGGCGCGAGCAGCGACTTCCTGGCGCCGGGCGACGGCCGCATCCTTGCCAAGACGCCCATGCTGGGCGGCGGCGAGACGGCCACCGTCACCTTCCCCGTCAGCCGCCTGCGCGCGGGTCAGTCGTACACCTACTACTGCTCGTTCCCCGCGCACGCGCAGCACATGCGCGGCACGCTGGTGCTGCAACGCTGACAATGACGCAGCTACGCATCCAGGCGCTGTCCGCCGGCTACGGCGCGCGCGCGGTGCTGCGCAATGCCAGCGCCGGCCCCATGCCCGAAGGCGCCGTCACCGCGCTGCTGGGGCCGAACGGCAGCGGCAAATCGACGCTGCTCAAGACGCTGGCCGGCCTGCATCCGGTGATGCAAGGCGCAATCTTGCTGGACGGCGAGGACCTGGCAAACGCCAGCCCGGCCCGCCGCGCCGAATGCGCCATGTACATGCCGCAGGCCTTGCCCAAGGGCGTGCACATGACCGTCTTCGAATCCGTGCTGGTGGCCGCGCGCTCCGGCCGCCACGGACAACCCGGCCATGCGTTGATGGAAAACGCCATGGCTGTCATCAACGAGCTGGGCATCGCGCCGCTCGCCAGCCGCCATCTGGACGAGCTGTCCGGCGGGCAGAAGCAGTTGGCGTCGCTGGCCCAGGCGCTGGTGCGGCGTCCGCGCCTGTTGCTGCTCGATGAACCGCTGTCCGCGCTGGACCTGAATTACCAATTTCACGTCATGGACGTGCTGCGCCGCCAGACGCGCCTGCACCGCCTGATCACGTTGGTGGTGCTGCACGACCTGAACATCGCGCTGCGTCACGCCGACCATGCGTTGCTGCTGCACGCAGGCGTGATCGAAGCCGAGGGCCTGCCCCGCGATGTGGTAACCCCGGACACCCTGCGCCGTGTATACCGCGTGCGGGCGCGCGTCGAACATTGCCCGCAGGGCCAGGCGCAGATCCACGTGGATGGACTGGCCGATCGCTCAGCCTCGTAGGTCATCGTAGGTGTCTGACACCCTTGCCGCAGCCCTGCATGGTGCCGACCGTCTCACGCGGGTGTCAGACACCGGGCCAACGCGCGCCGGCCTTCATCATCGCATCGTAGGTGTCTGACACCCTTGCCGCAGCCCTGCATGGTGCCGACCGTCTCACGCGGGTGTCAGACACCGGGCCAACATGCGCCCGCCGTCATCAACGCATCTTAGGTGTCTGACACCCTTGCCGCAGCCCTGCATGGTGCCGACCGTCTCACACGGGTGTCAGACACCGGGCCAACGTGCGCCGGCCGTCATCCTCGCGTCGTAGGTGTCTGACACCCTTGCCGCAGCCCTGCATGGTGCCGACCGTCTCACACGGGTGTCAGACACCGGGCCAACGCGCGCCGGCCGTCATCCTCGCGTCGTAGGTGTCTGACACCCTTGCCGCAGCCCTGCATGGTGCCGTCCGTCTCACGCGGGTGTCAGACACCGGGCCAATGCGCGCCGGCCTTCATCATCGGTGTCAGACACCCGGCGACTCGGCGCAGACGCACCGGTATATAGTCACCCCTTGTGTCATTCAGGGAGTCCGCCGTGCCCAGCCGCCGCGCCCTCGCGTTTCTGCTCAGCCTGTTTGCCGCGCCCTCCGGCGCCGCCGTGGTCTACGACAATCACGGCCTCGTCGTCGACGTGGCGACCGGCAGCCGCAGCGACTGGAACACCGGTCAGCGCCAGACCACGCGCGCCACCACCATCACCTTCCAGGGCAAGGCCTTGTGCGGCACCGACGTCGGCGCGCTGTTTTATCCGAACAGCACAGCGCCGCAATCCCGCGCATTCTTCTGCCCCGGGCCGGTCGCCGTTCTGGAAACCGACGCAGTACTGGCGTTCTTCACCAGTTCCAGCGCCAGCACCGTGCTTGTGCACTTGCAGGTCGTGAACGGCGCGCTGCGCGTGCAGCGACTGCCGCTTTCCGATAAGCCAGACCGCGACCGCATCCACACCACGCGGTTCGAGGACGCGCGCCTGCCCGGCTGGACGCGCGTGAACTCGGCCTGGAACGAAACCGTGATGATCCGCCATGCGCCGCTCAAGGCGCTGAACCTTGGCCCTGGGAAACTGCTGGACGTCTCCGGCGACGTGGCCTATCTGGCGATCCCCCCAGGCCGGGAGGTCGTCGTGCTGCAGCCGGCCACCCGCGTAAAGGACGCGCACGGCGACCTGCAATACGTCCCCGAAGTCACCAAATTCGTGGACGCGCCGCTGGCATTTCGGGCGGTGCGGCTGAGCGATGGGCGCGAGCTGGCGCGGCTGGATTTCGACGACACTTGCGTGGGTCTGCCTGCCCTGCAGTTCGAACGGTCCGATGCGAAGACCGTTTCCAGCGCATCGCCGGCGGTCGCGTTCGACGATGTGCCGGCGTGGCGTGCAAGCGCATTGGAATTGACCCAGACGCAGGGCCGCGCGACGCTGCGTTTGAAACCGGGCGTGCAATTGCCGCGCAAGCCGGGATGCAACGCCGGCAAAGCGCCTGGTTAGACCCCGGGTTAGACGCCGGGTTGGACGCCCGGCAGATAGTCCGATTGAATGCCCATCCAAACGTTCAGATCAGGAACTGGCGATAAGCCTCGTTATCCGTTTCCTCGGCGTGCACATAACCGAGCTGCCGCAAGAACCCATCCAGCGCCGCATCATCGGCCACCGGCGCCTGAATGCCCACCAGCGCCGAGCTGAAGTCCGTGCCCTGGTTGCGGTAATGGAACAGGCTGATGTTCCAGTTGGGCGCCATCGCCGACAGGAACTTCATCAACGCGCCCGGGCGCTCAGGAAACTCGAAGCGGAACAGCCGCTCGCCGCCCGCCAGGGGCGAACGTCCGCCCACCATGTAGCGGATGTGCTGCTTGGACACCTCGTTGTTCGTCAGGTCGCTGGCCGAGAATCCTTCCGCCTGCAATGCGGCCAGGATATCGGCAGACTCGCCGCGCCGCGCGATCTGCACGCTGACAAAGATGCGAGCAGTGCGCGCGTCGGCGATGCGGTAGTTGAACTCCGTCACGCTGCGCTGTCCGATCACCCGGCAGAACCGGCGAAAGCTGCCGCGCTCTTCGGGGATGGTCACCGCGAACACCGCCTCGCGCGCCTCGCCCACTTCAGCGCGGTCCGCCACGAAACGCATGCGGTCGAAGTTCATGTTCGCGCCCGACGTGATCGCTACCAACGACTGCCCGCGCGCGCCTTCTCGGTCCACGTACTTCTTCAGCCCCGCCACCGCCAACGCACCCGCGGGCTCCAGCACGCTGCGGGTATCCAGGAACACGTCCTTGATCGCCGCGCAGACCGCGTCCGTGTCCACGAGGATCACTTCGTCCAGGTATTCGCGGCACAGGCGGAAGGTCTCCTCGCCCACCAGCTTGACCGCCGTGCCGTCCGAGAACAGGCCGACATCAGCCAGGATCACCCGCTCGCCCACGCGCAGCGATTGCGCCATCGCGCAGGAATCCTCGGTCTGCACGCCGATGACCTTCACGCCGGGATGCACCGCCTTCACATAAGTCGACACGCCCGCCGCCAGACTGCCGCCGCCGATCGGCACAAAAATGGCATGCAGCGGCTCGGGATGCTGACGCAGGATCTCCATGCCCACCGTGCCCTGCCCCGCGATCACGTAGGGATCGTCGAATGCCGGCACGAACGTCAACCCCTGTTCCTGCGCCAGCGTCTGCGCATGGGCGTAAGCGTCGTTGTACGAATCGCCGGCCTGCACCACCGTCACGGTCGGCCCGCCGTGCGCGCGCACCGCGTCCACCTTCACCTGCGGCGCCGTCTGCGGCACCACGATGATGGCCCGCACACCCAGCTTGGCCGCCGAAATCGCGACGCCCTGCGCATGGTTGCCGGCCGACGCCGTAATGACCCCGCGCTCCAGCGCGGCCCGCGGCGTGTTGCGCATCTTGTTGTAGGCGCCGCGCACCTTGAACGAGAACACCGGCTGGTTGTCTTCGCGCTTGAAATGGACGGTATTGCCCAGCCGGGCGGACAGCCCCCGCGCAAGATCCAGCTCGGTTTCGCGGGCAATGTCGTACACCCGGGCGGTCAGGATCTGCCGCAGGTACTCCATCGGCGTGGCGGCGCCGGCCTGGAATTCCGAGGGTGCGTGGGAGGATGAATCGGACATGGTTTCTCTGCTTTGGGTTGCTTGCCCGGCAGAGGCGGCCACAAAAAACCCGCCTCGTGGGGCGGGTGGCTTGTGACTGTTGCGGTCGCGCGCTAACCCACCATTCCAGGAATGATGGTAATAATCAGCGAAATGCGGACGGCGCGGAAATTCATGGGGCGTACTTTCCTCTCATCGCGCGGCTTTGTCAAACGCCGATTACGCGCGCTTTTATGCCGAATTCCTCCAGCCCCAGCAATGCGTCCCCATAAATCCCGCATAAGCATATTGCGGCGCCATCAAGAAGTAGAACCATTTCCCGGCGCAATGCGTAGCACGGTATTACAATGGAAGGTTCGTGGCGGTCGCACCTTCCAAGGCGGACCCGGATACGACCCATTCATGGGCCGGCCGGTCCAGCCAAACAATAGGACGGGCGGCGGTCATGTTGGAGGGACGCTCTGCCCGCGCGTCCTTCCATACGAACCCACTCTCGACAACATCTACCGGCGTACGCCGCATAGCATGTTCGGGTTTGCGCGTTAATCGCCTGAGCCGAACAGATTCAAGGATCATGTCTCTTACTCCGAAGATTATCTATACCCTCACCGACGAAGCTCCGGCACTGGCAACCCGTTCGCTGCTGCCCATCGTCCAGGCATTCGCCAAACCCGCAGGCATCACGGTCGAGACCCGCGACATTTCGCTGGCAGGCCGCATCATCGCCCTGTTCCCGGATTACCTCGAAGACAGCCAGAAGCTGTCCGACGCCCTGGCTGAGCTGGGCGCCCTCGCGGTCAAGCCCGAAGCCAACATCATCAAGCTGCCCAACATCAGCGCCTCGATGCCCCAACTGAAGGCGGCCATCAAGGAACTGCAAGACCAGGGTTACAAGCTGCCGGATTACCCGGACGCCCCCGCCAACGACACCGAACGCGACGTCAAGGCGCGCTACGACAAGGTCAAGGGCAGCGCCGTCAACCCGGTCCTGCGCGAAGGCAACTCCGACCGCCGCGCCCCGCTGTCGGTCAAGAACTACGCCCGCAAGCACCCGCACAAGATGGGCGCCTGGTCGTCCGACTCCAAGTCGCACGTCGCGCACATGAGCGAAGGCGACTTCTACGGCACTGAAAAGTCGGCCCTCATCGCCGAAGCCGGCGACGTCAAGATCGAACTGACCGCTGCTGACGGCGCCAAGACCGTCCTGAAGGAAAAGACCCCGGTCAAGGCCGGCGAGATCATCGACGCCGCCGTGCTGTCGACCGCCAAGCTCAAGTCCTTCCTGCAGGCCCAGATCGACGACGCGCGCGCCAGCGGCGTGCTGTTCTCGGTCCACCTGAAGGCCACCATGATGAAGGTCTCCGACCCCGTCATCTTCGGCCACGTGGTCTCCGTGTTCTACAAGGACGTCCTGGCCAAGCACGCCGACGCCCTCAAGCAGGCCGGTTTCGACCCCAACAACGGCATTGGCGACCTGTACGCCAAGATCCAGTCGCTGCCCGCCGACCAGCAGGCCGCGATCACCGCCGACATCGACGCCGCCTACAAGACGCTGCCGCAACTGGCCATGGTGAACTCCGACAAGGGCATCACCAACCTGCACGTGCCCAGCGACGTCATCGTCGACGCGTCCATGCCCGCCATGATCCGCGACTCCGGCAAGATGTGGAACGCCGAAGGCAAGCTGCAAGACACCAAGGCCGTCATTCCCGACCGCAGCTACGCCGGCGTCTACCAGGCCGTCATCGACGACTGCAAGCGCAATGGCGCCTTCAATCCGGTCACGATGGGCAGCGTGCCCAACGTCGGCCTGATGGCCCAGGCTGCCGAAGAATACGGTTCGCACAACAAGACCTTCGTCATCCCGGCCGCCGGCACCGTGCGTGTCACCAACGCCGCCGGCGCCGTGCTGCTCGAGCAGGCCGTCGAAGCCGGCGACCTCTGGCGCATGTGCCAGACCAAGGACGCCGCGATCCAGGACTGGGTCAAGCTGGCCGTCACGCGCGCCCGCGCCACCAAGACGCCCGCCGTCTTCTGGCTGGACGAAAAGCGCGCCCACGACGCCCAGGTCATCGCCAAGGTCAAGCAGTACCTGAAGGACCACGACACCAGCGGCCTGGACCTGCGCATCCTCGACCCCGTCGAAGCCACCAAGTTCTCGGTCAAGCGCATCCGCGAAGGCCTGGACACCATCTCGGTCACCGGCAACGTGCTGCGGGACTACCTGACCGACCTGTTCCCCATCATGGAACTGGGCACCAGCGCCAAGATGCTGTCGATCGTGCCGCTGGTCGCCGGCGGCGGCCTGTTCGAAACGGGCGCGGGCGGTTCGGCTCCCAAGCACGTGCAGCAGTTCCTGGAAGAAGGCTTCCTGCGCTGGGATTCGCTGGGCGAATTCATGGCGCTGGCCGAGTCCCTCGACCACCTTGGCCGCACGTACAAGAACCCCACCGCCCAGATCCTGGCCAAAACGCTGGATCAGGCCACGGCCAAGTTCCTGGACGAAAACAAGTCGCCCGAGCGCAAGGTCGGCGGCCTGGATAACCGCGGCAGCCACTTCTACCTGGCGATGTACTGGGCCCAAGCCCTGGCCGCTCAGACCGAAGACCGCGCCCTGGCCACCCAGTTCGCCCCTGCCGCGATCGCGTTCTCCGAAGGCGAAAACAAGATCCTGGACGAACTGAAGGCAGCCCAAGGCAAGCCCCTGGACATCGGCGGCTACTACCAGCCGAACGAAGCCAAGGCCAGCCAAGCCATGCGCCCCAGCGCCACGCTGAACAAGGTGCTGGCCTCGATCGGCTAAGCCCCCTGCCCTTGCTGGCTGGCGTTAGCCGGTTGGCGGGCATGTGAAAAAACCGGCAGTCCCGATGGGGCTGCCGGTTTTTTTTTGTGGTGGGTTGTGGAGGGGGCTTAATAAGTTTTCTGACCCCCTGCAACATCCGCGACTGCTAGCTATCGCCAAAATCCGACTGGCTTACGGTCTGCCAGACCACCTCCTTCGCCTCTTCCGAACGTATGTTCTAGCGAACGCTCGCGTGAAGAATACGCGACATGAACATACCCGTTACGGGTATACTTTGGAGTGTTCGTCCGTGGTGGTTTTGAAGCGAAAGGATTTTTCTCGGTGGCAAGCTGGAGAAAGGCTCTCCGACGCCACGCTGTGCAGCGCAGTCCGTGAAATGGAATCCGGTCTTATCGACGCGGATCTGGGCGGCCACCTTTATAAGATGCGTATTGCCCGTCCAGGGAAAGGCAAACGCGACGGATACCGCACGGTGTTGTCCGCGTGTATTGGGAGCCGATACGTGTTCCTGCACGGGTACCCGAAAAACGACAAGGCCAACATCACCGCCGCTGAGAAAAAAGCCCTGCAATTCGCCGGCAAGGTCTTTCTCAGCCTGACGGAATCCGCCCTTTTCAAAGCGCTGCAGGCAGGCGTGTTGTTGGAGGTGAACTGTGACCAAACTCATTGAATCTTTGCGCGACGATCTCGCCGCACTTTACCGGGCCGGGGCTATAGACAAAGTCACGATGCGCGATTTTGACGCGATCTGTCCGGCGCCCGTCCGCCACTTCAGTCCGGGCGACATCAAGCGACTCCGTGAAGACCTACGGTTTAGCCAACCTGTCTTCGCCCTGCATCTGCACACCAGCGCTTCGACCGTCCGGAAGTGGGAGCAAGGCGACACGCGTCCGACCGGCCCAGCCCTTAAACTCCTGAACATCCTGGCGGACAAAGGCTTGCAAGCCATCCTTTGATGCGCTTGATGCGCCTGACGCGCCGTTACCGACGAGGCGCAGATCCTGGCATCAGCCTGTCCAGCCGCAGCCTCCCCCGCTCATCCGTCAGGCGGCGCATCGCACCATACGCCGCACCCATCGCCGCCATGCCGCTTGCGCCGCACAGCAGAAACATCAACAGGATCTGATACTTGGCCGCGTCCACCGGATCCATGCCCGCAATGATCTGCCCGGTCATGATGCCGGGCAACGTAATGATCCCTGCCGCCGACATCTGGTTGATGCTGGGCACGATGCCGCGCCGCACCGATTCGCGCAGCAGCGACGAAAACGCCTGATGAACTGTCGCGCCCAGCGCCAGGCGAGCCTCGATGCCCAGCCTTTCGCGGCGCACACCCGATAGCATCCCATCCAGCGCCAGGCTGGCCGCATTCAAGACGCTGCCCAGCACGATCCCAACCAACGCAATCGTGTAGCGCGGATCGAACCAAGGGTCCGGGCGCAGGGCCGTGTTCAGAATGAAAAGCGCCGTGACGAGCGTGGTGCTGACCACCGCCAACGTGCCGACCCAGCCATTGCCATGCCCGGTCAGGCGCGCCTTCGGCCGGGCCGCCACCTCGCGCGCGGCCAACGCCATCATCACCGCCACCACCAGCGCCGTCAGCCACGGCGCGGCATGGGCGAACACGATGCGCAAGATCTGCCCCACCAGGAGGAGTTGCACCACCGTGCGCACCGCCGCCCAGAGCACCTGCCGTTGCAGGTTCAACCGCAGCGCAAAGGAAATGCCGGCGCTCAGCAGCACCAGCAGCGACGCGATCACCAGATCCAGCGCCTGCAGCTTGATCACGTCCATAGCGGCTCCATGCGACCTTGCGTCATCCGCCAACGCCGCCGCGCCAGGCGCTCGGCCTGTTCCGGGCTATGCGTCACCAGCAGAATGGCAGCCCCGGCCGCCAGGACGCGCGACAGTTCCGCCTCGACCAGCGCTGTCGCCCCCTGATCCAGCGCGGCGGTGGGTTCATCCAACAGCAGCACGCGCGGGTTTTGCATCAGCGCGCGCACCAAGCCCATCCGCTGACGCTCGCCCGTGGACAGCTCGTGGACTGGCGACTCGAACTTAGCCTCGGCCAATCCCAGCCGCGCCATGATGGCGATCGCGCCAGCGCGGTCCGCGTAGTGCGCCGATACGTGGTCGTCCCACCACCCGGCCTCCGCCTGGCAGTACACCACCAGACGCCGCCACTCGAAACCGCGCATGGCCGAACGGCGACGCCCGTCGAGCTCTGCTTCGCCATGTCCCGGATCCAGATCCGCAATCTGGCGCAGCAGCAGCGACTTGCCGGATCCCGACGCGCCGACCACGGCCGCGCACTCGCCCGCCGCCAGATCCAGGCTTACGGGCGCCAGGCGCTCGCTGTACAGGCCTCGAAGCCTGAGCAGCGGCGGCGCGTCAGAAATTGCTTTCAGGGAAGCCGGCGCGGATTGCATGGGTAGGCATCATATAGAAAAGCCCGCGGCGAGGCGGGCTTCACTATGTGCGGCGGCAGCCCGGATCAGAGCATATGCGCCAAAAACTCACGGCTGCGTGCATGCTGGGGCGCGGCAAAAAACTCCGCCGAAGGCGCTTCCTCGACGATGCGCCCATCGTCCATGAAGATCACCCGGTGCGCCACTTCACGCGCAAACCCCATTTCGTGCGTCACGACCAGCATCGTCATGCGCTCGTCGGCCAGCTGCTTCATGGTGCGCAGCACTTCGCCCGTCAGCTCCGGGTCCAGCGCCGACGTCGGCTCGTCGAACAGCATGATGTCCGGCTCCATCGCCAGCGCGCGGGCAATGGCCACGCGCTGCTTCTGGCCACCAGACAGGCGCGTCGGATAGTTGTCGCGCTTGTTCGACAGGCCCACCTTGCGGAGCAGCTCTTCGGCCTTCGGCACGATCTCGGCGCGCGACATGCCCTTCACGGTAATCGGCGCCTCGATGATGTTCTGCAGGACCGTCATGTGCGGGAACAGGTTGAACGACTGAAACACCATGCCCATTTTGCGGCAGATGCGGCGCACGTCCCCGTCGCTGGCGTACTGGCTGCGACCACCCGGCACGGCGGCAGCCATGGTCTCGCCTTCGATCTCGATGCTGCCTTCGTCGATGGTCTCAAGATGATTCAGGCATCGCAGGAACGTGCTCTTGCCCGAGCCCGACGGGCCGATCACCGCGACCACCTCGCCCTGCTCGAGCGTCAGCGACACATCGTCCAACACGCGATTCGCGCCGAACGATTTGACGATGTGGCGAGCTTCGATCATCACGGGACGCGCGCCGAGTCCGGCCGGAGAATTACTGGTCATATTTTGCATAGCGCTTTTCCATGTGCTGGAAGAACCACGTCAGGAGCAGCGTCATCAACAGGTAGAAGGCGGCGGCGACGAGGAACGGCGTGGTCGTGAAATCGCGCTGCACGATTCCCCGCGCGGTGCGCAGGATGTCGTTGAGCGCCAGCACGTAAATCAGCGAGGTGTCCTTGACCAGCGTGATGGTCTCATTGCTCATGGGCGGCAACACGCGCTGCACCATCTGCGGCAGCACGATGCGGCGCAGCGTCTGCAGGTACGTCATGCCCAGCACCTTGCTGCCTTCGTACTGGCCCCGATCCACCGACTGGATGCCCGCCCGGAAGATCTCAGCGAAATACGCCGCGTAATTCAGCGCAAACGCCACCACTGCGGCCGGAAAATCCGGTAGCCGGATGCCGATCACCGGCACGAACGGCAACGCGAAGTAGATGAACAGCATCTGAAGCATCAACGGCGTGCCGCGCATCAGCCAGATGTAGCCATTGACCGCGCGGCTCAGCAGCGGCCACTTCGAGATGCGCGCCAGGGCCAACACCAGCCCCAGCGGCACGGCCAGCGCCAGCGTGATGAAAAACAGCGTCAAGGTCACTTTCGCGCCTTGCGCCAAGGGCCCCAGAAGGGAGAGTACGTAGTCCATGCAGTGGGTTCGCGCCGCGAGGGCAAGAGAGAATCATGGGCAAGCCCGCCTGGCCTTGCGGCACTGCGGCGGGCTGCGAACTGCAACGGCAAAGGCGCCCCGGCCGGCTAGGCCGCGGGCGCCTTTGCGCTTACTTGATGATGTTGGCGCCGAACCACTGGGTGGCGATACGGCCGGCGGTGCCGTCCTGTTTCATCGAATCCAGCGTCTTGTCCAGCTTGGCCAGCAACTCGGTGTCGTCCTTGCGAACGCCCACGCCGTAGTCTTCCGTGCCGAAGTTCTCTTCCAGCACACGGTATTCACCTGCGCGCTTGCTGATCAGGTAACGGCCCACGACTTCATCGACGACGATGGCGTCAAGGCGGCCCGCCGCCAGATCCATCAGCGCGGTGACGTTGTCGCCGAACTTCTTCACTTCCTTGATTTGCGCCGCAACCGGGTCCTTGGCGATGGCGTCGGTGGCGCTGCTGCCGTCCTGCGCGCCGATAACCTTGCCAGCCAGATCATTCTTGACCTTCACGGGCGACGTATTGCCCACGATGATGATCTGGTGGTTGGCCATGTAGGGCGCGGTGAAGCTGATGTTCTTCTTGCGCTCTTCGGTAATGGTCAGACCGTTCCACAGCACGTCGACGCGCTTGCCGTTCAATTCGGCTTCCTTGGCGCTCCAGTCGATCGGCTTGAACTCCACTTCGATGCCCAGACGCTTGCTGGCCTCCTTGGCCATGTCGATGTCGAAGCCAACGATCTGGTTGCTGGCGTCGCGGAATCCCATGGGCGGGAAATTGTCGTCCAGGCCAACGACGACCTTCTTCGGCGTGGCCGGCGCTTGGGCGCCAGCTGCGGGCGCGTTGTCGCTGGGACCGCAGGCCGTGAGCAAAGCGGTTGCGGACACAAGAAGTACAGCAGTCAGTTTTTTCATCGTTGTGAGGGCGCGAGGCGCAGGTTTGAAGAAAGCCGGAAAGGCGGGTATTAAGCCGCGAGGCGGTATTTTAGCGTTGTTGGGGGGATTTGCTGGCGGGGTTGCGTTCCCAAGCTGTCCAGCTACTGGGGACTGGCGGCTACGTGGCGTATTCGGGTGCCAGCGCCCCAAATGCCGGGGACCGTCGACTTTGCATTAAAACAACGCTGTGATGAAAGAACGTATAGTCAAGCTCACGGGCGAGGCCAAGTCAGGGACGGAATACGATGAAACATGACCTTAACGATTCGGATATCGAACGATGGCTCAACGAAGGCGGCGTTCAGTTGCCCATTTCAACGGAGGTTTTGGATCCGGGCGTGCTTGATGAGGCGGAAAGACGAGTAATTGCTTGCCTTGGAGCCGCCGTCATAAGCTCTTGGAGCCTCTTTCCCACCGATATAAGACGAACGATCCTGCAAGCAGCGCTCAGCGCATCGACGTATGACGCATCTATGCTGAAACAGAACGTGGCAGGCTTTTTGCGCGGTCGGCAAGGCCCGCTGCGATAAAAGGCATACAGGTGTCACCGAACGCCGACGGGCAATATTTGTCGCTGGACATCGAGGTCGACGACGCGCTTTAGATGCCTGCCTATGGCGACACCCTGCTGTGTTATGCATCATTGCTAGCCAAAAGAACTCCTCCAGACGTCGACTCACGGACCTTCCTGAGGACGTCGCATTACGTGCGACCGGCCGCGCTTTGCCATACCCCCCCTCGAAATCAGAAACCTTATCCGGAACGCTTTACCGGGTGTTTTCTACTCATATCGTCCTGTTGGCGATTCCGATAGAGTGTCGTTTCCATGACCAGTACTTTTCGTGCGGGCGTCGGAAAGCTCGCTCTGACAGGTGAGGCGCTCAATGACCACAAGACGAGAGTTTCTAGGCTCCAGTGCACTTGTAGCGCTCACTGGCGCGACGCTTGGTCCGGGCCGGGTACGGGCACAGGCAAGCGCGGATCGCCCTGGGTTCTTCGGGGCGAAGGACATCGCGGAGGCGGGGTTCATTTACGGCCTGCCTATCGTGATGAACTACGCCGTCATGCATGAGTACGCGGTGGATCGCGGCTCGGGGCAATTCAAGGCGCCTTTCAACCATATCAAGAACGAACCCAACGTATTCACCTACAAAGACACGGCGATTGTCACGCCCAATAGCGACACGCCGTATTCCTTCGTGTGGATGGACTTGCGGGCAGAGCCGGTGGTGCTTTCCGTGCCGGCGATCGACCCGAAGCGCTATTACTCGGTCATGCTCTGCGACGGCAATACCTACAACTACGGCTACATCGGCACTCGCACCACCGGAAACGAGGCGGGCGACTACATGGTGGTCGGACCAGACTGGAAAGGTGCCGTCCCGGCAGGCATCAAGCGGATGTTTCGGTCCAGCACACAGTTTTCGCTCGCTGGCTACCGCACCCAACTTTTTGGTCCAGACGATCTCGACGGCGTGAAGGCGGTCCAGGCTGGTTACCAGGTGCGAATGCTTTCGGCGTACCTGAACCAGGCGTCGCCACCGGCCGCAACAGCTATCAGCTTTCCCATGATCAACAAAGAGTTGGCGAAGACCAACTTCTTCGAGTTTCTGGACTTTGCGCTGCAGTTCGCGCCTCCACAAGCCAACGAGCTTGCAGTCCGCGCGGAACTCGCACGCATCGGCGTGGGGGCAGGCAAGACCTTCAACTTCAGCGATTTGCCGCTGGACCAAAAACTGGAGATCGGTCTTGGCATGAAAGAAGGCCAGCGCAAAGTGGACGAAGCCGTCGCCAGCACCGGAAAGGCGATCAATGGCTGGCGGCTAAGCGGACTGCCGGGTAACAGCGAGCACTACAACGGCGACTGGCTCAAGCGCGCCGTCGCGGCTCAGGCAGGCATTTATGGAAATGACCCGGAAGAGGCGACTTACCCGTTCACCCGCGTAGACGCAAATGGTCAGACGCTGGACTGCAGCAAGCACAATTACACCCTCACGTTTCCGGCCGGCGCGCTGCCGCCGGTTAATTCGTTCTGGTCGCTGACTATGTACGACGGCAAGTCGCAGCTACTGGTCAGGAACCCGATCGACCGCTACCTAATCAACTCGCCCATGCTGCCTGCGATGAAGGTTGACGCGGACGGGTCATTGACACTCTACATCCAGCACAAGACGCCGGGCGGCGACAGGCAAGCCAACTGGCTCCCCGCTCCCGATGGGCCGGTCTACCTGGTAATGCGGCTGTACTGGCCAAAGGTCAAACCACCCTCGGTCCTGCCAGCCGGGGAAGGGACGTGGCAGCCGCCTGGGGTGCAACGCGTCATCTAGGTTCCGGAGAAGACAGTGCGTCAATGCCAGAGAAAAAGGCGCACTGCCCCGGAAACCCAGGCCGCGCATCACACGCCTTCAGGCATCCCGCCTTTCCTTCTGGAAACCCAGCTGCAACCGACATCCCAAACCCATACGTCGGCGTCGTCACATCAAACCGGCTCTCGCACACCTTCTTCGTGCTGTAAGCAAACGTCATCCCTTCGCGCCGCCCATTGACCGCAAACGACACCTGGAAGCTATTCAAACTGCTCCACCCTGCCCTAGGCAAAACCACGAACCGGTAATGCGTAGCATCCAGGCGCTCACCAAAGATTTTCAGTTGCGCAGACGTCGTGCGTGTCGTAGGCGAGGGGTACGGCAAGGCCAGCAGCGTGCGCGGGTCACCTACCACGCCCAAGTCGAAGCCCACACCCTTCTGATAGAACGGAACGTCGATGCTGGGATAGCCGGAATACTCCACCCGCTTCACCGTCGACCCGTACTCCAGCGTCCGAGGCTCGTAGTCCGGCGCCCTTGCAAACGCCACATCCAGCGTCAACACCACCTCCGCCGGATTGGCATCTTCGGTGCGGATATGTTTTTCATATACGTCGGCGTTGCTTGCGCAGCCGGCAAGGGCCGCCGTGCACAGGAGCGTCAGCCACCGCAACCCACTCACCGCGGAAATCGGCGTCATTTCATTGCTCCTTTCTAGGTTGAACCGGCAGCGCAACGGGCTTTAACCCCTGCCCGATAAATTGCCAGCTGCCCTGCCCTTCCTGCCATCGGAAATGCCGGTTGATCCATTCCGCCTTCAGGTTGCCGTAGAGCCGCCGCTGGTCGATGTGTTTGCCTTCGTCGAGCGCCTTGCGCGCACGCGCGGCGCTTTGATCCCACGCTGATTTGAAGGCATCGCGCTGCATTGCCCGGGTGAACGGGACGCTGGCGTAGGGACCCTCGTCCGCCAAGCTCAGGCGGATCTCGTTGTCGAGCAGCACGGCGCCGTGGCGATTGTCTGGCGACACCGACACCAGCAGCGGGGTCGACTGCTGGCGCTCCTTGGGCTGCAGGTGTTCAAACCACAGGACCTTTCCCGTCGACGTCACCAGGGCCCGCGAACCGGCGGTGAACAGCAGCAAGTCCTGACGTCCGGGCTGCGCCAGACCCATGTCCGGGTCGCGCACATCGACGGAGGGACTCAACACCCGCGCGAGCGGCGTGTCGTTCTGCACCGCGATCAGGATGGTGCCCACGCCCATGAAATCGTTCGAGACCGCCAAAAGGATCGGCTGGCCGCCCTGGGTCGGACCCAGCGCCCTGACGTGCGCGAACTTGTACGCGTTCAGAGGCCGGTATGGCTTGCCGCGGAATTTGAGCTGGTGAAGGGTCGAACCCGGATCGCCTTCCAATTCAAAGTCGCCGCCCAGCGGCTGGACGGCGTTCGCCGAGGACGCCATGACGCTTGCTGGCTCCGCCTGCGCGTGGGTCAGCGTCGGCAGCACCATGAATAGCGACAGCCCTAGTGCGAAAGTCGTGCATACCCGCGCAATGCGCGGACCCGGCGGAACAGTTTTCGTAGGAGGCAGCAAAACGGCATCGGCGGCGGCGCCGCATGAAAGTGGTGCCGGCATTCTAGGTCAAATGCACTATCCGCCGCAGATCGCCGCCCGTGCGCTGCAGAAACCCCGCGCTCAACTCCTTCAAATCAACCACCCCCAACAGTCCCATGTTGCGCCGAACTTCTTCGGTGATCAGAGCGATTGCGTGCGCCACGCCGCGTTGGCCCGCGACCGTCGCGGCATAGTTGAACGGACGGCCGACGAATACGCAGCGCGCGCCCAGCGCCATCGCCTTCAATACGTCCGTGCCTCTCCGCACGCCGCTATCCAGCATCACTTCCATCGGGCCCGCGGCATCCATGATGGCAGGCAAGGCGTGCAGGGGCGGCACACTGCCGTCCAGTTGGCGCCCGCCGTGGTTGGAGACGATGATCGCGTCCATGCCCAACGTGCGGGCGGCGCGCGCATCGTCCGGATGAAGAATCCCCTTCAGCACCATGAGCCCTTTCCAGCGACGGCGGATGGCGGACACATGCTGCCAATTCAGGTGGCCTCGATCGGAGAAGTCCCGCAGCACACTGGACGACATGATGGGCGCGCCGCGCGTGGCGTAGTTGTTCTCGAAGTGCGGCATGCCGTGGCGTGCCAGCGTGCGCAGGAAAGTGCCGAACAGCCAGCGCGGATGTGTCAGCCCTTGCCACGCCAGGCCAACGCTCGGCCGCAGCGGTGTGGAAAAGCCGGCCCGCACATTGTTCTCGCGGTTGGCGGCGACGGGCGTGTCGACCGTCAGGACCAGCGTGTTGACGCCGGCGGCCGCCACACGGTCGATGAGCGCGGCGATCTGCGCATCGTCGCCGGGAAGGTACGCCTGAAACCAGGTGTCCGGCGCCGCCTCCATCACGGTCTCCAGGCGGATGAGCGACGAGCCGCTCATGATGCAGGGCACCCCGGCCTCGGCTGCCGCGCGCGCCAGGACGACATCGCCGCGGTAGCTCGAGATTGCCGAAATACCCATGGGAGCCACGCCCACGGGGGCCGCATAATCGCGGCCGAGCACCGTGCACCGCGTGGTGCGAGCGGACACGTCCACCAGTACCTTCGGCCGAAAGGCGAATTCAGCAAACGCGTCGCGATTGGCGCGTTCCGATTGGCCGTCCTCCACGGCGCCCGACACGTACGCGTAAATGGGCGCGGGCAGAAGCGATTTGGCCGCGGCTTCAAAGTCGTGCAGGCTGAGCATGCGGCGCAGGGGATCGGACATGTCGGGCTCCTCCGGCGGCCACCCGGCGAGCGGCCGTCTCTTGTTGTCGGTATCGGCGGGGACTATAGGCGGCCCTGTCGTTTGAATAAAGTGACTTTATCGATAGTCTTCCATACACTTTTATTCACTCTCGATACGGATCCAGGCGACTGCCCCCATGACGCTCAAGCAACTCGAGGCCTTCTACTGGGCCGCCACGTGCAAGAATTTTGCCATCGCCGCGAATCGCCTCAATATTTCGGTTTCATCGCTGTCCAAGCGTATTGGCGAACTGGAATCGTCCATCGGGGCTGAGTTGTTCAGCCGCAGCGCGCGCAGCGCGACATTGACAGCCTTGGGCGAACAACTGGTGCCGCACGCCAAGGACCTGCTACGCAACGCCGACCAGTTCATGCAGCAGGCCAGCAACAACCTGAGCTATTCGGGCCGATGCCGGTTTGGCGCGGGCGAGCTGACGTCACTGACCTGGATGGCCAGGCTCATCGAAGTCATCCAGCTGGACCACCCCAACCTGCTAGTCGAGCCGTTCGTCGGCGTCGGGGAACTGGTCGAGCGCGGCTTGGAGGAAGGCGAACTCGACTTCGCGGTGATCGCCGGCCCCTCGTCCCGTCCGTCCATTGCATCGCGCATCATCGGCAGTGCGCAATTCGAATGGGTCGCTGCGCCGGGCGCCGTGCCTAACCCCGCCCAGATCACGCCGGCCGACCTGCCGAGCCTCACCCTGATCACGCTCCCGCAAAGCTCGGGCGCAATCCGCATTCTCGATGACTGGCTGACCGAACAGCGGGTATCGCCCGGCCGCAACCAGTGCTGCAATGGTTGGGGCGGGATCGCGGCCATGCTGCAGCAAGGCCTGGGGCTGGGCTTCCTGCCCTCGGCCTGGGCTCGCATCCTGATCGAACGAGGCCACTTGCAGGCCCTGCCGGCGTTCCCGCCTTTGCGCCCGCTCACCTACACGTTCCAGTGGCGCCGGGACGATACCCGGCCGATGCTTGAGACCCTGCGCGTGCATGCCGAGGCGTGCCTGGATTTCCACGCGCCCGCCGGCATGATCTGACAGCGAGAAACATTGTCCGCACCACAGGACAGTTTCCGAAAAGCGTTATATTCATCGTCAAATTATTCGCTTTATCTCCTGAATTTGCGGGCGTAGAGTCGCCTCAAACAATCACTCTGGAGACGAGGCGACATGCCGGATTTTGGATTCACCTTGCATGACTGCCCACCCGGTCCCAGCCGCGAGACGCTTGCGGCCTATCAAGACCTGGCGGTGGCAAACATCAGCGACGCGATGAGCCGCAGCACTGGCACGTCGTCCCTGCGGCCGATGCACCGGACCCGACGGATCCTGGGACGTGCCTTCACCGTGCGCACCCGGCCCGGCGACAACCTGATGGTTCACAAGGCCATTGATACCGCACAGCCCGGCGATGTGATCGTTGTTGACGCGGGCGGCGACATGAGCAACGCCATCATCGGAGAAATCATGGTGGGCTGGGCTGCCAAGCGCGGCTTGGGCGGCTTCGTGATCGACGGTGCCATCCGCGACAGCGAAACCATCGGCGAGGGAGATTTTCCCGTCTATGCCCGCGGTGTCGCGCACCGTGGTCCGTACAAGGACGGCCCCGGCGCCATCAACGTGCCGGTGACCGTGGACGGCATGGTCGTGCTGCCAGGCGACCTGCTGGTGGGCGACGCCGACGGATTACTGTCGATCCGCCCGGACGAGGCGCCAGCGATTGCGGCACGGGTACGCGCCATTGCCGAATCCGAGGCGCAGGTCTTGAAGGATATCGAGCGGGGCACGCTGGACCGCGGCTGGGTCGACGCGGTCCTCAAGACGCGGGGCGTATTGTGAGCGCTGCCACGCCACGGGGCCCCGCCCGCCTGTGCCGTCTGGACCTGTGGCTCAATCCGGTATTCGACGAAATCATTGGCGCCACGCCAGGCATCGCTTTGTCGGTGCTGCCGGCAAAAGGCGACGACGGGCGCACGCTCGCCGGCTTGAGGTCGGCCCACGCCTACCACGTGTCCGCGGCGAAGGACGAGCTGCCGCGCCAATGGTTTGTCAACGCGGCATTGATCGCACAGTGCCCCGACCTCGTGTGTGTGTCATCGGGCGGTGCGGGCTACGACACGATTGACGTGGCGGCTTGCACGGCGGCCGGCATCGCGGTCGTGAATCAGGCCGGCGGCAACGCGGAGTCCGTGGCTGAGCACACGTACGCCCTGTTGCTGGCCGTGCAACGCCGGGTTGTCGAATCGCACAACCGCCTGCGCCATGCCAGCGGATTCTCCCGCGAAGATCTGATGGGCCACGAAATCCACGGCGGCGTCATCGGCCTGGTGGGCATCGGCAAAATCGGCACCTGCGTCGCGCGCATCGCGCAAGGCTTCGGCTTGCGTGTCATTGCCCACGATCCGATGCTGGACGCCGCGACCATCCGCAGCCGCGGGGCCGAACCCGTTGGGCTGGACGAGTTGCTGTCGGAATCGGACATCGTGTCGCTGCATTGCCCGCTCGACGCGTCCACGCGAGGTTTGTTCGACGCCAAGGCCTTTGCGGCGATGAAGCCAGGCGCGGTGTTCATTTCGACGGCGCGCGGAGGCATTCACGACGAGAGCGCATTGCACGACGCACTGCTTAGCGGGCATCTGCGGGGCGCGGGGCTCGACGTCTGGGAACAGGAACCACCAGATCGTTCGG
>Ga0213827_1000284_pt1 | contig 49163 bp, 47 predicted proteins | sample MC6MC0898MG_FD_180669 | JGI IMG/M metagenome (GOLD analysis project Ga0213827, IMG submission 180669) | Enriched soil aggregate microbial communities from Iowa State University, Ames, United States - MC6-MC0898-MG | ecosystem: Environmental > Terrestrial > Soil > Unclassified | place: USA: Iowa...
TACAGCGTTACACGCTGCTGTCAACACCTCTTTTTCAACTCCTTTCGTGCTTCGATGAACTGAAGCAACCTGCTGCCGAAAACTGCGTAACTCATTGTTTACCAAGGAGTTTTCCGTTTCGACTGCACCGGAAGTGGGGCGAATTATAGACATCCAGAATCTGCCGTCAACTGCTAATTTCATATTTCTGTCACAAAGGTCAAATAAACCCCCGAAAACGCGAAGGCCGCCCCGTTGGGGCGGCCTTCGCGCGGTACCTGACCAGTTACAAGCTAGGGAAAGCGAACTGCGACGCTTCATGGCTCGCACGCTGTGGCCAGCGCTGCGTAATGGCTTTGCGGCGCGTATAGAAACGCACACCGTCCGGCCCATAGGCATGCAGGTCGCCAAACAGCGAGCGTTTCCAACCACCAAAGCTGTGATACGCCACTGGCACCGGCAGCGGTACGTTGACCCCGACCATGCCCACTTCGATCTCGTCACAGAACAGCCGAGCCGCTTCCCCGTCGCGGGTGAAGATGCAGGTGCCGTTGCCGTACTCGTGGTCGTTGATCAGTTGCATCGCCTCTTCCAGGCTGTTGACCCGGACCACACACAACACCGGACCGAAGATCTCTTCTTTATAGATGCGCATCTGCGGCGTGACGTTATCGAACAGGCAGCCACCCAGGAAGAAACCTTCCTCATGCCCCGCCACGCTCAGGCCACGACCATCGACCACCAGCTTGGCGCCAGCCGCCACGCCGTCATCGACATAGCCACTGACCTTGTCCCGCGCCTGGCCGGTCACCAGTGGGCCCATGTCCAGGCCACAGGAAGTACCCGCACCGATTTTCAGTGCCTTGATCTGCGGCACCAGCTTGGCCACCAGGGCATCCGCCACCTGGTCACCGACACACACGGCCACCGAGATCGCCATGCAACGCTCGCCACAAGAACCGTAAGCCGCCCCCATCAATGCGCTCACGGCATTGTCCAGGTCCGCATCCGGCATCAGTACCGCATGGTTCTTCGCCCCGCCCAGCGCCTGCACACGTTTGCCGCGCTTGGTGCCTTCGGCATAGATGTACTCGGCAATCGGCGTCGAACCAACAAAGCTCAGGGCTTTGACTTCCGGCGCCTCGATCAGCGCATCCACCGCCGACTTGTCGCCGTGCACCACGCTCATCACGCCCTTGGGCAAACCGGCTTCCAGCAACAGCTGGGCAATCAGCAGCGTGGAGCTCGGGTCACGCTCGGACGGCTTGAGGATGAAGCAGTTACCGCAGACGATCGCCAGCGGGTACATCCACAGCGGCACCATGGCCGGGAAGTTGAACGGCGTGATGCCGGCCACTACGCCCAGGGGCTGGAAGTCCGACCAGGCATCGATGTTCGGGCCGACGTTACGGCTGTACTCGCCCTTGAGGATTTCCGGTGCGGCACACGCGAACTCGACGTTCTCGATCCCGCGCTTCAGTTCACCGGCGGCATCTTCCAGCGTCTTGCCGTGCTCTTCGCTGATCAGTTGCGAGATACGTGCTTCGTTCTGCTCCAGCAGTTGCTTGAAGCGGAACATGACCTGGGCACGCTTGGCCGCCGGTGTGTTGCGCCAGGCCGGGAATGCGGCCTTGGCGGCGTCGATGGCCTGCTGGATGGTTTCGCGGCTGGCCAACGGCACTTTATGGATCGCTTGACCGGTGGACGGGTTGAACACGTCGGCGGTGCGACCGTTGTCGGTCACCAGTTCACCATTGATCAAATGCGGGATGAGGCTCATGCGGGGCTCCTGAATTCTGTTCACGGGCGTCCGCCGAGGGACGCCTTCTATATATAGATAACGTTGGCACGAAGCCCAAAAGGCGATGGCGTCTATGAATCCGCCATCGCGAGCAAGCTCGGCTCCTACTGTTCTGGGGCAATCAGTCGATCTTGTTCAGCACTTCGCCGACCGCATCGAACAGGCGATCCAGGTCTTTTGGCTGGCTGTTGAACGTTGGCCCGAACTGCAGGGTGTCGCCACCGAAGCGCACGTAGAACCCGGCTTTCCACAGGGCCATGCCGGCTTCGAACGGACGCACGATGGCGTCACCGTCGCGCGGGGCAATCTGGATGGCACCGGCCAGGCCGTAGTTACGGATGTCGATGATGTTCTTCGAACCCTTGAGGCCGTGCAGCGCATTTTCGAAATGCGGTGCGACTTCGGCCACGCTCTGTACCAGGTTTTCCTTCTGCAGCAGATCGAGTGCCGCCAGGCCTGCGGCGCACGCCACCGGGTGCGCCGAGTAGGTATAGCCGTGGGGGAATTCCACCGCGTATTCCGGAGTCGCCTGGTTCATGAAGGTCTGGTAGATCTCCGAGCTGGCAATCACCGCCCCCATTGGAATCGCACCGTTGGTAACCTGCTTGGCAATGCACATCAGGTCCGGGGTCACGCCAAAGCTGTCGGCACCGAACATCGAACCGGTGCGGCCAAAGCCGGTGATCACTTCATCGAACACCAGCAGGATGTTGTGCTGGTCGCAGATTTCCCGCAGGCGCTTGAGGTAGCCCTCTGGCGGCACCAGTACGCCGGCGGAACCGGCCATTGGCTCGACGAACACCGCTGCGATGTTCGAGGCGTCATGCAGTTCGATCAACTTGAGCAGTTCATCGGCCAGGGCAATACCGCCCTCTTTGGGCATACCACGGGAATACGCATTGCTGGCCAGCAAGGTGTGCGGCAGGTGATCGACGTCCATCATCGCCTGGCCAAACAGCTTACGGTTACCGTTGACGCCGCCCAGGCTGGTGCCAGCGATATTCACCCCGTGATAGCCACGGGCACGGCCGATCATTTTGGTCTTCGTCGCCTGGCCTTTCAGGCGCCAGTAGGCACGCACCATTTTCACCGCGGTGTCGGCACACTCGGAACCCGAATCGGTGAAGAACACGTGGTTCAGGTTGCCCGGGGTCAGGTCGGTGATTTTTTCGGCCAGTTGGAAGGACAGTGGATGCCCGTACTGGAAGCCCGGCGAGTAGTCGAGGGTGCCCAGTTGCTTGGCCACCGCTTCCTGGATTTCCTTGCGGGTGTGCCCGGCGCCGCAGGTCCACAGGCCCGACAGCGAGTCATAGACCCGGCGGCCCTTATCATCGATCAGCCAGCTACCTTCAGCCCCCACGATCAGGCGTGGGTCACGCTGGAAATTGCGGTTGGCGGTGTAAGGCATCCAGTGGGCATCGAGTTTGAGCTGGCTGGCCAGGGACGTCGGGGCGTTTTCAGGCAGGTTCATCGGCAAAACCTCGCAAGGCAATAAGCGGCGTAGGGATTAAAAAGCGTTGTTGCAGCTAAGTTGCCACGGCGATAAAGTCGGTGAAATCCAACTTTTCTAACCTTCAGTCAGGCCGTTACTAAACTATGAGCAGCCGTCGCCCCGATCCGCTGGCACAAGTCAGCGACTTTGATATCCGCCTGTTGCGGATCTTTCGCAGCGTGGTCGAGTGCGGTGGCTTCTCGGCGGCGGAAAGCGTGCTGGGGATCGGTCGTTCGGCCATCAGCCAGCAAATGAGCGATCTGGAACAACGCCTCGGCCTGCGCCTGTGCCAACGCGGCCGCGCCGGGTTCTCCCTGACGGAAGAGGGTCGTGAGGTCTACCAGTCGGCCCTGCAGCTGTTAAGTGCCCTGGAAAGTTTTCGCACCGAGGTCAATGGCCTGCACCAGCACCTGCGCGGCGAGTTGACCATCGGCCTGACCGATAACCTGGTCACCCTGCCCCACATGCGCATCACCCACGCCCTGGCGCAGTTGAAGGAGCGCGGGCCGGATGTGCAGATCCAGATCCGCATGATCGCGCCCAATGAAGTCGAACAGGGTGTGCTCGACGGCCGCCTGCACGTCGGCGTAGTGCCCCAGGCCAGCGCCCTGTCGGGCCTGGAGTACCAGCCGCTGTACAGCGAGCGGTCGTTGCTTTACTGCGCGGTTGGCCATCCACTGTTCTACGTCGACGACAAACAACTGGACGATGCGCGCCTCAACAGCCAGGACGCGATTGCCCCGACCTTCCGCTTGCCCGCCGACATCCAGGCGCACTACCAGGCGCTCAATTGCACCGCCAGCGCCTCCGATCGCGAAGGCATGGCATTCCTGATCCTGACCGGGCGCTACATCGGCTACCTGCCCGATCACTACGCCAGCCTGTGGGTCCAGCAAGGTCGCCTGCGGACACTCAAGCCCGGTTCACGCTTTTATGACCTGAGCCTGGCATCGGTCACACGCAAGGGCCGGCGCCCGCATTTGGTCCTGGAAAGCTTTCTCGAGAGCCTGGCAGCGACGCGCTGAACCCTCGTAAACCAGGCTTTTCCCTCACCAAGGCTTGTCGGATGCCCGTGGGTGCGTTATCAACGCACTGGCGCCCCCACTGACCTGCCCGGAAACGTCCATGACCTTTGAAGTCCCAGCCCACAGCGGTAAACCTGCCAGCCGTATTCGTCAGAAAAACGAGGAGACCATCCTCAAGGCCGCCGAAGTGGAGTTCGCCCGGCACGGCTTCAAAGGCACCAGCATGAACACCATTGCGCAGAATGCCGGCCTGCCCAAGGCCAACCTGCACTACTACTTCACCAACAAACTCGGCCTGTACATCGGGGTGCTGAGCAACATCATCGAGTTGTGGGACAGCACCTTCAACACCCTCACCGCCGAGGACGACCCGGCTGAGGCGTTGACCCGCTACATCCGCGCCAAGATGGAGTTTTCCCGCCGCCACCCCCAGGCTTCGCGGGTATTCGCCATGGAAGTGATCAGCGGCGGTGAGTGCCTGAGCGAGTACTTCAACCAGGACTACCGTGCCTGGTTCCAGGGGCGCGCCAGCGTGTTCCAGGCCTGGATCGACGCGGGCAAGATGGACCCCGTCGACCCGGTGCACCTGATCTTTCTGCTGTGGGGCAGCACCCAGCACTATGCCGACTTCGCCACCCAGATCTGCCGCGTCACCGGCCGCAGCAAGCTGACCCGCCAGGACATGGAAGACGCCGGCAACAACCTGATCCGCATCATCCTCAAGGGCTGCGGCCTCACTCCCGCCATCTAAGACAGTCACCATGCCTTTTACCCTCGCCGGCTTTTGCGACTATCGCGAAGAGATTCGCAAAAGCCGCTTCATCGCCCTCGCGGCACCGATCACCAGTAGCGCCGAGGCGCAGGCCTTCCTGGAACAGCACAGCGACCTGAATGCGTCACACAACTGCTGGGCCTGGAAGGTCGCCGACCAATACCGCAGCAGCGACGACGGCGAACCCGGCGGCACCGCGGGTCGGCCGATACTGGCTGCGATCGAAGCCCAGGACTGCGACCAGGTGGCGGTACTGGTGATTCGTTGGTACGGCGGCATCCAGCTGGGCACGGGTGGCCTGGCCCGGGCCTACGGCGGCAGCGCCAACAAATGCCTGCAGGGCGCGGCAAAAATCGAACTGATCAGCCGCGTGCCGATCGGTTGCGACTGCGCGTTCAGTGAGCTGGCGCTGGTCAAGTTGCGGGTCGCCGAGTCCGCTGGACTGGTGGTGGATGAACAGTTCACGGCCAATGGTGTGCACTTGCAGTTGGCCGTGGCCGAACAGCAGATCGACGCCTTGCAGGCACAACTGGCAGGCCTGAGCCGTGGGCGGATTTTGCTGCAACGCTGAACGCTGGTTATTTTATGTACAGCCTGGCTGCAATGCTTTGGGGCATGCCCGCAACCTGAGACTTGCCCACAAGCGCTGTGCACCCGACTGTGGATAACCTGAGTACATCGCGCTGTAACCCTTCTGTCACGTGGCTTTGCGGACATTGGTCAGATTTCAACCAATTGCCTGATCTACAGCTCATTTGCACCGCAAAACAATTGCTTAGAGCGGTTTAGCAGCTTTAGAACAAAGGCCCGTGGTGCTTATGCCCGACTCTTTGGCTTGCACACAAATACTGTGGAGCAACCTGTGGATAAGCCGTTCATGACTGGCGCAGTGGCATAGCTGGCATAGGTCGCAGGGCGATGATCATTTTTTAACCAAGTTTTTCTCGAGCGTTCCTGCACCATGGCCGCAAGGAGCGCCCCGAAGTGGTGCCTGTTCCGCCAGCCGCACCCGCCCTATGTTTTCCACAGAGCCCGGCTCGCTTTGCCTTTCAGGACTTTCCTGACTCAATGGCCAGGAAATTGCTTTGCCACAGGCCTCTCGTTCAACGACCCGAGCCTGTGATGCCAAACCCCACCCCGCTCCCCGCTCCAACGCCACGCCTGCAGCTGCACGGCATCAGCAAGCAATACCCTGGCTGCCTGGCCAACGATGGCATTGACCTGTGCATTCAACCCGGTGAAATCCACGCTCTGCTCGGTGAAAACGGCGCCGGCAAAAGTACCCTGATGAAGATCATCTACGGGGTCACCCACGCCGACTCGGGGACCATGCACTGGCAAGGCCAGCGCGTCAGCCTGCGCAATCCAGCCCAGGCCCGCAGCCTGGGCATCGGCATGGTGTTCCAGCACTTTTCCCTGTTCGAAACCCTCACGGTGGCGCAGAACATCGCCTTGGCCATGGGCGCGGCCGCCGGGGCTGCGCAGGCCCTGGCGCCGAAAATCCGCGAGGTGGCGCAGCGCTACGGCCTGGTACTGGAGCCGCAACGCCTGGTCCACAGCCTGTCGATTGGCGAGCGCCAGCGGGTCGAGATCGTACGCTGCCTGATGCAGGACATTCGCCTGTTGATCCTCGACGAGCCGACCTCGGTGCTGACCCCGCAGGAGGCCGATGAACTGTTCGTCACCCTGCGCCGCCTGGCCAGCGAGGGCTGCAGCGTTCTGTTCATCAGCCACAAACTCGCCGAAGTACGCGCCCTGTGCCACAGCGCCACTGTCCTGCGCGGCGGCCGTGTGGCCGGGCATTGCCGGCCCGCAGAATGTTCCGATCAACAACTCGCGCAGCTAATGGTCGGCGACGCCGTCGAGTGGCTCGCCGACTACCCCAAGGCCAGCGGCGGCGCGGCGTTCCTCGAGGTCAGCGGTCTGGCGTGGGCCAACCCGGACCCGTTCGGCTGCTCGCTCCACGGCATCGACCTGCAGGTGCGTTGCGGTGAGGTGGTCGGCATTGCCGGGGTGGCTGGCAATGGCCAGGACGAGTTGCTGGCCCTGCTCAGCGGCGAACAGCGCCTGCCGCGCCAGGACGCCTCGCGCATTGCTTTCGCCGGCCAAGCGGTGGCCGACTTGCCGCCGGATGCGCGGCGGCGGCTGGGCTTGGCTTTTGTCCCGGCCGAACGCCTCGGGCATGCGGCGGTGCCGGAGTTGAGCCTGGCCGACAACACCCTGCTCACGGCCTTCCAGCAGGGCCTGGTGAGCCATGGGCTGATCCAGCGCGCCAAGGTCGTGGCGCTGGCCGAGACCATCATCCAGCGTTTCGCGGTCAAGGCACCGGGTGCCCTGGCCCCAGCCGGCAGCCTGTCCGGCGGCAACCTGCAGAAATTCATCCTCGGTCGCGAGATTCTCCAGCAACCCCGCCTGCTGGTCGCCGCTCACCCGACCTGGGGGGTGGATGTCGGCGCGGCGGCGACCATTCACCGCGCGCTGATTGCCCTGCGCGATGCCGGGGCGGCGATCCTGGTGATCAGCGAAGACCTCGACGAACTGCTGCACATCAGCGACCGCCTGGCCGCCCTGTGTGGCGGGCGCTTGTCGGCGCAACAACCGACGGCGGGCACCACCCTGAGCGAAGTCGGCGCCTGGATGGCCGGCCAGTTCGACACCCCTTACTCATCCGCACCTGCGCGGGCTTGACGGAGTTTCCCATGCTGCTTTCCCTAGAACCCCGTGGCCAGCATTCGCGCCTGATGCTCTGGTGCTCGCCCTTGCTGGCCGCCGCCCTGACCCTGGGTTGCGGTTCGCTGCTGTTCATCGCCCTGGGGCATGACCCGCTGCTGACCCTGCACACCCTGTTGATCGCGCCGATCAGCGACGGTTATGGCATCAGCGAACTGTTGGTCAAGGCCTTGCCCATCCTGCTCTGCGCGCTGGGCCTGGCGGTGGCGTATCAAGCGCGCATCTGGAACATCGGCGCCGAAGGTCAATTGCTGCTCGGCGCCCTGGCGGGCAGCGCCGTGGCGGTGCACCTGATCGACTGGCAAAGCCGCTGGGCGCTGGTGCTGGTCCTGGGCACCGGCACCCTCGCCGGCGCGCTATGGGCCGGGCTCACCGCCTGGCTGCGCACGCGCTTCAACGCCAACGAAATCCTCACCAGCATCATGCTCAACTACATCGCCCTGAACCTGTTGCTGTTCTGCGTGCACGGGCCGTTGAAGGACCCGGCGGGGTTCAACTTTCCCGAGTCGGCGATGTTCGGTGAGGCCAGCCGCTTGCCGCTGCTCACCGCAGATGGCCGGGTGCACGCCGGGGTGTATTTCGCCCTGCTGGCGCTGGTGGCGGTGTGGGTGCTGTTGCAGAAAAGTTTTATCGGTTTTCAGATCAAGGTACTTGGCCTGGACAAGCGCGCGGCGGCCTTCGTCGGCTTTCGCCACAAGCGCCTGGTCTGGTTGGCGCTGCTGATCAGCGGAGGGCTGGCCGGGTTGGCCGGGGTCTGCGAAGTCAGCGGCCCGATCGGCCAACTGGTGCCGCAAGTGTCGCCGGGCTATGGCTATGCCGCGATCACGGTGGCCTTTCTCGGTCGGCTCAACCCCATCGGCATCCTGTTTGCCAGCCTGCTGATGGCGCTGCTGTACATCGGCGGCGAGAGCGCGCAGATGAGCATGAACCTGCCACCGGCCATCACCCAGCTGTTCCAGGGGATGATGCTGTTTTTCCTCCTGGCCTGTGATGTGTTGATCCTTTACCGACCCCGACTGGACCTGCGCTGGGCGCGGCGTGCCCCGGCGACCCACGTGCAAGCAGGAGCGCTGTGATGGATATCGATTTGCTGGGCAATATTCTCTACGCCATGGTCCGCTGCGGCACACCGCTGTTGCTGGTGGCGCTGGGTGAACTGATCTGTGAAAAAACCGGAGTCCTCAATCTGGGCCAGGAAGGCATGATGCTGTTTGGCGCGGTGATCGGCTTCATCGTCGCCCTGAACAGTGGCCAGCTGTGGCTCGGCGTGTTGCTGGCGATGGTCGCCGGCATGCTGCTGTCGGCGCTGTTCGCCCTGGTGGCACTGGTGTTCAATGCCAACCAGGTGGCGACGGGGTTGGCCCTGACGATCTTTGGCGTGGGCCTGTCGACGTTCATCGGCGCGGCGTGGGTCGGCAAACCCCTGGCCGGGTTCGAGCCGGTAGCCATTGCCTGGCTCAGCGAGATCCCGCTGATCGGACGCATGCTGTTTGCCCAGGACCTGCTGGTGTACCTGTCGTTTGCCCTGTTTGCCGTAGTGGCCTGGGCGCTGCTGAAAAGCCGGGTGGGACTGATCATCCAGGCCGTCGGCGAAAACCCCGACGCCGCCAGCGCCATGGGCATCCCGGTGCTGCGGGTGCGGACCCTGGCAGTGTTGTTCGGCGGCGCCATGGCCGGGTTGGCCGGGGCTTATCTGTCGCTGGCCTATACGCCGATGTGGGCGGAAAACATGAGCGCCGGGCGCGGCTGGATTGCCCTGGCGCTGGTGGTGTTCGCCAGTTGGCGCGTCTGGCGCCTGTTGCTGGGGGCCTACCTGTTCGGACTGGCGAGCATCGTCCATCTGGTCGCCCAGGGGCTGGGCCTGGCCATCCCCTCCAGCTTGCTGGCGATGCTGCCCTATGTGGCAACCATCCTGGTGCTGGTGCTGCTGTCGCGCGACGCCGTGCGCACACGCTTGTATGCGCCGATGTCGCTGGGGCAGCCGTGGCAGGCCGGACATTAGTGCTCAGGCCACGGGGGCCGGCGTCAGAGGGTGGGCTGGCGACTGTTCGGGGGTCCACATGGCGAATACTCCGTTTATTCCGGGAGCACCCAGGCTAAACCCTGGAGTATGCTCAAGGGTCAAGCCCCCAGACAACGGCTCGGACCACACTGTCCACTGAATCCATGATTCTCTTTTTCCAGGAAGCCACTCATGTCTACGGCAAAAACCGCGCTGATCATCGGCGCCTCCCGGGGCTTGGGCCTCGGGCTGGTGAAAACCCTGCTGGCCGACGGCTGGCAGGTCACCGCCACCGTGCGTAATCCACACAATGCCCAGGCGCTGCAGGCCCTGGGCAAGGTGCAGATCGAACAACTGGACATGGACGACCAGCCCGCCGTGCTCGCCCTCAGCCAGCAACTCAAGGGCCAGGTGTTCGACCTGCTGTTCGTCAACGCCGGCGTCAAGGGCCCGGACGTGCAGACACCCGGCGGCGCGACCCTGGCCGAGGTCGGCCAGTTGTTCTTCACCAATGCCGTGGCACCGATCAACCTGGCCCAGCGTTTTGTCGAGCAACTGCGTCCAGGCAGCGGGGTGCTGGCGTTCATGAGCTCGGTGCTCGGCAGCGTGACCATGCCGGACGCACCGGAGCTGGCCCTGTACAAGGCCAGCAAGGCCGCGCTGAACTCGATGACCAACAGCTTCGTCAGCCAGTTGGGCGAACAGCGTCCCACCGTGCTGTCCCTGCATCCGGGCTGGGTGAAAACCGACATGGGCGGTGAAGGTGCCGACCTGGATGTCGAGACCAGCACCCGTGGCCTGGTGGACCAGGTCAATGCCTATGCCGGCCGGGGTGGACATCACTTCATCAACTACAAGGGCGAAACCATTCCCTGGTAAGGCCAACAAGATCGCCGCCCATCGCGTGGCAGCTGCCGCAGGCGGCGAACTTTTGCTAGCGCGGCACAACCTGAGTAAACTCGGCACCTCGTCCCCGCGACGAACCTGGATCAGCAGACAGGGCAACACTGAGCTGGCGAACCTGAACCCAACTTTCAGAGGAGCCGGCAAATGCCTGCGACCCGTACCTGGTTAAAAAACCCTCTCGCCATCTTCACGGCCAACGAGCTCGACGCCCGTGGCGGCCTGGTGCTGCAAGACGGGGTGATCGTCGAAGTGCTCAAGCAAGGGCAGCAACCGGCGACACCCTGTGCACACGTATTCGACGCCCGCGAGCATGTGATCCTGCCGGGGTTGATCAACACCCACCATCACTTCTATCAGACCCTGACCCGCGCCTGGGCCCCGGTGGTCAACCAGCCGTTGTTCCCGTGGTTGAAAACCCTGTACCCGGTCTGGGCTCGCCTGACCCCGGAAAAACTCGCCCTGGCCACCAAGGTCGCCCTGGCGGAATTGCTGCTGTCGGGTTGCACCACGGCTGCCGACCACCACTACCTGTTCCCCGACGGCCTGGAAAACGCGATTGACGTGCAAGTCGAGAGCGTCCGTGAACTGGGGATGCGCGCCATGCTCACCCGGGGTTCGATGAGCCTTGGCGAAAAAGACGGTGGCCTGCCGCCGCAGCAGACCGTGCAGGAAGGCGAAGTGATCCTCGCCGACAGCCAGCGGCTGATCGCCGAATACCACGAGCGCGGTGCCGGCGCACAGATCCAGATCGCCCTGGCGCCCTGCTCACCATTCTCGGTGACGCCAGAGATCATGTCCGCCAGCGCCACCCTGGCCAACCAACTGGATGTGCGCCTGCACACCCACCTGGCCGAAACCCTCGACGAGGAAGACTTCTGCCTGCAGCGCTTCGGCCTGAGGACCGTGGACTACCTGGACAGCGTCGGCTGGCTCGGCCCGCGCACCTGGCTGGCTCACGGCATTCACTTCAACCCCGATGAAATCGCCCGCCTCGGCGCGGCCGGCACCGGCATCTGCCATTGCCCAAGCTCGAACATGCGCCTGGCCTCGGGCATCTGCCCGACCCTGGACCTGATCGCCGCTGGCGCACCGGTGGGCCTGGGGGTCGACGGCTCGGCGTCCAACGATGCCTCGAACATGATCCTCGAAACCCGCCAGGCCCTGTACATCCAGCGCCTGCGCTACGGCGCCGAGAAAATCACCCCAGAGGGCGTACTGGGCTGGGCCACCCAGGGCTCGGCAAAACTGTTGGGGCGCAACGACATTGGCGAACTGGCCGTGGGCAAACAGGCCGACCTGGCCTTGTTCAAACTCGATGAGCTGCGCTTCTCCGGCAGCCATGACCCGATCTCGGCGTTGCTACTGTGTGGTGCCGATCGGGCAGATCGGGTGATGGTCGGCGGCAAGTGGCGGGTGATCGACGGCCAGGTTGAGGGATTGGACCTGAAGGGCTTGATTGCCGACCACAGCCAGGCGGCTCGGCAATTGATCAGCGGGGTCTGACCTGAGCGCTGCGCTGGCGCGCCAGCGCAGCCGCTAGAGCCCCAACAACGACAACATAATGAAGGTCGCAAACAGCACAAAGTGAGTCATCCCTTCGATGGCGTTGGTTTCGCCATCGTTGAGGTTGATCGCACTGACGATCAAGGTGATGAGCACCATCACGGTCTGCACTGGCGTCATGGCCATCTGAAACGGCTGGCCGGTGTACAGCGCCATGGCTTCCATCACCGGCACCGTCAGAATCACCGTCGACAACGACGCCCCCAACGCAATGTTGACCACCGACTGCATGCGGTTGGCCAAGGCCGCGCGCAAGGCCGTAAGGATCTCCGGGGCCGCGGAAATCGCCGCCACCACGATCGCCGTCAACACCGGCGGTGCGCCCGTCCCTTCCAGGCCCAGGTCGAGGGTCTTGGACATCACTTCGGCCAAGGCGCCGATCACCACCACACCGAACACCAGGGTGCCCATGGACAACCCGAGACTGATCGCCGGTTCCTCCTGCTCGGGCTCTTTCCTGCGGCGTTTTTGCGGGTAGCTATAGCTGAAAAAGTAACTGTGGGGACCGACTTGCATGCGCAGGAACAGGGTGTAGAGCAGCACCATCGCGCCGATGGTGAAGGCCGAGTAGATCTTCCAGTCAGCTTCGGGAATGAACTCCGGCACCACCATCGACACGCCCATCGCCGTGAGGATCATCACGCTATAGGTGCGCGCCGAGTCATCGTTGTAGGACTGCTCGCCATGCTTGATCCCACCCATCAACGCCGACAGGCCGAGGATGCCATTGATGTCGAGCATCACCGCCGAGTAGATGGTGTCGCGCACCAGGGTCGGCGAGGCCTCGTTGCTCATCATGATCGCCAGGATCACCACCTCCACCAGCACCGCCGCCAGGGTCAGGATCATCGTGCCGTAGGGGTCACCGACCTTTTCCGCCAGCAGTTCGGCGTGATGGGCGACGCGCATCGAGGCCATCACGATAAACGCGATCAGCGCCATGCCGCCGGCCAGTGCGATCGCCTGCCCGCTGTGCAGCAACCAATGCTCCAGGGGAAAGGCGGCGAATGCTGCCAGCAGCGCCAGCAGGAGAACCTTTTCTTGCTTGAGGAAAGTGAGCATTACGGTCCCTTGTACCGAAGCCAGCGAAGCCTTGGCGATGAGTGACTGACTGCAACGTCACGCCCATGTTCCGTTGAACCTTAGCGCACCGTTGCATGGCAGTGGGTTCGCCGATTGCACTTTATTGGCCTTCCCGGCGCCTTCGCGGGCCAGCCCTGTGGGAGATTCTATGGTTGAGGGGAAGTCCTGGTTTTGTGGACATATCCGTTGCTGCGGTGATGGCTGAGTAGGGTTCCGCCCTGACGGCGGGTTACTTGGAAAAGCCCCAAGTAACCAAGGGCTCTTACCCCTGACGTACGGCCCCTCGCTAGGGCTCGGGGTACCTTCGCTACGGTATCCATCCGGGGGGCATCGCCTCCGGTTTGCTTCGCTGCACCTCCTCTCGATGTATGCGGCTTCGCCGCACGGCGCTACGCGCCTCCCCCAGATGGACACCTTCGCTCAGCCTGCCGAGGGGGCGGTGGATCAAGATCAAGAGCTGCAGGCGAGCTAACGCTCGGCCTGTTGAGTGGTAAGGGCGGGCGAGGCGGCCTACCGGCCAGCCTGCTTTTTTGGCGGACGACTCTCCCCCCGTAGCAGCTGCCGAGCCCGCGAGGCTGCGTTCGAGGACGAAGTCCTCGCAGGCTGTGTGAGAGCCGGGCGGCGCTCCGTCTGCTCGCGATGTGTTGTGCACGGTTCGACGGCTTTTGTTGTCCTGTTGGTCAGCAACTTGCATTGACCTGGTCAACCCCAAAACACCCTGGAGTTCCATTCATGCATAAACGTCCGTTGCACACGCTGCTTTGCGCCGTCGTCACCGCCCTTGGCCTCAGCGTCAGCCTGACCGCCAGTGCGGCCGATCCGCTAAAAGTCGGCTTCGTCTACATCGGCCCGATCGGCGATCACGGCTGGACCTATCAGCATGAGCAGGGGCGCAAGGCGCTGGCGGAGAAGTTCGGCGAGCAGATCAGCAGCCACTATGTGGAGAACGTCGCCGAAGGTGCAGACGCCGAGCGGGTGATCCGCAACATGGCCAAGGAGCAATACGACCTGATCTTCACCACCTCCTTCGGCTACATGAACCCGACCCTGAAAGTCGCCCGGCAATTTCCCCAGGTGACCTTCGAACACGCCACCGGCTACAAGCAGGACAAGAACCTCGGCACCTACCTGGCCCGTACCTATGAGGGACGCTACGTCGGCGGTTTTCTCGCCGCGAAAATGACCAAGAGCAAAAAGATCGGCTACGTCGCCTCCTTCCCGATCCCGGAGGTCATCCGCGACATCAACGCCATCCAACTGGCCCTGAACAAGTACAACCCCGGCACCGAGATCAAAGTGGTGTGGGTCAATTCCTGGTTCGATCCGGGCAAGGAAGCCGACGCCGCCAACGCCCTGATCGACCAGGGCGTCGACGTAGTGTTCCAGCACACCGACAGCCCGGCGCCGATCCAGGCCGCCGAACGCCGCGGTGTGTATGCCGTGGGCTACGCCTCGGACATGGCCCACTTCGGTCCCAAAGCGGTGCTGACCTCGATCGTCAACGACTGGGGCCCGCACTACATCCAGGCCACGCAAAGCGTCATCAATCACAGCTGGAAGTCCCAGGATTACTGGGGTGGCCTGAAAGAGGGCACCGTTCAACTGCCGATCAGCGAGCTGGTGCCCGCGGCAGTGAAAAGCGAAGCCGAGCAGATCATCGCCGCCATCAAGAGCGGCGCGTTCCAGCCGTTCACCGGCCCGATCAAGGACCAGGCCGGCAGCGAGAAAATCCCGGCGGGCGTGAGCGCGAGCAATGCCGAACTGGCGTCGATGAACTACTACGTCGAAGGCATGCGGGCCGAGATGCCGAAGTAACCCCTCGCCCCTGTGGGAGCAAGCCGGCTGCCACAGGGGCGAGCTGAACCGCTTGGTCAGGTTTTACTCAATGTTTGCACGGGCATCTGTAGAATGCCCGCCATAAGCACCTGATGAGAACCGCACATGTACGATTGGCTGAATGCCCTGCCCAAGGCTGAACTGCACCTGCACCTGGAGGGCTCACTGGAGCCCGAGTTGCTGTTCGCCCTGGCCGAACGCAACAAGATCGCCCTGCCCTGGAGCGACGTCGAGACCCTGCGCAAGGCCTATGCCTTCAACAACCTGCAAGAGTTCCTCGACCTGTATTACCAGGGTGCCGATGTGCTGCGCACCTCGCAGGACTTCTACGACCTGACCTGGGCCTACCTGTTGCGCTGCAAGGCGCAGAACGTGATTCACACCGAACCCTTCTTCGACCCGCAGACCCACACCGACCGCGGCGTGCCCTTCGAAGTGGTGTTGAACGGGATAGCCAGCGCGCTGAAAGACGGCGAGCAGCAACTGGGCATCACCAGCGGCCTGATCCTCAGCTTCCTGCGCCACCTGAGCGAAGCAGAAGCCGAGAAAACCCTGACCCAGGCGCTGCCGTTCCGTGACGCCTTTGTCGCTGTCGGCCTCGACAGTTCCGAGATGGGCCACCCGCCGAGCAAGTTCCAGCGCGTGTTCGACCGTGCCCGTCACGAAGGTTTCCTGACCGTCGCCCACGCCGGTGAAGAAGGCCCGCCGGAGTACATCTGGGAAGCCATCGACCTGCTGAAGATCCAGCGCATCGACCATGGCGTGCGCGCCATCGAAGACGAGCGCCTGATGCAGCGGATCATCGACGAGCAGATCCCGCTGACCGTCTGCCCGCTGTCCAACACCAAGCTGTGCGTGTTTGACCACATGTCCCAACACAACATCCTCGACATGCTCGAACGTGGGGTGAAGGTCACGGTGAACTCTGATGACCCGGCGTACTTTGGCGGTTATGTGACCGAGAACTTCCACGCGCTGTACACCGACCTGGGCATGACCCAGGACCAGGCCAAACGCCTGGCGCAGAACAGCCTGGATGCCCGCCTGGTTAAGCCCTGAACGCAAAGGATCGCAGCCTGCCCGGCTGCGATCCTTTCAAACGGCTTCGGTCAACTCCTCCAGGGTCTTGCCCCGCGTCTCCATCCCGAACAGCCAGACCACCACCGCGGCAATCGCAAAGCACATCGCGCCCAACGCAAAGACCCCGCCCTGCCCAGTGATCGGGAACACCAACCCAGTCACCAACGGCCCCAGCAACGAACCCACGCGACCAATCGCCGAGGCAAATCCGGACCCCGTGGCCCGCGCGGAAGTCGGGTACAGCTCCGGGGTGTAGGTGTACAGCACCGCCCACATGCCGAACAGGAAGAACTGCATCAACAGCCCCGAGCCGATCAGCAGGCTGACGTTGCCGCCAAACACCGCGCTTTGCCCATACAAAAACGCCATCACCCCACCGCCCAGCAATGTGATGACGCACACCGGCTTGCGTCCCCAGCGTTCCACCAGCCAGGCCGCCATGAGGAACCCGGGAATCCCGCCGAGGGAAATCAGCACCGTGTAGTACACCGACTGGGTCACGGCAAACCCGGACTGTTGCAGCAGTGCACTGAGCCAGGACGTCAGGCCGTAGAAGCCGAGCAAGGCAAAGAACCAGACACTCCAGATCATCATGGTGCGCTGGCGATACAGCGGCGACCAGATTTGGCGCAAGGCGCTGAAGAAGTTGCCGGGACGCTGCTCGGCCCTGGGCAGACGAGTCGGCAGCGGCAGATCGGCACGCCCCAGGGAGGCCCGGACTTTGTCCTCGATCCGCAGCAGGACCTTGTCGGCGGCCTCATGGTGCCCGGCCTGTTCCAGCCAGCGCGGTGATTCGGGAATGAAGAAGCGGATTGCCAGCACGAACACCGCCGGTACCGCCAGCACCAGGAAGATGTCGCGCCAGCCGATCACGGGTAACAGGAAATACGACAGCACCCCCGCCGCGACAAACCCCAGCGGCCAGAAGCCATCCATCAACGCGATGTAACGCCCGCGGCGCTTGGCCGGAATCAGCTCGGACAACATCGACTGGGCAATCGGAAACTCCATGCCCATGCCAATCCCCAGCAGGATACGGAACAGGGTCAGGGTCTCGACGGTTTGCGCCGTGGAACACAGGTAGCTGGCGATCCCCCACAACACGATGCTCCACTGGAACACCGGCTTGCGCCCGAAACGGTCGGCCAGCATGCCGGACAACGATGCCCCCAGCACCATGCCGAAGAAGCTCGAACTGGCCAGAAGCCCGGCCTGTGCCGTGCTCAAGCCGAACTCGGCTTTGATCGAGCCCAGGAGGAAGGTCATCATGGCCAGGTCCATGGAGTCGAAGAAAAATGCCAGGGCAATGATGATGAAAATGACTCGGTGATACCCGCTGATGGGTAACCGTTCCAGGCGTTCTGCCGCACTGTAGCCTTGTGAATCCATGCTCCGTCCCCCGATCCGATAATCCCCGGATCGAGTGTGCGCGAACGCCGGGCTGGAGGATTGCTGGATACGACCTGGCAACAGCCCTGAGCGACGTCTGAACCGGCGGCTGCAGACGTCGATCGCAACGGCGATTAAAGGGCCATTTCCAGCTCAGGCGCTTTGCCGAACAGTTCGATTTCCCGGACACCGCTCGGGGTCACCTGCAAGGCCCGTGAATCGCCGGACGCACTCAGCCAGCCGGACTGGATGAACAACTGCAACAACGCAGCCCCCAACGTGCCCCCCAGGTGCGGCCGACGCTCGCTCCAGTCGGGACAGGCACAGGCCACTTGCGAGTCGCTATGGGCCAATGCCTGGACGAAGACCCCCTGGCTGGCCAGTTGATTGGCACCCTTGTGGGTCACCATGATGCGTTTGTCCAATTGTTCGATCCATCCCGCATCCAGCAGACGCTGAAACAGATCAGCCGCCAGGGTGCCGCCCAAGTGCTCCTCGCAGAGGCGGGCCCGCAGCAGCGACGACGGCGCTGCCTGGATCTTGGCCAGCGCGCTGGTGCGCTTGAATACCTGGGCAATGTTGCCCGGCGAACTGGCCAGGGTGGCACTGGCCAATGCCTCGACCGCCGCCCCGACTTCGGGCGCGGCCAGCCGGTAGAACCGCTTGCGTCCACGCTCCTCGATCTTCAACAGTCCACCGCTGAACAAACGCCCGAGATGGGCGTTGGCCGAGGACGGCGACAAACCGGCCAGCAATGCCAGTTCCTCCGATTGCCGGGCAATCCCATCCATCAAGGCCCACATCATCGCGCTACGCTTCGGGTCAGCCAGTAATGTGGCGATCTGACTGATGCAAGGTGCATGTTCCATGTATTCACTCCCTGTTGAATCATTTGTCTACTGCTCGGGGGACATCTTGACCAGTAATAGGATGCCGGCCAAGGCGTGATAACCGCCAAAAACCGGGCTAAGCAACTAGTTAACACGACAAACTTCTTCGAAATCCTCAAGCCAGCCCAGTGATTTCCTGCTGCGCAAACCGGGGGATCGAGCAAGGCTGCATGGGTTCGCGAACCAGGTTGCGAACTCAGGCGGGCGCTAGTATAAGCGTGATGGACGACGGTTCCTGCCCCGGGAAAACCGCCAAAGCTGATAGCTGCTGAGTGAAATTTCGCTATGTGAGTGCGATTAATGGCTAATGACAAATCTTGTCGAAAATTGACCACTCAAATGCTCGCACCGACGCTTGAGCATTTCCCTTAGCAGGTTCACCGGCTTACTCAATTGGGCGCGATGGGCGCACAACAAATTCAGCGGAGCACGCTCTCCCTGCAGCTCCGGCAGCAGCACCGTCAAGCGCCCGGCCAGCACATCGGCGGCCACGTCCAGCCAGGACTTGTAGGCAATCCCGGCCCCCGCCACCGCCCACAGGCGCACCACATCGGCGTCATCACTGAAACGATCGCCACTGACCGTCAGGCTCACGTCCCGCTTGCCATCGTGAAAGCTCCAGTGGTCGTGCACCCGGCTGCCCAGCATGTACAGCAAACAATTGTGCTGGGCCAGTTGCTCCAACTGGCGCGGTACGCCGCACCGCGCCAGGTATTGCGGGGCGGCACACAACACCCGGCGATTGTCCGGGGCGATGGGCAGCGCCACGAGGCTGGAGTCTTCCGGCTCGCCATAACGCAGGGCGATGTCCACTGGCTGGCGGAACAGGTCGGCGATCCGGTCGCCCAGCAACAGGCGCACAGTGAGCAGGGGATGCTCACGCTGGAACTCGTCCAGCCACGGCAGCAGTAGATTGCGTCCGAAGTCCGAAGGGGCCGACAGTTGCAGGACCCCGCTGACCTGATCCTGGCCGCGCGCCAGTAACCGCCGCCCTTCATCCAGCTGTCCCAATGCCGCACGGGCATAGACCAGGAACCCCTCGCCTTCGGCGGTCAGGCGCAGGCTGCGGGTGGAGCGCGCCAGCAGACGCGCCCCCAATTGCTGCTCGATCCGCTTCAACGCTGCGCTGGCCACCGCCGGCGACATGTCCATGCCGCGTGCCGCCGCCGACAGGCTACCCAGGTCAGCCGCCCGCACAAACAGCAACAAGTCATCAAAACGCAGCATCGGCGCCCTCGCATTATCAAAAAACGTTTGAAAGAGACTGTGCTTTTAGCGGGTTTTATCTTGCAGATAAATAGCCAATCATCTGCTGCATCCCAAGACCACCGAGCCAAACCGCCCATGAAAGCCATTGCCTACTATCACAGCCTGCCCATCAGCGATCCAAATGCCCTGCAGGACATTGAACTGCCGGCACCTGTCGCCGGTCCCCGTGACGTGCTGGTGGAAGTCAAAGCCATCTCCGTCAACCCGGTGGACACCAAGGTCCGCCAGAACGTCGCACCAGAAGGTGGCGCCGCCAAAGTCCTCGGCTGGGATGTGGCCGGCGTGGTCAAGGCCGTCGGCACTGACGTGAGCCTGTTCAAGCCCGGTGACAAGGTCTACTACGCCGGTTCCATCGCCCGCGCCGGGGGCAACAGCGAGTTGCACGTGGTCGACGAACGGATTGTCGGCCACATGCCCAAGTCCCTGGGTTTTGCCGCAGCGGCGGCGCTGCCGCTGACAGCGATTACCGCGTGGGAGTTGCTGTTCGAACGCCTGCAGGTGCGCGAGGGCAACACGGCTGAAGGCCAAAGCCTGCTGATCGTCGGGGCTGCAGGTGGCGTCGGTTCGATCCTCACCCAACTGGCCAGCCGACTCACGGCCCTGAAGGTGATCGGCACCGCCTCACGCCCAGAGACCCACGCCTGGGTAACAACCCTGGGTGCCGACCTGGTCATCGATCACCGCCTGCCGTTGAGCGAGGAACTCAAACGCGTCGGTCAGCCCCAGGTCACTCATGTGGCCAGCCTGACCCAGACCGACCAGCACTTCGCCCAACTGGTGGAGGCCCTGACGCCCCAAGGCAAGCTCGCGCTGATCGACGATCCCAAGGCGCTGGACATCACCCAGCTCAAGCGCAAGAGCCTGTCGCTGCATTGGGAGTTCATGTACACCCGCTCGCTATTCGAGACCGCCGACATGCTGGAGCAGCACAAGCTGCTCAACCGGGTCGCCGCGCTGATCGACGACGGCACCTTGCAGACCACCGTCGGCGAGCACTTCGGCACCATCAATGCGGCCAACCTGCGACGGGCTCATGAGTTGTTGGAGAGCGGCACGGCCAAGGGCAAGATTGTCCTCGAAGGCTTCTGAAGGTGAAAAACGGGCCTTGCGCGCAATGGGATTTGCAAGCAGGGCGCCGTCAGTCAGAGAGTTGATCCGTGTCACAACTTTGCGTGGCTTCAAGACTACAATCGACAGCTCATGCAATGCTCTCTTTTACGCACGGAGGTCAGCAATGAAGATCCTGATAAAAGAACTGGCAAAATCCCGGTGGCAAGTGCGCCTGGACAACCAGGCCGTGAACTTCCGCTCCGAAGCCGAAGCCCGAGCTTTTACCTCGACCCTCGAGGCCCGCTTGCACGCCCCCCATTACCTCCCCGAACCCCAGCAACGCGCGGCCGGCTGACTCAAGCCAGCGCCTGCGCCGCCCGGGCGGCTTGCAGGCGACGGGTGAGCATCGCGACGCTCACCACCAGTATCCCGCACAGGCTGATGACCATCGCCATCGGCATGGCCGTGCCGTCGTGCAGCACCCCCACCAACGCCGCCGCCCCGGCGGCGACACTGAACTGCAGGCAGCCCAGCATGGCCGAGGCACTGCCGGCGCGCGCGCCCTGCCCGTTCATGGCGCATGCCGCAGCGTTGGGGATGATGCAGCCCAGGCTGGCAATGCAGATGAACAGCGGAATCAGCAAGGGCCAGAGTTGCTCGGTGTGTAGCGCGCTGACCGCCAGCAGGGTCAGGCCTGCCGCCAGATAGACCCACACCGCGCGCGCCAGCAGGAACGCCGGCCCACGCTTGGACAGCAGCCGTGCATTGAGTTGCGCCACCAGAATGAACCCCGCGGCGTTGATGCCAAACAGCCAGCCGAAATGCTCCGGCGGCACGCCATACAGCTTGATGAACACGAAGGGTGAACCGGCGATGTAGGCAAACATCCCGGCGATCGCAACACCCCCAGTCAGGGCGTGCCCAAGGAAGACCTTGTCCGCGAGCAACCGCCCGTACTGGCGCAGCGCGCCGGACAATGGCTGGCGTGGCTGGTTGGCCGGCAGACTTTCCGGCAAGCCCAGGGCAACTGCCAGGGCTGACAGGGCACTGAACGCGGTCAAGGCAATGAAGATCGACTGCCAGCCATGCAGGTTGACCAGCAACCCGCCGAGCATCGGGGCCAGGATTGGGGCCAGGCCCATCACCAGCATCAATTGCGAAAAGACTTTCGCCGAACCCACCGCATCACACTTGTCGCTGACCACCGCACGAGAAATCACCATCCCGGCGCAACCGCCGAGGGCCTGCACAAAACGTGCGGCGATCAACCCATCCAGGCTCGGCGCGAAGGCACACGCCAGCGAAGCCAGGGTGAACAGCGTCACACCCACCAGCAGCGGAATGCGTCGACCGAAACGATCGGCCACCGGCCCATAGGCCAACTGTCCCAGCGACAAGCCGAGGAAGTACGAGGCCAGAGTCATCTGCACGTGTTTTTCGTCAGTGCCGAACGCGGCAGCCATGGCCGGGAAGGCGGGCAGATAAAAGTCGATGGCCAGCGGCCCAAAAGCGCTCAAGGCGCCAAGAATCAGAATGGTACGGAAATTCATCAGGCGTCCAGCTCACATCAGTCGGCAGCCCGACAGTCTAGCCGCGCTTGGACGCCTTGAACATTCCGATAGGTCGCTAACTAATATTTTTCATCCCGCCAGCTTGACCGCGTACCCTTCCTCGCTGATCGCACTGATCACCTGCTCGGCCGACAAGCCGCTTTCCACGCCCACTTCCTTCGCCGCCAGGTCGACCCGCACACTGGCCGCCGGATCCTTGGCTTGCAGGGCCTGGGTAATGGCCCGGACGCAGTGACCGCACGTCATACCTTGAACATTGAATACTTGCATGGGGCATCTCCTTTGATGGGGTTGGCAGCAGTCTTGACCTTGCCACCATGGCAAGGTCAAGTTCCGCGATGAACGGCCGGGCTGGCATTGCACCGCATGCTCGGTCAAGCTTGGCCATCCATGACATACAAGCAGGAGACTCAGCCATGCGCTGGCACGCTTTCAGCCTACTGGGCATGCTCAGTCTTTGCGCCGCCGCCTCGCCGGCCAGTGCAGAAGACTACGGGGTACTGATCATTTCGCGCGAGCGCCTGGAAGTCGCGACCCCGTGCGAGATCGGTGTGTACATCCAGGACCAGCTGTCCGCGCGGCTGTTCCAGGAGCAGAGCACCTCGTTCAACCTGCCGCCCGGCACTTTCTCCCTGCGCCTGAAGTTGCTGCCAGGCCAAGTGCCCGGCTGTAACCCCGGGATGCTCGCACCCGGTTCGCAGAACATCACCCTGCGCGCCGGTGATATCCACAAGTACCGCATCGCAATGAACGCCCAGGGCATGTACCTGAAGCAGGCGACATTGGGTTATTGACCCTGCGCCACAAGGAGTACGGTGTTTTGCACATGGCGCTTGACCTTGCCAGCATGGCAAGGTTGATCCTGTAGTCATTTCGACAGGGAGTAAGACCGATGTCCGATTCCACCACCTTCGATCTGCCGCTTGCTGGCATGACCTGCGCCAGTTGCGTCCTGCGGCTCAAGACCTGGAAGCCGAAAGAACGGGAGGATCTGGAATGAACATTGGCCAAGCCGCCCGGCAAAGTGGCCTGAGCGCCAAGATGATTCGTTACTACGAGTCGATCGGCCTGCTCAAGCCGGCGCACCGCAGCGACAGCGGCTACCGCTTGTATGGCGAGCAGGACCTGCACAGCCTGGCCTTCATCAAGCGCTCTCGTGATATGGGCTTCTCTCTGGAGGAAGTCGGCAAGCTGCTGGCCCTGTGGCAGGATCGCCAACGGGCCAGCGCCGACGTCAAGGCCCTCGCCCGCCAGCACATCGACGAGCTGAACCAGAAAATCCGTGAGCTGGGCCAGTTGCGCGACAGCCTGCAGGACCTGGTGGAGCACTGCCAGGGCGACCACCGCCCGGACTGCCCGATCCTCAAGGAACTGGCCGCGGGCTGCTGCGCCAAACCCGCTCAGAGCTGACCCTGTTGGTATCTCACAAAAAACCCGGCCGAGGCCGGGTTTTTGCTGCACGCGGTTACTGCATCCAGGGCGGAGGCGGCTCTTCGGCTTTGCTCGGTGGCGCGTCGTCTGCGGCGCGGATCGCCTGGCGGCGCTCCTCGTCCAGGCGAGCGGCTTCGATCTCACGCATGATGCCGCCAACATCCGCCAGTTCTTCCGGCTCATCGAACTCGCCGGTCAGGATACTGGCCGGGTGCAAGGACCCGGCTTCGTACAGGGCCCACATCTCCTTGGCATAGCGGGTGCGCTTGAGCTCCGGGGCAAAGCGCCCGAAGTACGAGGCCATGTTGCCCACATCCCGCTCGAGCATGCTGAAGGCGTGGTTGTTACCCGCCGCATCCACCGCTTGCGGCAGGTCGATGATCACCGGACCGTCCGGCGTCAGCAGCACGTTGAACTCCGAGAGGTCACCGTGCACCAGACCGGTACACAACATCAGCACGATCTGGGAAATCAGGAAAGCGTGGTATTCACGGGCCTGATCGGCATCCAGCACCACGTCGTTCAGGCGTGGAGCGGCATCGCCGAACTCGTCGGCCACCAACTCCATCAGCAGCACGCCTTCCAGGAAGTCGAACGGCTTGGGCACCCGCACCCCGGCACCGGCCAGGCGGAACAGTGCCGCCACTTCGGCGTTCTGCCAGGCATCCTCGGTTTCCTTTTTACCGAACTTGGAGCCCTTGGCCATCGCCCGGGCCTGTCGGCTGTTGCGCACCTTGCGGCCTTCCTGGTACTCGGCGGCCTGGCGGAAACTGCGTTTATTCGCCTCCTTGTAAACCTTGGCGCAACGTAATTCGTTGCCGCAGCGCACCACATAAACAGCTGCTTCTTTACCACTCATGAGTGGGCGCAGCACCTCGTCGACCAGACCGTCCTCGATCAGGGGTTCAATGCGTTTTGGAGTCTTCATCAGCTTTTATTGTGGGTCCTTTATTACCAAACACGCGAAAGTCATTCGTTATACGGCAATCCACTCACGGCGGGGAGGGGTTGCCGACCTATGAACCTTGTGGATGCACTCAATGTGCCAGATTTTTCCACTCAACCCTGAGGACCGAGGCAGATCATAGCCCAGACTCTGACTTAGGTTGGCGGTCGGATGAGCAGGCATTTGCGACAGATCACGCGATCCAAAAGCCAGCCACGTGTAGGTTTTTTTCCAATAACCCTCAATTTCCCCCTCCAGCGGCCGAAGTCATTCATGACAAAAGGATTTGTCCGACAATCGGCCAATAAGAACAATTCTGGAGCGCGGATGAACATCAAACAAAAACTGACCTGGGCATTTGCAATCATTGCCTGCCTGCCCGTGGTCCTGGTTGCCACCCTGGTGGTGATGAACCTGCGCAGTGATGCCAAGGACAGCTTTGTCGACAGCAGCGGTCGCGAGATCCGCCAGGTCAGCAACGCCATGCAGATGTTTTTCGACGGCATCAGCCAGAACGTCGACTACCTGGCCTCGCTGCCGCTGATCAAGAACACCGACGCCAGCCTCAAGACCTACATGGCCGCCAACGCGGCGGACATCCCGCAAGGCGAGATGGACAAGCAAGTGTTCGCCCTCCTGCAGAACCTGGGCAACAGTCACCCGGCCTACGCCTATGCCATCGTCGGCACCAGCGCCGGCGGCTACGTGTCCTGGCCCGATGACGCCAAACTGTCCAACTACGACCCGCGCCAGCGCCCCTGGTACAAGGCCGCCCAGGCCAACCCGGGCAAACCGCTGCGCACCGCGGCCTACTACTGGACCGATAACAACACCACCTACGTCAGCACCGTGCGCACCCTCGACAACCAGTTGGGGACCCATGGTGGCGTGGTCAGTATCGACGTGACGCTGACCCAGCTCACCGAACTGGTCAAACAGATCAAGCTCGGCGAAACCGGCTACCTGATGCTGATGGAAAACAACGGCACCGTGCTGGTCGACCCACAACGGCCCGAGCACAACTTCAAGCCGTTGAACTCCCTGGGCGAGGGTTACGCGCAGCTGGCCAAGGCCGGCAAGGGCCTGGTGGAAGTCGAACTGAACGGCGAGCGCTACATGGCCAACGTCTGGCCGTCGGAACAACTGGGCTGGACATTCATCGGCCTGATCAAGCAAGCCGACGTCATGAGCGAAGCCACCCAGTTGACCTGGCTGATCGCAATCATCGCCGCCGTCCTGGCGGCGATCTTTGCCGTGGTCGGGGCCAGTTTCGCCAGCCTGATCGTACGGCCGATCCGCAGTGTCGCCAGTGGCCTGGAAGGCATCGCGCAAGGCGAAGGCGACCTGACCCAGAACCTGCAGGTCCGTGGCAGCGACGAAACCGCGCAACTGGCCAGTTGGTTCAACCAGTTCCTGGCAGCGATTCGCAGCCTGATCCAGCACATCGGCGGCGCCGCGACCAAGATCCTCGCCAACGCCCACAACGCCACCCAGGTGTCCGGCGAGATGGCCGAAGCCGCCGGGCGTCAGCGCGAAGCGGTGGACATGGTGTCCACAGCGTTCCATGAAATGGTCGCCACCGCCAACGAGGTCGCCCGCTCGTGCAGCCAGGCCGCCGATTCGGCGGACAACGGCCAGCGCCAGGCCCACGAAGGCCAGCAGCAGATCGACGCCGCCGTGAGCAGCGTCGACCGCTTGAGCCAGGAGATCGAGCAGTCGGCGTTATCGATGCAACAGCTGGAACGCGACAGCAATGACATCCAGTCGATCCTCGGCACCATTCGCTCGATCGCCGAGCAGACCAACCTGCTGGCCCTGAACGCGGCCATCGAAGCGGCACGCGCCGGTGAACAGGGTCGCGGCTTTGCAGTGGTGGCCGACGAAGTGCGCGCCCTGGCCAAACGCACCGCCGACTCCACGGCGCAAATCGACGGCCTGTTGGGCAACCTGGCCAAACGCACCAGCCAGGTGACCCAGCAAATGCACGCCAGCCTGCAGGTTTCTCAGCAGTCGGTGAGCCGCATTGGTGAGGCACGCAACAGCTTCGGGCAGATCCGCGAATCGGTGGACGTGATCCGCGACATGAACACCCAGATCGCCACCGCCGCCGAGGAACAACACCAGGTCGCCGAAGACATCAACCGGCACATCAGCCAGATCCATGGCGATGCGCAGTTGGTGGCGGAACTGGCGAACTCGGCACGCCTGGACTCCCAGAGCCTGGCCGGGTTGTCCAGCGAGCTGGATGGCTTGGTGCGCCGGTTCCGTACCTGATCAGGGGGCCTGGCAAGCCAGCCCGTAGCAGCTGCCGAGCCTGCGCGCGATGGTCTCCTGGGCCTAACGCTCGATAATTGCCGTCACCCCCTGCCCCCCGGCGGCGCAGATCGAGATCAGACCTCGGCCCTGCCCTGCCACTTCCAGCAGCTTGGCCAGATTGGCAACAATGCGCCCACCCGTCGCGGCAAACGGGTGGCCGGCGGCCAGGGAGCTGCCTTTGACGTTGAGTCGGCTGCGGTCGATCGAGCCCAATGCCCCGTCAAGTCCCAGGCGGCTCTTGCAATAGTCCTCGTCTTCCCAGGCCTTCAAGGTGCACAGCACTTGCGCGGCGAAGGCTTCGTGGATTTCGTAGTAGTCGAAGTCCTGCAAGGTCAGGCCGTTGCGCGCCAGCAGACGCGGTACGGCATACACCGGCGCCATCAACAGCCCCTCAGCGCCGTTGACGAAGTCCACCGCCGCCGCTTCGCCATCGCGCAAATACGCCAGGACTGGCAGGCCACGCTCTTGCGCCCAGGCTTCACTGCCCAGCAGCACCAGGGAAGCGCCATCGGTCAGTGGCGTCGAGTTACCCGCCGTGAGTGTGCCCTGGCCACTCTTCTCGAAAGCGGGTTTGAGCGCCGCCAGCTTTTCCAGGCTCAGGTCCGCACGCAGGTTGTTGTCGCGGGTCAGGCCGAGGAACGGTGTCATCAGGTCGTTGTGCCAGCCTTCGGCATAGGCGGCGGCCATTTTCTGATGACTTTCCAGCGCCAGTTGATCCTGTTCGGCCCGGGGAATGCTCCAGGCCTGCGCCATCAACTCGCAGTGCTGGCCCATGGACAAGCCCGTGCGCGGTTCACCGTTGCGCGGCAGTTCGGGCAGCAAGTGCCGGGGACGCAACTGCAGGAAGGTCTTGAGTTTATCGGCAGTGCTCTTGGCGCGATTGGCTTGCAGCAGAATCTTGCGCAGGCCTTCATTGACCCCGATCGGCGCGTCCGAGGTGGTGTCGACGCCGCCGGCAATACCGCACTCGATCTGCCCCAGGGCGATCTTGTTCGCCACCAGCAACGCCGCCTCCAGCCCCGTGCCACAGGCCTGCTGAATGTCGTAGGCCGGGGTGGTCGGCGACAGCCGTGAACCGAGCACGCACTCGCGGGTCAGGTTGAAGTCCCGGGAGTGCTTGAGGACCGCCCCCGCCGCCACTTCGCCCAAGCGCAGGCCGTGCAGGTTGTAGCGCTCGATCAGGCCTTCGAGCGCGGCCGTCAGCATCGCCTGGTTGCTCGCGGTGGCGTAGGGGCCATTGGAGCGGGCGAAGGGGATGCGGTTTCCGCCGATGATCGCGACGCGGCGCAGCTGAGTCATGAAAAGCTCCTATTCTGTGAAAGCCATGACCCACAAGCGTAGGCCTTATCTCGCGGATCGAACGACTGATGACGATTCGTGGTCCACACTTTGAACCTCAACCGCTGGAGCGCGTTCCATGTCAGACCGCTATATCGACTTCGCCAACTCGTCCCTCGGCCACCGCGTGGTCGGCGCCCTTGGCCTGCCGGCGCCGGTCCGCCTGGAACGCTGGGAAGCCGGTCGGCTGCGGCCGGTGGACGGCGCCCTGCTGATTGGCGGCGGCCCGCTGGCCCACCAGGTCCACGCCTTCGCCAACAAACTGACCGATCAGATCTACAGCTACGGCGCCGAACCGCTGGTGGCCCAGGCGTGGATTCCCGGGCATGGACCCAAGCTCAAGGCCGTGCTGTTCGATGCCAGCGACCTGCGGCAAACCGCTGAACTCAAGCAGTTGCGCGAGTTCTTCCAGCCACTGCTGAAAAACCTCGACCACAGCGCCCACGTGGTGATCCTCGGGCGGGCGCCGGAGAGCCTCGGCGACCCCTTCGCCGCCAGTACGCAACGCGCCCTGGAAGGTTTCAGCCGCTCACTGGCCAAGGAGTTGCGCAGTGGCGGCACCCTGCAATTGCTGTATGTCGGCAGCGGCGCTGAAGAGCAACTCGAAGGCGCACTACGGTTTTTCCTCTCGCCCAAAAGTGCCTACGTCAGCGGCCAGGTGGTGCGGCTCAACACCTGCGCCACTCAAGTCCAGGACTGGACCCGGCCACTGGCAGGACGCCGGGCCCTGATCACCGGTGCCGCGCGCGGCATCGGCGCGTCGATTGCCGAAACCCTGGCCCGCGATGGCGCCGAAGTGGTGCTGCTCGACGTGCCCCCGGCCAAGAACGATCTCGAAGCCCTCGCCGCCCGCCTGGGAGGCAACTGCATCACCCTGGATATCTGCGCCGAAGATGCCGCTGCACGCCTGATCGAACAGTTGCCCCAGGGCATCGACATCGTGGTACACAACGCCGGTATCACCCGCGACAAGACACTGGCCAACATGACCCCGGAATTCTGGGACGCGGTGCTGGCCGTCAACCTCAATGCCCCACAAGTGCTGACCCAGGCCCTGCTCGACAGCGGCACCCTGCAGGATAACGGCCGGGTGATCCTGCTGGCCTCGATCAGCGGCATCGCCGGTAACCGTGGCCAGACCAACTATGCCGCCAGCAAGGCCGGGCTGATCGGCCTGGCCCAGGCCTGGGCGCCGCTGCTCGGCGAACGCGGGATCAGCATCAATGCCGTGGCGCCGGGGTTCATCGAAACCCAGATGACCGCACACATCCCCTTCGCCCTGCGCGAAGCCGGGCGACGCATGAGTTCCCTGGGCCAGGGCGGCCTGCCCCAGGACGTCGCCGAAGCCGTGGCCTGGCTGGCCCAGCCCGGCAGTGGCGCGGTCAGCGGGCAAGCGCTGCGGGTCTGTGGCCAAAGTGTCCTGGGAGCCTGAGCATGACGACAAACTGGCAGATTGTAGCGGGCGCACCAAAGTTGCCCGAGTTGTACTGGCGAGCCGCGACGCGCCGCAAGATCACCGGCAGCGTGCTGCCCGATGACGGCCTGCGCGCCTGGCTCAACGTCGATGCCCAGGCAGTGGCGGCCTTCCGCAAGGTCTGTGGTTTTACCGAGAACGGCTTACTGCCAGCGACCTATCCCCATGTGCTGGCGTTCAGTCTGCAACTGCAGTTGCTCACTGCCCAAGCCTTCCCCTTCCCGCTATTGGGGCTGGTCCACCTGGCCAACCGCATCCGCCTGTTGCGACCGCTGGGGGGACTCAGTCGAGTCCAGGCCAGCGTCCATGTGCAGAACCTGCAACCCCATGCCAAGGGCGCGACGTTCGACCTGATCACCCGCCTGGACGATGCCCTGGGGCCGCTGTGGGAAGCCGAAAGCCGGATGTTGTGCAAAGGCGTGAAGCTGGCAGGCGAGGCGCCTGAACCCATGGTGCAGGACACCCTGGATATGGACGAGGTCAGCCGCTGGTGGGCGCCGACCGAGATTGGCCGGCAGTACGCCAGAGTCTCGGGGGACTACAACCCGATTCACCTGAGCGCACTGAGTGCCAGGCTCTTCGGTTTTCCCCAGGCGATTGCCCACGGGCTGTGGATCAAGGCACGCACCCTGGCGGCACTCAGTGGGCATCTGCCCAGCTCGAACCTGGAGATCGCGGTGCAGTTCCACAAACCCGTGCGCCTGCCCAACGAGGTGATCCTGCTGGCCAGTGCGGCGGGCTCAAGTGGCGACCTGCACTTGATCGGCCACCGCGCCCTGCAGCATATGCACGGTCATTGGCAGCCGCTGGCCTGAGCGCTCAACCGCGCCGAATCAGGAACACTCCCGCCAGAATCAACACCAGCCCGGCAATCTTGCCGGCGCTGATGGGGGCTTCGCGAAACCCTGCCCAACCAAAATGATCCAGCGCCAGCGCCATGCCCAGTTGCCCAGCCAGGACCAGCGCCATAAACAGCATCGCGCCGATCCGCGGCCCGGCAAACGCGGCGGTAGTGATAAAAAACGCGCCCAGCAAACCACCGCTCCAGTGCCACCAGGTCAGACTCTTGAGCGCCGCCAGGGTCGGGGTTTCACGCTGGATCAGCACCAGCGCCAACAGCGCCATGGTGCCGACAAAAAACGAAATCAACGCGGCAGACAGCACACTGGAAACCTGCTTGGCCAACTGACCGTTGATCCCGGCTTGCAACGGCAGGAAGGCGCCAGCCACTAACGGCAGACAAAGTAACCACCAGACGGGGGCCGGCATGTTGTTCTCCAAGGACTCGAATGGGTGCGCAGTATAACGCCCGAAACAGCTCGCTTGAGCGTTCAGCTTAGGCGCACTGCGCTGGCAGGAGCCGCTTGTGGGAACAGACTGTCCAGGGTATCCAGCAGGCGCTGGTGATAGATGGGTTTGCGGAACAGGTCCAGCACTTGCAAGCGCAACAGGTCGCTGACATCGGCCATGTCGGCATGACCCGAGATGACGATCACCGGCAAGTACTGACGGGCAGTGTGTTCGCGCAGGCGGCGGATCAGCGACAGGCCGCTTTCGTCGGGCATGCGCAAGTCGGTGATGACCAGCGCGATATCGGGGTGCCGAGTGAGCTGCTGCAAGGCCAGTTTGACCGTGGTTGCGGTAAAACAACAAAAACCCTCGAGCTCTAGCAGTTCGGCAAGCTCCAGGAGCGCATCCTCTTCATCGTCCACCAGAAGCAACTGTTGGCGCAGGGAAGATGACGCACTCATGGGTGATTCCTGTTGACTGTATCAATAACTAAAAGAGCCTACTCCCTCTGTCTCAACTACCGGATGGCGGTGGTGTTGCTGCTGCAGGAAGCGCGTCGACCAAGCCATCCTCCACAGCTTTAAACGTTGCCGTGATCGAACCGCTGATACCCGGGACAAACACGATCACCACCAACGCCACCATCGCCACAATCAGCGCGTACTCAATCGCTGAAGCCCCCTCGGTTCTACGAAAAAAACGACGTGTTTTAACGATCAGTTTCTGAAGGAACATAAGACTTCTCCTTGGCGCTCGGGGCGCTGATGTAGCAGGGCTGCAACATGATTGCTCTCTGCCAGCAGCATTGTCGCCAAAGCCCGCCCCAGCAAGTGTAAGAAGCAACTAATCAGAAAGTATTAACACTAAATTTTTTGGAAAAAAAATGCCGTATTTACAGGCACTTCCCAATTTTATGGGCTATTTAGTTATCCGTAATGGCATTTTGGCTTAGCTGCGCTACCTTCCAATAGCCAAATCGTTGAATGTTCATAGCTGCCTGATTGCGAAGTGATCTCGTTGACCTGGACGAGTCGGAATTGCAGCAGGAAAGGGAGAGCCGTCATGAACAGTCGTATCACTATGGGCCTGGCTGGGCTTCTATTGGTCGCAGCCATCATTGTCGGATATTGGGGGCTGGTCTTGAGCCGCCAATCTGTTCCCGCTGCACCCGCGGTCAGTCCTGCCGTGGCTCTCGCCCCGCCCAGCGTCATGGAACACTCCGTCGTCCAGGCGCAAGAACAGACTCGCCAACCCGTGGTGGTGTTGGTTCGCGATGTACCGCCCTTCACTGCGCTGACTGCCGCCGACCTCGCACTGGAGCAACTGCGCAGCGCCCCCGCTGGCAGCTTGAACAGCCTCGACCAGGCCATCGGCCGAACGCCATGGCGCCCCTTGAGTGCGGGCACCTGGTTGAACCAGGACAGCTTCGAGGCCGGTGGCCCGCTGGCCCGCATGATCCACCCCAATGAGCGTGCCCTGGCCGTCGCCGTGGACGAAGTGGTCGGCGCTGCCGGGCAACTGCTGCCTGGCGACTATGTCGACGTCCTGCTGTACCTGCGCCAGGACCAGAGCAACGCGCAACAGTCAGCACAAATCGTAGTGCCGGCGATGCGCGTTCTGGGGGTCGGCGAACAGTTCGGCCTGACCAATGACGGCAAGCCCGCGACCCCCACCGCCAGCCCCGAGGAAAAACTCAAGCAAGATCAACGTCGCCTTGGCGCTCGCACCATTGTGCTGGCGGTCCCCGAACAATTGCTCAGCCGCCTGATGCTGGCGACGCAAGCCGGCACCCTGCGCCTGGCCGTACGCAGCAACGAAGAACAGCGCCTGGCCAAGTACTGGGCCGGCGAACCCGACTCGGCGGCCAACCTGCAAACCAGCAACCGCCAGCTATTCCAGTTCAACCAACTGGCGCTGGGCGAAGCCCCGGTCAACCTGCCTGCCCGCACTCAACAAGCAACGATGCCGCGGCGCGCGATCGAGGTCATCCGTGGCAACCAGATGACCCAACAAACCCCCTGATCGAGCAAGGATGCATCTTTATGCAAAGTCGTTCCGTGCTGCTCTCCCACTGCTTGATCTGTGCCCTGCTACTGGTGGGCCTGCCGGTCGATGTCGCCCGGGCAACGTCGGGCAATTGCAGCGCGCTGGACCCACTGCCCGCGGTGCTGGAAGTGGGGGAAGGATTGCAACAGGTCCTGCAATCGCCCGTGGCGATCACTCGCCTGGCCATCGGCGATCCGAAGATTGCCGACGTTCACCCCAGTGGTAGCAATGCCTTCCTGCTCACCGGAATGGCGCCGGGGGCTACCAGCCTGATGGTCTGGACCGCCTGCTCGACCGCTCCACGGCAAAGCATGGTGTTCGTCCAGGGCAAGGCCACGGCGGCCATGACCCGCGCCGCCGCGCTGCCCACCGAAGACCCGCTGCTGCCCAGCCAGGTACAGACCGACATTCGTTTTGTGGAAGTCAGCCGCACCAAGCTCAAGGAGGCTTCAGCCTCGATTTTCGGCACCCGCGGCAACTTCCTGTTCGGCTCACCCAGAACGCTTCCCACCATCGACGGCGTGGTCCAGGGTCGCTTGCCGGTAAACAACGACCAGTTCAACTTCTCCTGGATCGGCGGCAAGACCATGGTGATGATCAACGCCCTGGAAGGCAGCGGGTTTGCCTACACCCTGGCCCGCCCCAGCCTGGTGGCGCTCAGTGGCCAGAGCGCGAGTTTCCTGGCCGGCGGCGAAGTCCCGATTCCGGTTCCCAGCTCCGGCAGCGACAACGTGTCCATCGAATACAAGGAGTTCGGGATTCGCCTGACCTTGACCCCGACCATCGTCGGGCGCAACCGGATTTCCCTCAAGGTGGCACCGGAAGTCAGCGAGCTGGACTTCAGCAATGCCGTGAACATCGCCGGCACCCTGGTTCCAGCCCTGACCATCCGGCGCACCGACACCAGCATCTCCCTGGCCGACGGTGAGAGCTTCGTCATCAGCGGCCTGATCAGCACCCGCAACAGTTCCCAGGTCAACAAGTTTCCCGGGCTGGGAGACATCCCGATCCTCGGCGCGTTCTTTCGCGAGACGAACATCAACCGCGAGGAACGCGAACTGCTGATGATCGTCACCCCGCACCTGGTTCAGCCACTGGCCGCCGATGCCCAGTTGCCGTCATTGCCGGGTGAGAAGTTGCGCAACTACGACCCGAATTTCTACCGTATGTTCTTCCTGGAAAACGGCAATTTCGACAAGCGCAGCGGGTTATCGCAATGAGCCAGAGCCAGAGCCTGAGCCAGACCTTTGTCGCCATCACGCGCAACAGCACCGACCTTGAGTGGCTGCAAGGCGCGCTGGCGCCCCTGGGCCAGGTGGTCAGCGCCGGCGTTGGCAGCCTTGACGAGTTGCTGGCACTGGTCGACGTGACCTTCGCCAGCCTGGTGTTCGTCGGCCTGGACCGGGAACACGTGGTGGCCCAGAGCGCCCTGATCGAAGGCGCCCTGGAAGCCAAGCCGATGCTGGCGATCGTCGCCCTGGGCGACGGCATGGACAATCAACTGGTGCTCAACGCGATGCGTGCCGGAGCACGGGATTTTGTCGCCTACGGCTCACGCTCCAGTGAAGTGGCCGGGCTCGTCCGGCGCTTGAGCAAGCGCCTGCCGCCGGTGGTGCCGAACACCCAACTGGGAGGGTTGAGCGTGTTGTTCGGCACCCAAAGCGACGCCGACGGTGCGCTGTTATCCAGCCACCTGGCGCTGGTCGTGCAAAAGAGTGGCCAGCAGACCCTGCTGCTGGACCTGGGCTTACCCCGCGGCGATAGCCTGGCCCTGCTCGGGCTGGAAAGCTCGTTCCACTTCGGTGACGCGCTGCGCCACCTGCGACGTATCGATGCCACCCTGATCGACAGCGCCTTCACCCGCACACCCGGCGGTATGCGCATCCTCGCCTACGCCAGCAACGACGAACCCCTGGAGCACACCAGTGCCGCCGAGCTGTTCATGCTGCTCAGCGCCTTGCGTCAACACTTCCAGCACATCGTCGTGAACCTCACCGGCCAACCCGACAGCGAAGCGGTGCGCACCTTCGTCAGCCACTGCGACAAGTTGCTGTGGTACACCGACCAGAGCGTGCTCGACTGCCGACGCAACCTGGCCGTGCTCAACCTGTGGCGTGAAAAAGGCATGAAGCTCGAACATGCCCAACTGCTGGTGGATCGCTACCTGCGCAACGTTGCGCCCGACTCGCAAACCCTGGGTAAAAGCTTCGGCCTGGAAGTCATGGCCACGCTGGCCTACAGCCCGGAGGTGCGCCTCAACGCAAAAAACCAGGGGGTCACCCTGTTCGAACTGGCCCCCCGCGAAGGCCTCACCCAAACCCTGCGTACCCTGGGAGAACGGCTGGCCCGGCGCTCCGAACACCCGGAAAAACCCAAGGCCAACTGGCTGAACCGTCTGCGAGGCAGCAAATGAGCGGCGAAAAACTGTTCGGCGCCAAGGCCCGGCCAACGACCGGCAACAGTGACCATGAAGGCCTGAAACTGGCCCTGCACCGCTACATCATCGACGCCATCGAGGAGTCCGGGAAAAACCTGCTGGAAGGCTCGCGCCAACTGCTGGCGCAGTTTGTCACCGATAAGGTCGCCGACTACATCGCCCGTCTGCACCTGGCCATATCTCGCTACGAAATGGAGCGCCTGGCGGAAGAAATCGTCGATGAACTGACCGGTTTCGGCCCCCTGGAAGTGCTGCTGCGCGACCCCGCCGTGACCGAGATCCTGGTCAACGGCCCGCACCGGGTGTTCGTCGAGCGCGACGGGGTGCTGCACCAGAGTGACCTGCGCTTCATCGACGCGCACCACGTCGAACGGGTCATGCAACGCATTCTCGCGCCACTGGGCCGGCGCCTGGACGAGTCCTCGCCGATGGTCGATGCGCGCATGCCCGACGGTAGCCGGGTCAATGCGATCATCCCGCCGATCGCCCTGGACGGCCCCTGCCTGTCGATTCGCAAATTCCGCAAGGACATGCTCAAAAGCAGCGACCTGATGGCCATGCAGACCATCGACCAGGCGATCTTCGAGTTCATCCAGGAAGCCGTCGGCCGCCGCTGCAACATCCTCATCAGTGGCGGTACCGGCACCGGCAAGACCACCTTGCTGAACATTCTCAGCCAGTTGATCAACCCCCACGAACGCCTGGTCACCATTGAAGACGTCGCCGAACTGCAACTGGGCCACCCCCATGTGGTGCGCCTGGAAACCCGCCCGCCGAATGCCGAGGGCCATGGTGAGGTCAAGGCCAGCGACCTGATCCGCAATGCCCTGCGAATGCGCCCGGACCGCATCATCCTCGGGGAAATCCGCGGCGTCGAAGTGCTCGACGTATTGACGGCGATGAACACCGGCCACGACGGTTCGATGAGCACCGTCCACGCCAACAACGCCCAGGACGCCCTGTTGCGCCTGGAGACCCTGGTGGGCCTGACCGGCCGCCAGATCGCCGAGCGCACGCTGCGCCAGATGATCTGCGCCGCACTCGATGTGGTGATTCAGCTGACGCGCATGCCCGACGGTCGACGCTGTGTCAGCGAGGTGGTGGAAGTGGTGGGCATTCGCGACGACATCTACGTCACCAACACCCTGTTTCGCCTCGACCGCCGCAGCGGTTTCGGCTTCCTGCGCGAGGCGCTCAATCCCGCTGGCGACAAGCTGCGCCGGGAAACGGGCCTGACCCTCAACTGACCTGGCGAGACCACCACCATGCTTGCACCGCTATTGCTGAGCCTGATTTGCCTGGTGTTGCTCGGGTTATCGATCCACCTGTTCCTTCAGGGTGTGCGCCAAACCGGCATTGAGCGGGTGTTGAACCGCCTGGCCCAAGGGCAACCACAACTTGAGTTGCAAAAAAGCCGCTGGATCGGCCTGGAACGCGCGTTCCTGCGGGCAGGCCTGGGGCGCCCGACCGAGCGCCTGGGCCTGTGGCTACTGCTCTGGAGCCTGTCGATGCTGATCGGCTTTGCCGTGGCGGGCTGGTCGGGCCTGCTGGCATTGTTGCTGTTGCCGCCGCTGGTGCTGCGCCTGTACATCGCCTGGCGCTATCAACGCCGCTTGCGACGGATGATCGAGCAACTGCCGCAACTGCTCGATCACACCGTGCGCAGCCTCAAGTCCGGGAGAACCCTGGCGGACGCGGTAATGGGCAGTATCGAAGCCAGCGCCGACCCACTGAAAAACGCCTTGGGCCGCGTGCAACGCAACGTGCAACTTGGGGTCAATCTACCCGATGCCGTCCACGACTTTGCCGAACTCTACGACCAGGATGTGCTGCGCATGTTCGCCCTGGGGTTGAAGGTCAACCACCGTTATGGCGGCAATGCCAGCGAACTGCTGGAGAACCTGATCAAGCTGATTCGCGAACGCGAACAGGGGGCCCGGCAACTGCGCGCGATGACTGGCGAAACTCGCTTGACCGCCTGGGTACTGGGACTGCTGCCGATTGGCCTGGCGTGCTATTTCCTGCTGACCAACCCCAACTACATGCTCGGGATGTGGCGTGACCCCAGTGGCCAGCACATGTTGATCAGCGCGGTAGTGCTACAGAGCTGCGGCTCCCTGGCACTGTGGCGCATGCTGCGGAGTATTTGAGATGGCGATCCTGGCCAGTGCCTTTTTATTGCTCGCCGCCGCAATCCTGGCGCTGGCCAGTGTGCTGCAGCAACGACGGCGCGAACGTCAGGTAGCACAACGCCTGCAAGGCCAGATGGTGCGCGACAGCCGCCTGAGCAGTTACCTGCGCGTACTGGGCGACAACCGGCTCAGCCAGCGCGCGGTAAGCACCGACAACGAGACCCTGGCCTTGCTCGCTCGCCTGGGTTGGCGTCGCGCCAGTGACCGCTCGTTGTTTGCCGCGATTCAGGTTTGCACTCCCCTGCTGGTGCTGGGGCTGGCGGTATTTTTGCGCGAAGTTTTTTTCCCCGCCGCCAGTCATCCCTGGTTAGTGCCGCTGCTGCTGATGGGGGCTGGCTACCTGTTGCCCAAACGGGTATTGGCTTACGCGGCCAAACGCCGGCAACGGATCATTGCCAGAGAAATCTCGACCTTCATCCCCTTGCTGCGCATCCTCTTCGAGTCAGGCATGGCCGTGGAACAGGCAATTCGCGTGTTGAGCACACAAGCGCAAAAACTGCTGCCGGAACTGACCAGCGAACTGCGCCTGGTCCTGGCCCGGGTCGACTCGGGTCTGGAGCTGGGCCAGGAGTTGAACCAGAGTGCAAACCTGTTGGCCGTGGATGAATTCAACGACACCTGCGTGATCCTCCAGCAACTGATCCAGCAAGGTGGCGGGGCAATGAAATCGCTGCTGACGCTCAAGCAACTGCTCGACGATCGACGCCTGACACACCAGCAGGAATACATCTCGAAAATGTCCGCGAAAATGTCCGTGGTGATGATGCTGTTTCTGTTTCCCGCCTTGCTGATCGTTCTCGGTGGCCCAGGCTTCACCGCCATTGCCCGCGCGTTCGGCTCTTAGAGAAAAGCTGATGAGAATATTGATGCTTGCAGCAAGCCTGTTGATGCTCAGTGGTTGCGCTTCGGGCGGGCCAGCCCCCTGGTCGGCGCTGACGTCATCGGGCAGTTGCGCCCGGCTCAATTCCGAACAGGAACTGGCGGTGAACCTGGCCGACGACATGGCCGCCGACGGCAAGCTGCACGCCAGTCTGGCCAACCTGGAAAAGCTCCCCGACAACCTCAACGAAGTGCGCTTGCGCAAAGCCCGGGCCTATCGCCTGCTGGGGCGCAGCGAAGCCGAGCCGCTGTATCGCAGCCTGGTCGGCAGCTGTGTGTCGGCTGAAGCGGAACATGGCCTGGGCCAGTTGTATGCGGCTCGCGGTGATAACGGCCAGGCCCAGGCGCATCTGCAACGGGCTGCGCGCCTAGCGCCTACCAATGAGAAAATCCGCAATGATCTGGGTGTGGTCTACCTCAACCAGTTACGCCTGGACGAGGCCCGCTTCGAATTTCTCACCGCCATTGAACTGAAGCAGAGTGACCCCTTGCCGGCGGTCAATCTGGTGACGCTGCTGATCTATCAGGACAACTGGAAGCAAGCCGCCGAAGTGGTCAGCAGTGCCGGGTTGAGCCCGGAACAATTCACCAACGCCCGGGCCCACGCGGAACGACTCAAGGTTCCAGCCACCGTCAGGACGGCTGCCAGCGACCGGGTTGCCGCGGCCGACGCCCCATCGATCAGGCTCAAGTAACCCGCAGGAGAACCGCAGATGAAACTAGCGATTGTTGGATGCCTGGTCCTGTTGGGCTTGCCCCTGAACGCCGTGGCGATTGAATCGGGGCCGGCTTCGGCGCAACAACAGGAAACCGAAGGCTGGCTGGTGCTGCAAAGCAGCAACCAGGCTGCCTCCGCTACGCCACAGAGCGCTACCGCCACCGAGCGCGAATTGGCGCTGCAGCGCTGGCTGAAGAAGTACAGCTACAGCATTCCGGATTTCTACGATCAGGACAGTGCCGGCGAGATGTCGTCCGGTAACTGAACGGCGGACCGCCCTCGACTAATGCGCGGTCACTTGCCGACGCATCCCCGAATTGCTCGGCGACAGCGCCAACGCCAATTGCGTGCGGTTATGCATATGGGTCAAGCGCAGGACCTGGGACACATAGAGCTTCACCGTGTTCTCGGTGATGCCCAGTTCACAGGCGATCTGATAGTTGGTCTGGCCCTTGCCAACCAGGCGCGCGACGTCCAGTTGACGGGGTGAGAGCTGGTTGAACAGGGCCGGGATCTGGCCCTGCTCTGCGGCACTCGCTGCGTCGGCTGCGGGCGGGTGCGTGGCGTCGGCCGACGGTGCCCGGCGGACTTTGTCGATGTCCTGGTAAAGGTCGTTGATGGTTTCGGAAAGGTGCTGCAGCTTCTGGTTCAAATGTCCCAGTTGCAGATCCTTGTGCCGTTCCTGCAGGGCAGCTTCCTGGCGCTGCAGGCCCTCCAGCAGTTCGTTGAGGTTGATCGGCTTCTGGTAATAGTCGGCGATCCCGGCGCGCAGCGCCTTGATCACATCCTGCTTGTCGGCTCGCCCGGTGAGCATGATCGCCTCGAACACGCGATGCTTGCCCGCCACACGCTGGAGCGCATGCACCAGCTCGATGCCATCGAGGTCCGGCATGTGCAAGTCACAGAGCACCAGGCCGATGTCGGCGTCCTGGCTGAAACGCTCGATGGCCTGCTGGCCGGACTCACAGGGAATGCAGGAGTAGCCGCTGTTTTCGAGGAATTCGCAGAGCTCTTCAACAATCAACGGTTCGTCGTCGACCACTAGTACTTTTACTGCCGATGTGGACTTGTTCACGCGCCACTCCATGTTCAGGCCGAAAGCTGATGATTGCTGTACCTACAGCCAGGAACTGTACAACTTGTGATCTGAAAATAGACGTACTTCCTGACTATGTACATAGCGACAGGGCAGCACAGCACCTATTGAATCCAGGCGATTGTCAGAAACATACCGAGGAAAACGAAGGGAGCAAAAGGTGGGTTTTTTGACAGCTCAGGCGCAAGAAATACAACACGCCTCCTAAGTCCTTGAGCCATAAGTGGCCAGACCGTTGGGGCCAGTAACAGCCACAGGGCACTCAACACCCCGGCCCCGATAAAACTGCCAAGCAAATGAACCGGCTCGGTGGCCAGACCGATGGTCGTCATCAACTTCACGTCGCCGGCGCCCATCCGTCCCAAGGCATAACCCGGCAACGTGAACGCCACTGCCAGAAGGAAAGCCCAGCCCCCCTGCTCGGCCGGTGCGCCCAACCAGGTAGTGCCGCTCCACAGCAGATAGGCCAATGCCGCAGCCCCTGCCCCCAGGGTCAGGTGATTGGCAATATGGCGTTGCCGGGCATCCTGGACCGCGCACAACGCCAGCCAGAGCATGAGGACAAGACTGTGCATCAGGGAATAATCGTCCATGTTGGCGGAATGATTCTATGCTCAAGGCACGTCGTAGTAGTCAGGGTAGACGCACTCATGAAAACAGACCTGCCACACAAACAAAAAGGCGCTGTCGCCATTGAGTTCGCCTTGGTGTTCGTGATTTTTTTTGCGGTGTTCTACGCCATCGTCAGTTACAGCGTGCCGCTGTTGCTGATGCAGTCCTTCAATGAAGCCACGGCCGAGGCGGTGCGCCGCAGCGTCGCCCTGGACCCCAACACCAGCGACTATCCGAACGCCGTGGTCAACCTCGCCAACTCCGTCCTGCAGCAACAACTGTCCTGGGTGCCCAAAGCCTTCAACCTCACCTATGGTACTGGCGGCGATGCCAAGGCGGTCTACAGCGCAGGCCAGTTGACTGCCAGCGTGAGCTATCCCACCAGCAAGCTCAACCAGGTGATTCCGTTCCTGGTGCTGCCGGGATTGGGCACAGTTCCCAGCCTGCCAGCCAGCCTGAGTGCGCAGTCGAGCATTCAATTTTGAGGCCGGCCGGCAAACTGTTCGGGCGACTGCTGCAGCGTTCTCCCACCCTGCCACTCGACACCCTGGCGCGCCCGGTCGTGTCCGGCGTGGGGCTGCATTTGCAACTGGACGCGCAAGGCCGGGTGCAGCAGATCAGTGGCCCGGTGCGCCATTTGCTCGCCCAGCCATTATCGGGCAGCACGGGCCTGCACCTGAGCGATTACCTCGTGCCCGGCAGCCGGTTGGTCGTCGAGGGCCCTCCCAGCGAATGGCACGGGCATAGTCTGGACCTGGACTTCAGCGGGCTTGGTGCAACCACCCTGCACCTGCGCGGCTGGGCACAGCCGGCTGAGAATGGCTGGCTCCTGCAATTGCTCGATATCGGTGATTTGCTGCAGGAGCGGCAACAGGCCCAGACCCGGGACACCTGCCAGGCGCTGGCGGCACGCTGCAGTGAACAACTGCGCTTGTGCAGCCTGGCGCGCCTGCCGCAGGTTTTGCATGAACAATTGCAGGACCTGGCCCAGCAGTGGCGAATCCCCTGTGTGGCGATTGCCCTGCTCGATGAGGCACAGCAGGACTGGCGGATCCACAGCCATTACCACGCCCACGATGCTCCCCGGCTCTGGCACACCGATCAGTCGCTGGGCAGCGCCCTGGACAGCCTGGACGGCAGTCGCCCCCAGGCGTTGCATGGCATTGTGGGGATCAATCTTGCGCCGCGCCTGCGGGACATCTTTGCCGATGCCGAAGGCTGGCTGGTGCCGTACCGCGACGCCCACGGGATCGGCGCCTGGCTGCTCTGTGGTTTTTATCCGGCGCTGCAGCCGGCGCCAGCCCTCGGCGAGCGTGACTGGTTGCTGCTACTCGCGGCCCTGGCCGGGCCGCTACTGGGGCGCTTGCGCGAGCAGCAGCAACAGCAGCAACTGCAACGCCTCGACGCCCTGCAAGGGCTGCTCGACAGTGGCTGGTGGGAACTGCACGACGGGGTGCAACTGGCCCCGCAACTGGCCCGCGACCTGCACCTGGAACACCCGCGACTGTCCCTCGGCGAATGGCTGGCGGTGTTCCATCCGGCCGACCGCGCCGAGCTGCAGAGCCGCCTGCAAGACCTGCTGCAGTGCGACCGCCCGCTGCTGCTCAGCGTGCGCCTGCAAGCGCGCGACGAGCTCCAGGCCCCGATCTGGTATCGCCTGCAAGGTCAGCTGCTGCAGTTGGGCGAGCAGCGCCGGCAAGTGGGTTTCATGCTCGATATCAGCGACATCAAGAATCAGCAGCAACAGGCCGCCGCCGCCCATGCCCGGCTGGACAATCTGATCGCCAGTTCGCCCGCGGTGATCTACGTGCAACGGTATGAGGAAGGGGCACTGCAGCCCTGTTTTTTCAGTGACAGCCTGCTGCCACTGCTCGGCTGGCAACTGAGTGAACTGACGGAAACCAGTCTGATCGAGCGGATTCACCCCGACGATCGCGACCTGTATTTCGCCCGCACCCGCCAGCTGTTGCGCGAAGGTAGCGTGCGTGCGCGCTACCGCATGCGCGACCGGGACGGCGACTACCACTGGTTGTTGGATGAGGCGCGGTTGCTGCGCAATGACCTGGGTGTACCGGTCGAGGCGGTCGGCCTGTGGCTGGACGATACCGAAGCCACCCTGGCCACCGAGCAGGTCCGCCAGAGCGAGGAGCGCTACCGGATCCTGGTGGAGGATTCGCCGGCGATGATCTGCAGGTATCGTCCCGACCTGACGCTGACCTTCGCCAACCGTCCACTGGCCAAGTACCTGGAATGCCCGCCAGAGCAACTGCCGGGGGTCGACCTGGGGAGTTGGTTGTCCGCCGAACAGCGCGCGGCCTTCCTGCTGCGCATCCAGCAACTGACCCCGGAATTCCCGGTCAGCACCGCAGAAATCAGCCTGCAACTGCCCGGTCGCGAACACGCCTGGTGGGTGTGGTCGGACCGTGGCGTATTCGATGAACAGGGGCAACTACTCGAAGTCCAGGCGGTGGGCCGCGACAACACTGAAGTGCGGCGCTCCCAGCAACAGCTGATGCAAAGTGCCAAGATGGCCACCCTTGGGGAAATGGCCACGGGCCTGGCCCATGAAATCAACCAGCCATTGAATGTCATGCGCATGGCCGTCGCCAATGTGCTCAAGCGCTTGAGCAACGGCGAGGTACCGGTCGACTACCTGCAGGACAAGCTCAGTCGTATCGACACCCAGGTCCAGCGCGCGGCGCGGGTGGTCGATCACATGCGGGTGTTTGGCCGGCGCTCGGAGATCGAGCAGCGGCCGTTCAATCCGACACAAGCCGTGGAAGGCACCCTGGCCCTGCTGGCCGAAGGCATGCGTGGCAAGGGCGTGGAGTTGCGCATCCAAACCCTCAACTTCGAGGTACAGGTCCGCGGCCATGTCGATCAATTGGAGCAAGTGTTGATCAACCTGCTGGTCAACGCCCGCGATGCCCTGTTGAGTCAGCGTGAACAGCAACGCGAATTTGAACCCTGGATCGCCCTGCGCGCCGAGGCCGACTCGCGCACGGTACGCCTGTGGGTCGAAGACAACGGCGGCGGCATCGACCCGCGCCTGCTGGAGCGCATCTTCGAGCCGTTCTTCACCACCAAGCCGGCGGGCGTCGGCACCGGCCTGGGGTTGTCGGTGAGCTATGGCATCGTACAGAACATGGGCGGGCAGTTGAGCGTGCGCAACGCCGAGTTGGGTGCGTGTTTCTGCATTGAGTTGCCGGTTGCCGAGGCGCGCTAGATAGCCAATTGCGCTCTGCCGCCGGCATGACAACTGAGGTTGGCGCCAATCTCCGCGTTCCCCAAACTGACCCCCAGGGCCTTGAGCAGGGTGTTGACGAGCGGGTCCAGCAACGGCCCGATAAATCCCCGCACGGCATTGACCAGGATCGCGCTGATCTGATTCATCAACCCCGCCACCTGCGCCAGTGCATTGCCGGTGATATTGCCGCTGGGCGGAACATAGGAGGTCACCTGCAGACCGCTCAAGGTAGTGCCCAGACTCGTAAGGATGTCGATCGAGTCTATCGCTTGATACTGCGCAGGCAGGCCGATATTGGGGGGCAGCGGATAGACCAGGCTTTGCGAACGCTCGCCGATACTGGATTGCGCTTTGAGCCCCAGCCCTCCGCCTTTACCTAACGTAACGGGACCACAGCCCAGAATACCCGCACAGGTTCTGACGCCGATATCTATCAGCCGTACAGGCTCTACGTTAATGGCCGCAGCCGAGGAAAAAGCCTGGACCGGATCAATCTTGCCGATGCCAAGATTCGCGACGGAAGTGGTTGCCTGGACCGTCACGCTCTTGGCGGCCTCACTGGCGCAGTTGTAATCGGCAAGGTAACTTTCGGCACTGGCGGCTTCCAGGCTGATATCCAGCTTGGAAGCAATCGACAGGACGGTGTTATCGCAAGGCGCGATGACCAGGCATAAAAGCGAATTCACCACGCCCACCAGATTCAAACCCAACAGGTTGTTCACCACCCCCGAAACCGGCGTCAACAGGTCGGGAAGAGCCGATACCAACTGGGAAATGGTCTTGAGTATTGGCAAATCGATGGAAACCAGAGCCCTGACCTGGGCCGTACGAACAAAAATCTGATCCTTGCCAGTGGCTAGGCCAGCCTTGGCCAGTGCCGGATTGCCGATCGTCGACAACTGTGGCGGCTCGATCACCTTGAGCTTAATGCCCACCGTGCCAATTAGCGGTATGTTCACCTCGGTCGAGACCGCAGCGGCACTTTTGCTGTTGGCGAGTTGGGCGACCGCCTGGACCAACTGGAAAACCTGCACACTGGAATCCAGACCCGCCGCGGATGTCCCTGTCTGCACGTTCAACACATCCCCCAGCTTCAGTGTCTGCGCCGCACTGGAAATGCTGCTGATGGACTGCAGCGCCTGCACGGCAACCACGGCCGTTGCACCGCCTTTGCTCAGGACCTTGATTGCCGCGTCGATCAATTGCGTGGGCGACACCGCCGTACTGAGCAGCGTTTCGTAGTCACCGGCGTTCAGTAGCAAATCCACCGCCAACTGATCCAGATAGCTGAGAAGCTTGATATTGGTTTTGAGCAACCCGTCCCAACCGACAGCGCTCAGCTCCAGTTTGCCACCCAGCATGCCGCCGATCAGCGCATCGAGCAGGCCCGACTTGGTGCTGTCGATGGTGCCCAGGGTGGTGCGGATAGTCAGCATCGCCAGCGGTGAGGGTGACGCGGCAACGGCGGTGGCGGTCAGCCCGGTGCGCAATGGCAGCGGCCCCTTGGAAAACAACGCCGCCACCCCGGAAGCAATGCTCCTGGGCACGGAATTATGGGCGACGACTCGAATGGCTTCAGACTTGCTGGCATCGACGCTGAACCGCCGCAGGCCATCGTTACCGGTGGCGAGGGTGCCGCATTCAATCGCGAGAGTTTGCTCTGCGTTGGCACTGAAGCCGTTGCGCGCGGCACTTTGCGTTGCGTAGGTCATTGCCGTATTGGCCACCTGACAATGGCCACCGCGGGTCACGGCTTCCAGCGCGGCGGTGTCGACCACCCGCTGCAACTTGCGCTGTTCCAGATACAGCCGGCCGCTGTCGACCACCAGCAGCGCAAACAACAGCGCCAGGCCCAGGGTCATTGCCGCAACCAGGCCAATAGCCCCACGCTGGCGATCTCGACCGCGAAAGCATGAACGAGGAGACATCGAGCACTCCCTGCTACCTCCAGTAGTGCTCGCAGTGTAGTCAACGCTTGCGCGCGGCGCTGGCAAGTTGCCAGTGCCGCTGCCAGAGAGTCGCTCAGGCGTGTTTATCTTGGCGGATAGTTACTCAATATTCGCGTCACCGTCTCGCGTATCGCATTGCTGCGATCGCTGGGATTGGGTGAGCTGCTGAGCATCTGTTCGTCACTGCCGCGCCACACCAGCTTGCCGTCCTTGCCATCCAGCAGGTCGATCTGGATGGTCGCGACCTTGTAGCTGACATTGCGCGTTTCGTTGTACATCGGTGCGCCCCAGTAACCGTTCCAGGGGTTGCCCCAGGCGCCGCCGTAGTTGGTGGTGACCTGTTGCTGGCGCTCTTCGATGATCAGGTAGGTCTGCACATTGAGGTCACCCTTGCTGCTCCCGGTTGCCGGGCGCAGGCCGCGCTGGTCGAGCTGATCGGCCACCGACTGGCGAATGCGTTGCTCGGTGAGGTCGCTCTGGATCCGCGGATCATCCGGGCGGTATTGCAGGGCGGGCTCTTTCCAGGTCCAGCTGTGGTAGGCGGCGAAGTCGCGGCTGGCGTCAAAGTCGTGATTGATCTGGTTGGACTGGCAAGCACTGAGCAACACAGCGCATGCCACGAATGCGAGACGGCGGAACATGGTTTTTCTCCGGTTCAGGCCCGCACACGAATGCGAGTCATTAAGAAGGAGGATACGCCGCTACGGCCTTTTCGACAGCTTCTCTTAATGCATCAGCGCGTTCGCGCTCACTTCCATTAACGCTGGTTTCAGCGCTGGCACTCCACACCGGTTGGCCGCTGCCCGCATCGTACAGATCGACCCGCACCACCAGCACCTGGATCTGGTAGGTGCGCACAATGGGCACCGTGTTGTACATGCCGACGCCACTGCCATAGCCGTTGCCATAACGGCTGTAACCGCCGTAGGCGCCATACCCGTAATCGTCCTGAACCTGCTGCAGGCGGGTTTCCTGGTGCAGGTCGGCACTGACCAGCAGGTCTGCCGTTTGCTGGTTATGCAAGGGACGCAGGCCGCGTTGGTCGAGGGCATTGCTCACGGTTTCGGCGATCTGTGCCGAGTCCGCCCAGGCCGAGCCATTGGGCATCTGGCCGTCGAGCCAGGCCCAGCTGCGGTAACGACTGAAATCTCGCGGGGCCGCAGGGTAGGCGCTGCGATCAAACGTCTGGGCCGCTTGCGGCGGTGCCGGTGGCAAGGGCCTGGAGCTGGCGACATACGGGTTGCTGCCCTGGCAGGCGCCAAGCCCCAGGCACAAGGCGATCAATCCAAGACGGCGGTTCATGATGCTCTCCACGGGTATCGGGCTCAGGCCGGGCGGCAGATCCAGTGCAGGTAGCGTCCCAGCCCGGCAAATGTCGGGTGACGACGGTGCGCCAGTTCCATCTCCAGCAAGTCGAGCAGTTCGGCACGGGCCTGGAATTCCACGGGCATGTAGTCATGGAAAACCCGCACCCCACTCTGGGTTTCGACCGTCCACAGGCCCTGCAGTTGCGTCGCCAGTTCACGCGGATCCAGGGGCATCTGTGGGGTCAGGCTCTGCTTCTCGCCCGCCATGTCGTTCTTGCGCATCTTGCGAAAGTGACCCTTGAGCAGATTGCGGTAAATCAGCGCGTCGCGGTTGTAGAACGCCAGCGACAGCCAACCGCCCTGCGCGGTCAGTTGATGCAGCACCGGCAGAATCGCATGGGGTTCGGCCAGCCACTCCAGCACTGCATGGCACAGCACCAGGTCATAGGGCTCGGTGAGTTGGCCGAGCAGTTCCTGCCAGGGCGCCTGGATAAAGGTCGCGGTTTGTCCGGCCTCGGCGAAACGCTGGCGCGCACCGTCGAGCATCGGCTCGGCCGGCTCGGCCAGGGTCACCTGGTGGCCGCGCTCGGCCAGCCACAGCGACATGTGGCCCAGGCCCGCGCCGATGTCCAGCACGCGCAGCGGACGGTCCGGCAAGGTTTCCGCCAGGTCCGCCTGCAACACCGCGAGGCGGATCGCACCTTTGGCCCCGCCGTAGATTTTTTCCGCGAAGCGGGTCGCCAACTGATCGAAATGACGGTCGCTCATCAGCTGAACCGCCGTTCGCTATCGGCCAGCTTGCTGCGCACCACCTGTTCCATATCCAACCCCAACTCGCTGCATAGCAACAGGAGATACAGCACGATGTCCCCCACTTCCTGCCCGGCGTGGGCCAGGGTGTCGGGCGGCAACTGGCGCGACTGGTCTTCGCTCAGCCACTGGAATATTTCCACCAGCTCGGCCATTTCCACACTGGCGGCCATGGCGAGGTTTTTCGGGCTGTGAAATTGCCGCCAGTCATTGCGGTCGCGGATGCTGTGCAGGCGTTCGGTCAGTTCAACAAGGTTCATCGGGCTCTCCTGAAGGCGTATAGCTTCGGGCGGATGACCGCAGGAAGCAAGCTGTCGCTACGGGACAGATCGCGAGCAGACGAAGCGCCGCCCCGCTCTCTCCCACAGGGCAAACCTCAAAGGCGGCGAGGACTGCGTCCTCGAACGCAGCCTCGCGGGCTCGGCAGCTGCTACAGGGAAAATTCGGACACCAGTAAAAACAGGTCGGCCGGTAGGCCGCCTCGCCCGCTCTTACCACTCAACAGGCCGAGCGTTAGCTCGCCTGCAGCTTTTGATCTTGATCCACCGCCCCATCGGCAGGCTGAGCGAAGGTGTCCATCAGGGGGTAGGCGCATAGCGCCATGCGGCGAAGCCGCATACATCGAGAGGAGGTGCAG
>Ga0213827_1000287_pt1 | contig 48702 bp, 44 predicted proteins | sample MC6MC0898MG_FD_180669 | JGI IMG/M metagenome (GOLD analysis project Ga0213827, IMG submission 180669) | Enriched soil aggregate microbial communities from Iowa State University, Ames, United States - MC6-MC0898-MG | ecosystem: Environmental > Terrestrial > Soil > Unclassified | place: USA: Iowa...
TGCGCCAGCTAGCCTTGAAACGGTGCTGCCTGTAGCAGTCGCGCACCAGCGGTGTGCACTTCGGTGACGTCGGCTGTTACAGGGCGGTTGCACGTAAACACTTGCCAGGGTTGCAATGATGGCACTTCACGGTTGCTCCTTGTCTGTACGTGTGGTGGCGCCTGCCGCGCGGCAGACGGTTGCACGCTCAATAAAGAAAAGGCCGTCGGTCGCCTGCCAGCCGCCCTGGCTGTGTGATTTCCCGGAATACAAAACCAATGGCACGGCCCTTGCTCTGAGCACAGGGTTGAGAAGTTGTAGTGCCAACCAAAAAAAAACTCTAGGAGCACCACCTCATGTCGCAGACGTTTTACAAGAAAGGTTTCCTGGCTCTGGCCGTCGCTACGGCACTGGGTATTTCTTCGTATGTTCAGGCCGACATCAAGATCGGCGTCGCAGGCCCGATGACCGGTGCCAACGCAGCGTTTGGCGAGCAGTACATGAAAGGTGCCCAGGCGGCAGCCGACAAGATCAACGCCGAAGGTGGGGTCAACGGCGAGAAGATCGTCCTGGTGAAGGGCGATGATGCCTGCGAACCGAAACAAGCCGTGGCCGTGGCCAACCGCCTGGTCGACCAGGACAAAGTGGCAGGGGTGGTCGGCCACTTCTGCTCCTCCAACACCATCCCTGCTTCCGAGGTGTACGACGAAGCCGGTGTGATCGCCATCACCCCAGGCTCGACCAACCCGCAGGTGACCGAGCGCGGCCTTTCCGCCATGTTCCGCATGTGTGGCCGCGACGACCAGCAGGGCATCGTTGCCGGTGACTACATCGTCGATGTGCTCAAAGGCAAGAAGGTGGCCGTGCTGCACGACAAGGACACCTACGGCCAAGGCCTGGCCGATGCCACCAAGGCGCAGCTCGAGAAGCGTGGCGTGAAGCCTGTGCTGTACGAAGGCCTGACCCGCGGCGAGAAAGACTTCAGCGCCGTGGTCACCAAGATCCGCTCCACCGGCGCCGACGTGGTCTATTTCGGTGGCCTGCACCCGGAAGCCGGCCCACTGGTACGCCAGCTGCGTGAACAAGGCCTGAAGGACGTCAAGTTCATGTCCGATGATGGCATCGTCACCGACGAACTGGTGTCCACGGCGGGTGGCGCGCAGTACGTCGATGGCGTGTACATGACCTTCGGCGCCGACCCACGCCTGCTGCCGGACAGCAAGGCCGTGGTGGAAGAGTTCCGCAAGAACGGTACCGAGCCTGAAGGCTACACCCTGTACGCCTATGCCTCGTTGCAGGCGCTTGCCGCCGCGTTCAACGGTGCCAAGTCGAACAAAGGCGAAGACGCCGCCAAATGGCTCAAGGCCAACCCGGTCAAGACCGTCATGGGCGAGAAGAAGTGGGACAGCAAGGGCGACCTGACCGTCTCCGACTACGTGGTCTACCAGTGGGACAAAGACGGTAAATACCACCAGCTGGAAAAACAAAAATAATAACGGCTACCGGCCCGGGTGCTTACTGCCCCGGGCTGCAGCCCCGCGGTACCTGTCTTTATCCGTAGATCTGCACAGTTCTGCGCTGCGAGGGCCGCTGCATTCAGGGCCCGCCGTGGTAGGCGCTCGTGCAATCTCAATCAGGTGAGATTGCGTTATGGATGGTATTTTTCTGCAGCAACTGGTCAATGGCCTGACCCTCGGGTCGGTCTATGGCCTGATCGCCATCGGCTACACAATGGTCTATGGCATCATCGGCATGATCAACTTCGCGCACGGCGAGGTGTATATGATTTCCGCGTACCTCGCGGCAATCAGCCTGGCACTGCTGGCCTATTTCGGCGTCGAGTCGTTCCCGCTACTGATGTTGGGTACGCTGTTGTTCACCGTCGTCGTCACGGGCGTCTATGGCTTCACCATCGAACGCATCGCCTACAAACCCCTGCGCAACTCCACCCGCCTGGCACCGCTGATCAGTGCCATCGGCATCTCGCTGATCCTGCAGAACTACGCGCAGATCAGCCAGGGCGCCCGCCAGCAAGGCGTGCCAACCCTGCTCGAAGGTGCCTGGCGCGTCGAAGTGGGCACGGGCTTCGTGCAACTGACGTACACCAAGATCTTCATCCTGATTGCCGCCTTCGTCGGCATGGGCCTGCTCACCTATGTGATCAAGTACACCAAGCTCGGCCGCATGTGCCGCGCCACCCAGCAAGACCGCAAGATGGCCTCGATCCTCGGTATCAACACCGACCGGGTGATTTCATACGTGTTCGTCATCGGTGCAGTGATGGCCGCGCTGGCCGGCGTGCTGATCACCATGAACTACGGCACCTTCGACTTCTATGCCGGCTTCATCATCGGCATCAAGGCATTTACCGCTGCAGTGCTCGGCGGCATCGGCTCGCTTCCCGGCGCCATGCTGGGCGGGATCATCCTGGGCATTTCCGAGTCGCTGTTCTCTGGCCTGATCAACTCCGATTACAAGGACGTGTTCAGTTTCTCGCTGCTGGTGATGATCCTTATCTTCCGCCCACAAGGCCTGTTGGGTCGCCCGCTCGTGGCTAAGGTGTGAACATGTCCACTGCCAAAACTGTTCCAGTTGCCGAAACCAATGGTTTCGATCTCAAACGCAGCCTGCTGGAGACTGTCGTCGCCGGCCTGCTGGCGCTTATCGTGTTTGGCCCGGTCGTCGGCGTGGTGCTCGACGGCTACACCTTCAACGCCGAACCCCGCCGCGTGGCCTGGTTGGTCGGTGGGGTGATGGTCGGGCGCTTCCTGCTCAGCCTGTATTTTCAGAGCGCAGTGGGCAAACGCATGCTGCAAGGCTTCGACAGCGGTGGCTCGGGCGTGCATGTCAACGCGCCGGACTACAAGTCGCGGCTGCGCTACATCATCCCGGCGCTGGTGGTGATTGCCATCGTCTTCCCGATCTTCGCCAACAAATACCTGCTGACCGTGGTCATCCTCGGCCTGATCTATGTGTTGCTGGGCCTTGGCCTGAACATCGTGGTCGGCCTCGCGGGCCTGCTCGACCTGGGCTATGTGGCGTTCTACGCCATCGGCGCCTACGGCCTGGCGCTGGGTTACCAGTACCTCGGTCTGGGCTTCTGGAGCGTGCTGCCACTGGCGGCCATCGCTGCGGCGCTGGCGGGGTGCATACTCGGCTTCCCGGTGTTACGCATGCACGGTGACTACCTGGCGATCGTGACCCTGGGCTTTGGCGAGATCATCCGCCTGGTGCTGAACAACTGGTTGTCGTTCACCGGCGGCCCGAACGGCATGCCGGCACCGTCGCCGACCTTCTTCGGCCTGGAGTTCGGCCGCAGGGCCAAGGACGGCGGGGTGCCGATCCATGAGTTTCTCGGCATTGATTACAACGCCAACCTGAAGTTCGTGTTCATCTACGCCGTGCTGTTCCTGGTGGTGCTGGCGGTGCTGTACATCAAGCACCGGCTCACCCGCATGCCGGTCGGCCGTGCCTGGGAAGCGCTGCGCGAAGACGAAATCGCCTGCCGCTCGATGGGCCTGAACCACGTGCTGGTCAAGCTATCGGCATTCACCCTCGGTGCCTCCACCGCAGGCCTGGCCGGGGTGTTCTTCGCCACCTACCAAGGGTTCGTCAACCCGTCTTCGTTTACCTTCTTCGAGTCGGCACTGATCCTTGCCATCGTCGTGCTCGGCGGTATGGGCTCGACCGTTGGCGTGGTGATTGCGGCGTTCGTGCTCACCGTGGCGCCGGAGCTGCTGCGCAGTTTCTCCGAATACCGCGTACTGCTGTTCGGTGTGCTGATGGTGCTGATGATGATCTGGCGACCGCGTGGGCTGATCCGTATCAGCCGTACCGGTGTAGTCCCGCGTAAAGGAGTGGCGCCATGAGCGACGAAATCATTCTGTCGGTCGACAACCTGATGATGCAGTTTGGTGGCATCAAGGCGCTCAGCGATGTCAGCCTCAAGGTCAAGCGTAACCAGATCTTTGCTTTGATCGGCCCCAACGGCGCAGGCAAGACCACGGTGTTCAACTGCTTGACCGGCTTCTACAAAGCCAGTGGCGGGCGCATCGAACTGAACGTGCGCGGCAGCCACACCAACGTGATCCAGCTGCTCGGCGAGCGCTTCCAGGCGGCAGACTTCGTCTCGCCGGTGCGCTTTGCCAACCGCATGTACTACAAGATGTTCGGCGGCACCCACCTGGTCAACCGCGCCGGGTTGGCGCGGACCTTCCAGAACATTCGGCTGTTCAAGGAAATGTCGGTGGTGGAAAACCTGCTGGTGGCCCAGCACATGTGGGTCAACCGCAACCTGCTGGCCGGCGTGCTCAACACCAAGGCTTACCGCAAGGCCGAAAGCGATGCGCTGGACCATGCGTTCTACTGGCTGGAGGTGGTCGACCTGGTCGATTGCGCCAACCGCTTGGCCGGTGAATTGTCCTACGGCCAGCAGCGCCGCCTGGAGATCGCCCGGGCCATGTGCACGCGGCCCAAGATCATCTGCCTGGACGAGCCGGCTGCCGGCCTCAACCCGCAGGAGACCGAGGCCTTGAGCCGCATGATCCGCGTGCTGCGTGACGAGCACGACATCACCGTGGTGTTGATCGAACACGACATGGGGATGGTCATGAGCATCTCCGATCACATCGTCGTGCTCGACCACGGCAACGTGATCGCCGAAGGCGCGCCGCAGGAAATCCGCCACAACCCGACGGTGATCGCCGCCTACCTGGGTGCCGACGAAGAGGAACTGGTATGACCGCACCCATTCTCGAACTGCAGAACCTGGATGTGTTCTACGGGCCGATCCAGGCGTTGAAAAAGGTCTCGATGCACATCAACGAAGGTGAGACGGTGAGCCTGATCGGCGCCAACGGTGCCGGCAAGTCGACCTTGTTGATGTCGATCTTCGGCCAGCCGCGGGCCTCCTCCGGGCACATCGTCTACCGTGGCACCGACATCACACGCAAGTCATCGCACTACATCGCCTCCAACGGCATCGCGCAGTCGCCGGAAGGCCGCCGGGTGTTCCCCGACATGACCGTCGAAGAGAACCTGATGATGGGCACCATCCCCATCGGCGACAAGCACGCCAGCGAGGACATGCAGCGCATGTTCGAACTGTTCCCGCGGTTGAAGGAGCGCCGCAATCAGCGGGCCATGACCATGTCCGGCGGTGAGCAGCAGATGCTGGCCATCGCCCGTGCGCTGATGAGCCGGCCGAAATTGCTGTTGCTGGACGAACCTTCGCTGGGGCTGGCGCCGATTGTGGTGAAGCAGATCTTCGCGACGCTGCGCGAGCTGGCCAAGACCGGGATGACCATCTTCCTGGTGGAGCAGAACGCCAACCACGCGCTGAAGCTGTCGGACCGCGCCTATGTGATGGTCAACGGGGAGATCCGCATGACCGGTACGGGGCAGGAGTTGTTGGTCAACGAAGAGGTGCGTAACGCCTATCTGGGCGGGCACTGAGCTGTAACCTGGGGGGCACTCAGTGCTTCCCAGGCATGTGGACAACTTGTCGCATATCTTTCTCGAACCTCTCCACATTCCCCTCGCAAGCCATTGTTTCCACAGCCAGTATTTTTCCACGGATAATGTGGAACCGCCTGTGGAAAACATGGTGGCATATCGCTGGACCCCTTTGAATTCAACGGCTACAGGAGTCTGATCATATTTTGATCACATTACCCTTGTGGATGATTTTCAAGGTTTTTTCTACACAACCTGAACGGGCTGGCAGAGCGCCATATTTCTGTGGATAACTCTGTGAAAAACCCTTGGACAGACCGCTGCAAGCGGCATGTTTGAAAGCCTTGCGCCATCAGGGCAAAAGTGCGCGGTGACCGCGATTCGCTGAAAGGGTTCCGCTACGGGGACAAGTTGCCCCCAATCCGTGGGGAAAGCCTTGTGGATAACATGCGCATAGCTGGCGGCGAGGCCTCTGTCACGGGGCTTTGCGGATAATGTACAAAAAATGACCAGCTATTTGAACGGCTTGCTGACAGCGCCCGGCGCGGGCATGCTGCAAACCCTGCCGACGACAAACCACTGCGAGGAACAGAGCATGACGTCCACCGTATTCATCACTGGCGCGACTTCCGGTTTTGGCGAGGCCACCGCTCGCCTTTTCGCCGACGCCGGCTGGAAGCTGATCCTCACCGGTCGCCGTAAAGAGCGCCTGGACGCCCTGTGCGCCGAACTGTCGGCCAAGACCGAAGTGCACGGCCTGGTGCTCGATGTGCGTGACCGCAAGGCAATGGAACAGGCGATCGCCAACCTGCCGGCGGGTTTCGACAAGCTGCGCGGTCTGGTCAACAACGCAGGCCTGGCGCTGGGCGTCGATGCGGCGCAGAACTGCAGCCTGGACGACTGGGAAACCATGGTCGACACCAACATCAAAGGCCTGATGTACACCACCCGCCTGCTGCTGCCACGCCTGATCGCCCATGGCCGTGGGGCGTCGATCCTGAACGTGGGTTCGGTGGCGGGCAACTACCCGTACCCGGGCAGCAACGTGTATGGCGGCACCAAGGCATTCGTCGGCCAGTTCTCGCTGAGCCTGCGCTGTGACCTGCGCGGCACTGGCGTGCGCGTCAGCAACATCGAGCCGGGGCTGTGCGAGAGCGAGTTCTCGCTGGTGCGCTTCGGTGGGGACCAGGCCAAGTACGATGCCACTTATGCTGGTGCCGAGCCGATCCAGCCGCAGGATATTGCCGAAACCATCTTCTGGATCATGAACCAGCCGGCGCACATCAATATCAACAGTCTGGAGCTGATGCCGGTGAGCCAGGACTGGGCTGGGTTCTCGATCGACCGCTCGGTCAAGGGCTGATCCGAAGGCCTCTTCGCGGGCAAGCCCGCTCCCACAGATACACCACAGGCATTGAAGGCAGTGGTTTCCTGTGGGAGCACTCCCACAGATCAATCATTGGCTTTGAGGCCAGTGGTGAACCTGTGGGAGCGGGCTTGCCCGCGAAGGGGTCAGATCAGGCGCTGCAGGCCTTCCAGGCAGGTTGCCAGGTGATAGGGAGTAGTCGAAGGCATGTCGTGCCGGCTAACGGTACCTTCACCATCCCGGCACTCATACCAGCCGCCGTCATGCAGGAACTGCTGTTCCATCGCCTGCAACTGCGCAACCAGCTTCGCTTCGCTTCCCGAACGCAACGCCAGCGCCCGCAGGTACTCTGCCTGCGCCCACACCCGCTGGGTGGCATCGATCACCTTGCCATCCACATCCAGCATTGCCAGCACGGCGGCATCCTTCACGCCATACTGTTCTGCATAGCCAAATGCCCGGTCAATGGAGGCATGCAACGGCGTACCGCGCAGCAGCCCGGAGGTTTCGAGCAGGTAGAACCACTCGAACTGGTGCCCCGGTTCGAACCAGTTATCCACAGCGCCGCGCGGTTTTTCCAGCATCAGCCCGTGCTGCGGTTCGATGAAGTGCGCCTGCAGGGCATCGCACAGCGCTAGCAACGCCTGCTGCACGACCTCATCTTCACGCACGGCGATGACCTGCAGAAAGGCTTCTGCCAAATGCATCTGCGGGTTCTGCAAGGGGCCACTGCCCAGGTCGGACCAGTCTTCACCGAGGCTCGCCTCGTACAAGCCATCATCGCGGGCGAACTGCTCGCTGACGATCTCCAATGCTGCATTCAGCGCAGACTCCACCAACCCTTCGCGAACCTTGCCCCAGTAATGCGCGCAGGCAAACATGATGAACGCGTGGGTGTAGAGGTCCTTGCGCCGGTCCAACGGCTTGCCGTCGGCATCGATACTGTAAAACCAGCCGCCGTGCTCGGCGTCGTGGAAGTGCCGCTGCAGCGAGCGGAACAGCGCCGCAGCCCGCTCTGCCGCGCCCGGTTGCTCGATGCGGCTGCTGAACAGGTACAGCTGGCGGGCGCAGGCCATCGCCCGGTAGCGCTGCACCGGCAACGGCCGGTGCTGGTCATCCAGGGCCTCGTAGGGCAGGGCCATTTCGGCGTTCCAGCCCGGGCCCTGCCACAGCGGCACGATGCGCTCGGCGAAGTGCTGGTTGAAGCGGGCCAGTTCGGGCAATGAAGGGCGGGGGTCGGACATGAAAGCGCTCGTCACAATCGGGCAGTGCGCCATGGTAGCAGAACTGCGCTTCAGCCCGGGTTACCCAGGCCCTGCCAATGCCGTGCACCGACGAAGATGAAGCGCAACTGCTGGGTTATCTTTTCGCGCGCGCTCAGTGCCTGTGGATAACCTTGCTCGGGGTCATCGATCAGCTCCGGCAGGGTGGCGAACACGGTCTTCACCACCAGGTCGGCCATCACCGCCAGCGCCGCGTTGTCCAGGTGCTGCCAGCGTTTCATGCGCGCAAGGTCGGTGGCCAGGTCGTTGCTGATGCCCTGGCGCAGGCGGGCGATGGCCTGGCGTACCGGCTGCGAGCCGCCGTACTGCTCACGGGCCAGGAACAGGAACTGCGCCCGATGGGCGACGACCACATCGAGGAAGATACGCACCGAGGCGTCGGTGATGCCGCCCAGTTCGAACTCGTTGTGGCGCACCAGGCGTATGGTCTGGCGGAAGGTGTCATCGACTTCAGCCACCAGGGCCAGGCCCAGGGCGTCCATGTCGGGGAAATGCCGGTAGAAGCCGGTCGGCACGATACCAGCGGCCTTGGCCACTTCGCGCAGGCTGATGCTGCCGAAGCCACGGCCGCTCTCCATGAGCTGGCAGGCCGCATCGAGCAGGGCCTGGCGGGTCTGTAGCTTCTGTTCGGCGCGCGGCAGCATGGTGCAGGATTCTGTGAAAGTGAAACTGGGCACTCTAGATAAAAAAACGAAGCCCGGTCAATGGACCGGGCTTGGAGGGGAGCAGACGCAGCGCTGTAAGTTGTTCTTTTCGGCCATGGTGATCAGCTCACACGGCTGATTTCGATCAGGCGATCCGAACCACCTTCAGCGACGCGGCCACTTTGTTCGATCAGGCGATCCGAACCACCTTCAGCGACGCGGCCACTTTGTTCGATCAGGCGATCCGAACCACCTTCAGCGACGCGGCCACTTTGTTCGATCAAGCGATCCGAACCACCTTCAGCGACGCGTCCACTTTGTTCGATCAGGCGATCCGAGCCACCTTCGGCAACACGGCCAGCGCGTTCTTGCAGGCGCTCGGCGCCGCCTTCGGCAACGGTTTTCAGCGGTTGGGAAATTTCAGCGGCGCTGGAGCGCGATTCGGCAGTCAGGTGCTGGTCGGCAGCTGGCAAGGCGAAGGCGTTGGCGGCAAGGATGGACAGGGTCAGGGTCAGCAGGTGGCGTTTCATGATTTCGGTGCTCCTCTCGGGGGCTGGAAAGTGGGTACGGAGCCAATGCTACGCTCGGTGACGCCAGAGAGAAGTTCATACGGGTAATGGTAACAATCGACGTTATTGATAGCGGTTTTAGACAGCTCTATCTCGCCATTTTCGACGTGTTACATGGCTCTTTGCTAGCAGTGCTTTCAGGTTGTTCGGCAGCTATGCGCCAAGCAAAAGCTGAGCAAGAAGCCAAAAAAAACTTCGCTATCATGGCCTCAACCGATAAAACCCAGCGGGTTTTCGTCAGTCCGACATAATGAGTGCCCCCGTTGTGCCCGTTTTGCCCCAAGCCGTCAGGAGAATCACGCAATGACGCGTCCCGCCAGAATCCTCGTCTGGACTTTAACCAGCCTGCTGACCCTGCTGGCAATACTGGTGGTGGTGATCGCCACCTTCGACTGGAACCGCGTCAAGCCATTGCTCAACGAGAAAGTCTCCGAGGCGTTGCACCGGCCTTTCGCGATCAACGGCAACCTCGCTGTGCAGTGGCGCACCGAGCCGGAAGAAGGCGGCTGGCGCGCCTGGGTGCCGTGGCCGCGCTTCATTGCCGAAGACCTGACCTTGGGCAACCCCGACTGGCTCAAGGAGCCCAAGATGGTCGGCCTGGAACGTGTGGAGTTCCGCCTTGCGCCGCTGCCGCTGGTGTTCCAGCAGATCGTCATCCCCCGTATCGACCTGGTCAAACCCACCGCCAGCCTTACTCGCCTGGCCGATGGCCGCGCTAACTGGACATTCGACTTCGGCCCCAAGGACGAGAACCCAGAGCCCTCCAAGTGGCAACTGGACATTGGTGCCATCGGTTTTGACCAAGGCAATGTCAGTTTCGACGACCAGACCCTGAAAACCAGCATGAAGGTGCAGATCGACCCGCTGGGCAAGCCGATCCCGTTTGGCGATATCGTCGGCAAGGCCCGTGCGCAAAAGGCCGGCGGCGCCCAGGACTACGCCTTCGGGCTCAAGGCCCAGGGCCGTTACAAAGGCCAGCCGGTGTCCGGCACGGGCAAGATCGGCGGGCTGCTGGCCCTGCAGGACGCCAGCCAACCGTTCCCGCTGCAAGCCGATGTACGGGTTGCCGATACCCACGTGGTGCTCGCCGGCACCCTGACCGACCCGCGCAACCTTGGTGCCCTGGACCTGCGGCTGCGCTTGTCCGGCGCCAGCCTGGGCAACCTCTACCCGTTGACCGGGGTGACCCTGCCAGACACCCCAGCCTACGAAACCGACGGTCACCTCACCGCCAACCTGCATGCGGCTGAAGGCGCCACCTTCAATTACCAGGGCTTCAACGGCAAGATCGGCGACAGTGACATCCATGGCGACCTCGCCTTTGTCGCCAGCCAGCCGCGGCCCAAACTGTCCGGCAAGCTGGTTTCCAACCAGCTGTTGTTCAAGGACCTGGCGCCGCTGATCGGTGCCGACTCCAACGCCGAACAGAAAGCCCGCGGCGGCGCCAGCAAGCAGCCGACAGGCAAAGTGTTGCCGGTGGAAGAGTTCCGGACCGAACGCTGGCGCGCCATGGACGCTGACGTCGAATTTACCGGCAAGCGCATCGTCCACAGTGAACAGTTGCCGTTCAATGACCTGTCTGCCCACGTGATTCTCGAAGACGGCCTGCTGCGCCTGGAGCCGCTGCGCTTTGGCGTGGCCGGTGGCAACCTGGCCTCCAAAATCCGCCTGGACGGGCGCAGCGTTCCGTTGCAGGGGCGTGCACAGTTGACTGCGCGTGGCTTCAAGCTCAAGCAGCTGTTCCCCACGTTTGCGCCGATGCAGACCAGCTTTGGCGAGCTGAACGGCGATGCCGACATCAGCGGCCGCGGCAACTCGGTGGCAGCGCTGTTGGGCACGGCCAATGGTGACCTGCGCATGCTGATCAACGATGGCGCGGTCAGCCGCAGCCTGATGGAAATCGCCGGGTTGAACGTGGGCAACTATGTGATCGGCAAGTTGTTCGGCGATGAGGATGTGCAGATCAACTGCGCAGCGGCGGATGTGGGCATCAAGGACGGGTTGGCGACCACGCGGCTGTTCATCTTCGATACCGAGAACGCGATCATCTACATCAATGGCACGGCGAACTTTGCCAGTGAGCAGCTGGACCTGAAGATCACTCCAGAGTCGAAAGGCCTGCGGCTGTTCTCGCTGCGCTCGCCGTTGTATGTGCGTGGGCCGTTCGCCAAGCCGAGTGCAGGTGTGCAGGCGTTGCCACTGGCGTTGCGCGGTGCCGGGATGGTGGCGCTGGGTGTGGTTGCGGGGCCGGCGGCGGGGCTGCTGGCGCTGGTGGCGCCGAGCAGTGGCGATGAACCCAACCAGTGCACGCCGTTGCTGCAGCAGATGAAAGCCGGCAAGGCGCCGGCTGCGGTGAAGGGCAAGAAATAGTGCAGGGGGCTGCTTTGCAGCCCAATCGCGGCACAAGGCCGCTCCCACAAGTACTCCGCAACCTGTGAATCGTGCGGGAACCTGTGGGAGCGGCCTTGCCGGGGCGCCGGACCGGCCGGAATGGGCCGCAGCGCAGCCCCGTGCGATTACAAACCTTGCAGCAGGTCGGACATATCGTCCGCGTGCTCTTCTTCCTGCGCCAGGATGTCTTCAAAGATACGGCGCGTGGTCGGGTCGCTGTCACCAATGTACTGAATGATCTCGCGGTAGCTGTCGATTGCAATCCGCTCGGCCACCAGGTCCTCCAGCACCATTTCTTTCAAGTTGCTGCCCGCCACGTACTGGGCATGGGAATTCTTGGTCAGGTTGTCCGGGTTGAAGTCCGGCTCACCGCCCAGCTGCACGATGCGCTCGGCCAGCTTGTCGGCGTGCTCGGCTTCCTGGTTGGCATGCTCCAGAAACTCCTCGGCTGCGACGCTCGCCTTGATCCCGCTGGCCATGAAGTAATGGCGCTTGTAGCGCAGCACGCAGACCAGCTCGGTGGCCAGCGACTCGTTGAGTAGGCGCAGGATTTCTTGGCGGTCGGCATGGTAACCCTCGGTCACCGCGCCTTGCTCGACGTGCTGGCGGGCACGTTTGCGCAGGGTTTGCACATCGGTCAGTTCAACGTTGCTCATGGTTATCTCCAAACAGATCAGGACGGGTGGTCAAGGTGTTGCGTAGGCTCACGCGCCGTGCACGGCTTCGCTGTCCTCTTCTCGTTGCTTGCAAGTCTTGAAGCCCTTGGCATCGACATGGCCAGTGGCGTCGAAGCGCACGTAGTACGCCTGCTGGTGGCCGTCGCGGTTGAGGATGTAGTCGTTGCAGGTGCCCCCGTGCGGCAGGTCGATCACGTTGGACGGGCTGCCGCCGATGGCGATGACCTTCTGCATGGTCATGCCTTTCTCGACCTGCTTGACCAGCGGCTGGTCGCGGTAGGTGGCGTAGTCCACCGGGTTTTCCGGGTGGCTGCCGCACGCGGCGAGGGTGGCGCTTGCCAGAAGGATTGCCAGGGTCTGCTTGTACATGGTCCCGCTCCTTGCTCAGGGTCTGTTTGGTTTGGAACCGCGCGGCGCGTCAGGAGTTCGATTGCGATGGTCATCCAAGCCGCTGTAGTGTTGGCCGGTCGTCCACGGAAAGGGGCTGGGGCTATGCAGCGGGAATTGGCCACGCGATACCCATTGGTGCTGGTGCCGGGCATGCTCGGTTTCGTCCGGGTGCTGCTGTACCCCTATTGGTTCGGCATCGTGCCGGCCCTGCGCAAGGGCGGGGCGCAGGTGTTTCCCGTGCAGGTCTCACCGCTGCATTCCAGCGAGGTTCGCGGTGAACAACTGTTGGCGATCATCGAAGACATCTGCCAGCGCACCGGTGCCGACAAGGTCAACCTGATCGGCCATAGCCAGGGCGCCCTGAGCGCGCGCTATGCCGCGGCCAAACGGCCCGATCGGGTGGCGTCGGTAACGTCGGTGGCCGGGCCCAACCATGGCTCGGAACTGGCCGACCACCTGGAGCGCACGGCACCGGGCGATTCCCCCTGGGGGCGCATCCTCAAGGCCGTGCTGCATGGGCTGGCGGTGCTGTTGGTGTGGTTGGAGACCGGCTGGCGCCGCGACCCGCTGCCCATCGACGTGCACGCCTCGCACCAGTCGCTGACCAGTGCCGGGGTGGCGCTGTTCAACCAGGCTTATCCACAGGGCCTGCCCGATACCTGGGGCGGTGAAGGGCCGGCCGAGGTCAACGGCGTGCGCTACTACTCCTGGTCAGGCACCTTGCAGCCCGGCCTGACCGATCAGGGGCGCAACCGTTTTGACGGCAGCAACCGCTTCTGCCGCCTGTTTGCCCGCAGCTTCGTCAAGGAAAAGGGCCATTGCGATGGCATGGTCGGGCGCTTCAGCTCGCACCTGGGGCAGGTGATCGGCGACGACTACCCGCTCGACCACCTGGACATCGTCAACCAGTCACTCGGCGCCGTGGGCAAGGGCGCCGAACCGGTGCGCCTGTTCACCGAGCACGCCGCCCGGCTTAAAGCTGCGGGGCTGTAGCGCTGCGGCGTACCGGAGTGGTCCAGCGTTCCGCCAGGATTACCCCGACCAGGGTCAGCAGGCCACCGATCAGGTGGTAGCTGGCCAGCTGTTCATCGAGCACAGCGGCGGCGATCAGCGCGGTGACCAGCGGCAGCAGGTTGAAGAACAGCGTGGTACGGCTTGGCCCCAGGCGGTGCACGGCCTGCATCCACACCAGCGGCGCGACCATCGAAGCCAGCACGCAGGCGTACAGCACCAGGCCGACGTTGTGGGTGTTCAGGCCGGTTTTCTCCGACAGCATAAACAGCGGTAGCAATACGATGATCGCCACCAGCACCTGCAGGTAGAGCAACTGCAAGGGCGGCAAGCGCAGCTGCCATTTTTTCAGCAGGAAGCTGTACAGCGCGTAGGCCAGGGTGGCCACCAGCATCAGCAGGTCGCCGCTGTTCAGGCCTTGCTCCAGCAACACGCTAGGCTGGCCAGCGGAGACGACTTCCAGCACCCCGACGAACGACACCACTGCACCTGCCAATGCACCGTAGCTCAGGCGCTGCCCGAGCCAGGCGATGGACAGGGCCAGCGACATAAGCGGCATCAGCGAGAGGATGATGCCCATGTTGGTGGCGCTGGTGATGCTGGCGGCGAAGTACGCCAGGCTTTGGTAGACCGCCATGCCGAACACGCCGAGTACGGCAACCTTGCCCAGATGCGGGCGGATGGCCGCGCGGTTGCGCCACACGGCTGGCAGCAGGAACGGGGTGAACAGCAGGCCTGCCAGCAGCCAGCGGTAAAAGCCGATTTCGGCGGGGTGGATGGCACCGGCTGACAGCTTGGTGACCACGGTGTTGCCGGCCCAGATGAGGATGGCGGTGAGGGGGAACAGGTAATTCATGTGTAGGTGGTGCTCTGGGTGAAGGCAGTGATGCTGGGGCCGCTGCGCGGCCCTTCGCGGGTAAACCCGCTCCCACAGGTACAGCGCAGATCATCAGGCAAGCGCTTTACCTGTGGGAGCGGGTTTACCCGCGAAGGCCTGCGCAGCAGGCCCAGATAGCTCGGTATTATCCGTTGTCTGTCCGCACGCCTATACTCGTATCCAGACAACCTGCCCTTCGAAGCAGACAGCATGACCCGTAAATACCTCGACATCCCCCATTTCAACCAGCTCCCGGCGCCGGTGTACTTCCGCCACGACGAGTTCGGTGCCGACACCCACAGTGCTCCCCACCGCCACACCTGGGGCCAGCTCAACTACACCGCGCATGGTGTCATGCACCTGGACGTCGACGGCCAGCGCTTCCTCTCGCCGCCGCACTACGCCGTGTGGGTACCGCCGGGCACCGAGCATGGCTGCTACAACCCCCAGGCCATCGTCTACCGCTCGGTCTACCTCGACCGCAGCCTGTGCGCCGCGCTGCCGCAACAACCGTGCAGCCTGGTGATCAGCGATATCCTCAAGGCCATCCTCGGCGACTTCGCCCGCCGCGACCTGAAAGTGGCTCAGGACGAACGCGACCAGCGCCTGGTACAGGTGTTGCTCGACCAGTTGCTGCTGGCGCCGACCCAGACCTGTTACCTGCCCTTCGCCCACAGCGAGGGCCTGCGCCAGGTGCTCGATGCCATCGGCGCCGAGCCCGGTGACAACCGCCCGCTGGCCGACTGGGCAGCGCAGGTGCATGTCAGCGAGCGCACACTGGCCCGGCAGTTCCAGCGCGAATTGGGCATCAGTTTCGGCGAATGGCGCCTGCGCCTGCGCTTTCTGAGGGCCATCGAAGCGCTGGAAGCGGGGCTGCCGATCCAGGCCATCGCCTTCGACCTCGGCTACAGCAGCGCCTCGGCGTTCATCGCCATGTTCCAGCGCCAGGCCCAGTGCACGCCGGAGCAATACCGGCGCAACGCCCGGGCTGGAGTGTAAAAATTCTTGTCTACACTGATCTGCACCACCGTGCACAGGGCGCGGAGCCAAGGAGACCACTCCATGAAGATGCTGCAAATGCCATTGCTGGTATTGGCTGTGTTGTTCAGCGCGCAAGGATTCGCCGCTACCGCGCAACAGGAAAAAATGAAGACCTGCAACGCCGACGCCACCACCAAGGCGCTCAAGGGTGACGAGCGCAAAGCCTTCATGAGTACCTGCCTGAAGAAGGACGTACCGCAGACCCAGCAGGAAAAAATGAAAACCTGCAATGCCGACGCCAGCACCAAGGCGCTCAAGGGCGACGAGCGCAAGGCCTTCATGAGCGACTGCCTGAAGAAGAAATGACCTGCGCCTATGCCTGTCGGTCGAAGGCTGGCAGACTGCGGGACTTTCCGCTGTCTGCCGCCGAGGCTGTATGACCTTCACCCCCCGCCAGATTACCCTTGCCAGCCTGATCATCGTCATGGCCGGGTTGTTGCTGGCCCTGCCCCTCAAGTTACTGCCCAGCCTGCTCGCCGGGCTGCTGGTGTTCGAACTGGTCAACATGCTCACCCCGCGGCTGCAGCCGCTGCTCGCCGGTCAACGCGCACGCTGGCTGGCGGTGGCGCTGCTTGGCACGCTGGTGGTCATCACCTTGTCGCTGCTGATCGCCGGTGCGTTCAGCTTCCTGCTGCACGAAGCAGAAAACCCCGGCGCTTCGCTGGACAAGTTCATGGGCCTGGTCGAGCGTGCGCGTGGGCAGCTGCCGCCGTTCATCGAAGGTTACCTGCCGGCCAGTGCCGCCGAGTTCAAGGTGGCCATCGGTGACTGGATCAAGAGCCACCTGAGCGACCTGCAACTGGTCGGCAAGGGCATGGCGCACATGTTCGTGACGCTGCTGATCGGCATGATCCTCGGCGCGATCATCGCCCTGCAGCGCATCCCTGATATTTCCCGGCGCAAACCGCTGGCCGCCGCGCTGTTCGAGCGCTTGAGCCTGCTGGTAACCGCGTTTCGCAACATCGTCTTCGCGCAGATCAAGATCTCGCTGCTGAACACCGCGTTCACCGGTATTTTCCTGGCCGTGGTGCTGCCGCTGTTTGGCGTGCACCTGCCGCTGACCAAGACGCTGATCGTGCTGACCTTCCTGCTTGGGCTGCTGCCTGTGATCGGCAACCTGATGTCCAACACCCTGATCACCATAGTCGGCCTGTCGCTGTCGATCTGGGTGGCGGCGGCGGCGCTGGGTTACCTGATCGTTATCCACAAGGTCGAGTACTTCCTCAACGCGCGGATCGTCGGCGGGCAGATCAGCGCCAAGGCCTGGGAGCTGTTGCTGGCGATGCTGGTGTTCGAGGCGGCTTTCGGCTTGCCGGGGGTGGTGGCGGGGCCGGTCTACTATGCCTACCTGAAAAGTGAGCTGCGGCGGGCGGAGCTGGTCTGATCTCCTGTTCCGGCCCCTTCGCGGGGCAAGCCCGCTCCCACAGGGTCACCATTGCCGTTTGGCTGTAGCTAATCCTGTGGGAGCGGGCTTGTCCCGCGAAGGGGCCGGTGCAGGCTGTAGCGGTTTTTATCAGAGCGCGCCGTAACGCTTGCGCGCCTCGATCGCCAGCCCGCTGCCAATGCTGCCGAAGATGTTGCCTTCCACATGCCGGGCATTCGGCAGCATCGCCGCCACGCTGTTGCGCAGCGCGGGAATACCGCTGGAACCGCCGGTGAAGAACACCGTGTCCACCTGGCCTTCACTTACACCGGCCTTGGCCAGCAGCTCGGTCACGCTACCGCGCACACGCTCCAGCAGCCCTTCGATGGCGCCTTCGAACACCGCACGGGTCAGGTCCACGCCCAGCTCACGCTCGACGCGGCCGAGGTCGATACGGCGGCTTTCGTGGTCGGTCAGCTCGATCTTGCTGGCCTCGACTTCCATCGCCAACCAATGGCCCGCACGTTGCTCGATCACCTTGAACAGGCGGTCGATACCGAGGGTGTCCTCGATGTCGTAGCGCATGTTGCCCAGGGCCAGCTGCGACTTCTGCGAGTACAGGGCGTTGATGGTGTGCCAGGTGGCCAGGTTGAGGTGGTAGCTGGTGGGCATCAGCGCGCCGCTTTTCATTCGGCTGCCATAGCCGAACAGCGGCATCACGCCCTGCAGGCTGAGCTGCTTGTCGAAGTCGGTACCGCCGATGTGCACACCGCCGGTGGCGAGGATATCGCTCTGGCGCTCGGCCACATTGTGGCGCTCGGGGGACAGGCGGATCAGGGTAAAGTCCGAGGTACCACCGCCGATATCGACAATAAGCACCAGCTCTTCACGGCTGATGCCCGACTCGTAGTCGAACGCCGCGGCAATCGGCTCGTACTGGAACGACACGTCCTTGAAGCCGATCTTGCGCGCCACGTCGGCCAATGTGTCCTCGGCCTCCTGGTCGGCGGCCGGGTCTTCGTCGACGAAGAACACCGGGCGGCCCAGTACTACCTGGTCGAAGCTGCGATCGGCGGCGGTTTCGGCGCGCTTTTTCAGCTCGCCGATGAACATGCCCAGCAGGTCCTTGAACGGCAGGGCGCTGCCCAGCACGCTGGTGTCGTGCTTGATCAGCTTGGAGCCCAGCAAGCTCTTGAGCGAGCGCATCAGACGGCCTTCGTAGCCTTCCAGGTATTCGTGCAGCGCCAGCCGGCCGTACACCGGGCGACGTTCTTCGATATTGAAGAAGACCACCGAGGGCAGGGTGATCTTGCCGTCTTCCAGGGCGATCAGCGAATCGACGCCAGGGCGGTGCCAGCCGACCGTGGAGTTGGAGGTGCCAAAGTCGATGCCAAGGGCACGGGCCGAGGATACGTCAGACATGGGAAAAGGGCTTCCGGAGGCAAAACGGCCGCGCAGTTTATGCCACTTGGCTTAAGAATCAAGACCGGTCGTCTGCCATGGAGCAAAGCCAAGCGCACCTTGAAAGGCTATGCTTGGGCCCTATCTTCAGATGCAACACGCAATTTCACATTGGTGATCCACAGATGGACTTCAAAGACTACTACAAGATACTCGGCGTAGAGCCCACGGCGGACGACAAGGCGATCAAGGCCGCGTACCGCAAACTGGCGCGTAAGTATCACCCTGACGTCAGCAAGGAGCGCGACGCCGAGGACAAATTCAAAGAGGCCAACGAGGCCTACGAGGTGCTTGGCGACGCCCAGAAACGCGCCGAGTTCGACGAAATTCGCAAGTATGGCGGCCAGCACGGCCGACCATTCCAGGCCCCGCCAGGCTGGCAGAGCCGTGGTGGTGCAGGGGGTGCGGGCGGTGGTTTCGAGGGCGGTGATTTCTCCGACTTCTTCAGCTCGATCTTCGGCGCACGGGGCGGCAACCCCTTTGGTGGCGGCCGGCAACAGCACAGCGCGGGCAGGCGAGGGCAGGACGTGGAACTGGAACTGGCGATCTTCCTTGAAGAAACCCTGAGCAAGGAATCCAAGCAGATCAGCTTCCAGGTGCCGCAGACCAACGCCGCCGGCCAGCGTACCGGGTTCACCACCAAGACCCTGAATGTGAAGATCCCGGCTGGGGTCAGCGATGGCGAGCGCATCCGCCTCAAGGGCCAGGGCGCGCCGGGCAGTGGTGGCGGGGCCAATGGCGACCTGTTCCTGACCATCCGCATGGCACCGCACCCGCTGTTCGATGTCGAAGGTCAAGACCTGATCATCACCGTGCCATTGGCACCGTGGGAAGCGGCGCTGGGCACCAAGGTGGCCGTGCCGACGCTGGACGGCAAGATCAACCTGACCATCCGCCCCGACAGCCAGAGCGGCCAGCGCCTGCGTGTGCCGGGCAAGGGCCTGGCGAACAAGCTCGGCGAGCGCGGCAACCTGTACGCGCAGCTCAAGGTGGTGATGCCGACGACATCCGACGAGTCTACCCGTGAACTGTGGGCCAAGCTTTCCGAGAAGGCCGCGTTCAACCCGAGGGCACAATGGAGTAAGTGATCATGAGCAGCACCCTGATCGTTCAGCTGGACATGCGCAGCCTTTGTCGGGAAGCCGACATCACCCAGGACTACGTGATCGAGATTGTCGAGCACGGCATCGTTGAACCGAAAGGGCGAACGCCGGATGACTGGCTGTTCGACGATCAGGCGCCGCTGCTGGCCAGGCGTGCGGCCAAGCTGCACCAGGAACTGGAGTTGGAATGGGAAGGGGTGGCGCTGGCGCTGGAGCTGTTGCAGGAAGTGCAGCAGTTGCGCACTGAGAACAGCATGCTCAGGCAGCGGTTGGGGCGGTTTACCCAGATGTGATGTTGCCTGCACCGGCCTCTTCGCGGGTAAACCCGCTCCCACAAGTACTGCACATATTTCGGAGATTGTGCGGTCCCTGTGGGAGCGGGTTCACCCGCGAAGAATCCAACACGGAACTCAGGTTGGCTCTGCCCCCGGGTTCAGCACCAGCTGCATGAAGGTCAAATCCAGCCACCGGCCGAACTTAACCCCCACCTGGGGCATCTGCCCGGTCACCACGAACCCAAGCCGCTCATGCAGGCGCACCGACGCCGCATTGCCACTCTCGATGGCCGCCACCATCACATGCTTGCGACACCCTCGGGCGCGCTCGATCAGCGCTGCCATCAACTGTGGCCCCAGCCCTTTGCCGCGTTGGTCGTCACGGATGTACACCGAATGCTCCACGGTGTTGCGAAACCCTTCGAACGGCCGCCAGTCGCCAAACGAGGCATAGCCAAGTACGCCGGTGTCATCCACCGCCACCAGGATCGGATAACCCTGTTGCGCCCGGGCCTCGAACCAGGCCTGGCGGTTGCCCAGGTCTACCGGGGTTTCGTTCCAGATCGCCGTGGTGTTGCGTACCGCGTCGTTGTAGATGTCGAGGATGCCCGGCACATCGGTGGGCAAGGCGTCGCGAATTTCGTGGCTCATTGCAGCGTCTCACAAGGTCGATGGGCGCAGATTAAATGGTTACCAGCCCGCGCACACCCTCGGCTTGCATGTTTTCACCACGCCCGCGCTGGATGATCTCGCCACGGGCCATCACCAGGTACTGGTCGGCCAGCGCTTCGGCAAAGTCATAAAACTGCTCGACCAGCAAAATGGCCATGTCGCCGCGCTCGGCCAGGCGCCGGATCACCGCGCCGATCTCCTTGATCACCGAGGGCTGGATGCCTTCGGTGGGCTCGTCGAGGATCAGCAGGCGCGGGCGGCTGGCCAGGGCGCGGCCGATGGCCAGCTGTTGCTGCTGGCCGCCGGACAGGTCGCCGCCACGGCGTTGTTTCATCTGCTCCAGCACCGGGAACAGCTCGTAGATGAAGGCCGGAACTTCCCTCGCCTCGCGGGCCGGGAAGCGCGAAAGGCCCATCAGCAGGTTCTCCTCGACGGTGAGGCGCGGGAAGATCTCGCGGCCCTGGGGCACGTAGGCGATGCCGGCATGCACCCGTTGCTGCGGTTTAAGTGTGGTGATTGGTTTGCCTTCCCATTCGACGCTGCCTTCGCGGGCCTGCACCAAGCCCATCAGGCAGCGCAGCAGGGTGGTCTTGCCCACGCCGTTGCGCCCCAGCAGGCAGGTGACTTCGCCGACCTTGGCCTCGAAGGACAGGCCACGCAGGATGTGGCTGCCGCCGTAGTACTGATGCAAGGTGTCAATCTTGAGCATGTGAGGGTTCCTGGGAATCTGCGTTGCCAGTGGCGGCCCTTTCGCGGGTGAACCCGCTCCCACAGGGACCGCACAGTTCTCGAAGCCTGCACCGTACCTGTGGGAGCGGGTTTACCCGCGAAGAGGCCGGCACAGGTTTCCTTGTCTAACGGCCCAGATAAACCTCGACCACGCGTTCATCCGCCTGCACCTGCTCCAGCGACCCCTCCGCCAGCACACTGCCCTGGTGCAGCACGGTGACATGGTCGGCAATGCTGCCGACAAAGCCCATGTCGTGCTCCACCACCATCAGCGAGTGCTTGCCGGCCAGGCCCTTGAACAGTTCGGCGGTGAACTCGGTCTCGGCGTCGGTCATGCCCGCCACCGGTTCGTCGAGCAGCAGCAGTTGCGGCTCCTGCACCAGCAACATGCCGATTTCGAGAAACTGCTTCTGCCCGTGCGACAGCAAACCCGCCTGGCGCTGGGCCAAGGGCAGCAGGCGCAAGGTGGTCAGCACCTCCTCGATGCGCTGGCGTTGCTCGCCACTCAAACGCGCGGCCAGGCTGGCCCATACCGACTTTTCCGTCTTCAACGCCAGCTCAAGGTTCTCGAACACGGTGAGCGCCTCGAACACCGTCGGCTTCTGGAACTTGCGGCCGATGCCGGCCTGGGCGATCTGGTATTCGCTCATGCGGGTCAGGTCGAGGGTGTCGCCGAAAAACGCGCTGCCGGTGTCGGGGCGGGTCTTGCCGGTGATCACATCCATCATCGTGGTCTTGCCAGCGCCGTTGGGGCCGATGATGCAGCGCAGCTCACCCACGCCGATGTACAGGTTGAGCGCGTTGAGGGCCTTGAAACCATCGAAGCTGACGCTGATGCCTTCCAGGCTCAATACCGTGCCGTGACGGGTGTCCAGGCCTGCCTTGCGGCTGGCGCCCAGGCCAATCGCGTCGCGGCCAGTACCCAGGTTGTCGAACACCGGTTCCAGCATGAATTCCGGATGCACAGGGGGCACGCCTCTCATGGCTGGCTCCTTTTTTTCAGCAGGCCGACCACGCCCTTGGGCAGGTACAGGGTGACGAGAATGAACAATGCGCCGAGGAAGAACAGCCAGAACTCCGGGAAGGCCACGGTGAACCAGCTCTTCATGCCATTGACCAGGCCGGCACCAAGCAGCGGGCCGATCAGCGTACCGCGCCCGCCCAGGGCCACCCACACAGCGGCCTCGATGGAGTTGGTCGGCGACATCTCGCTGGGGTTGATGATGCCCACCTGCGGTACATACAGCGCACCGGCCAGGCCGCACAGCACGGCGCTGAGCACCCACACCAGCAGCTTGAAGCCGCGCGGGTCGTAGCCGCAGAACATCAGGCGGTTTTCTGCATCGCGCACGGCGGTGAGCAAACGCCCGAACTTGCTCTGGGTCAGGCGCCAGCACAGGTACAGGCTGGTCAGCAGCAGGCCGACGGTGAGCAAGAACAGCACCGCCCGAGTGCCTTGCGCGGCGATGTCGAAGCCCAGGATGGTGCGGAAGCTGGTAAAGCCGTTGTTGCCGCCAAAGCCGGTCTCGTTGCGGAAGAACAACAGCATGCCGGCGAAGGTCAGCGCCTGGGTCATGATCGAGAAGTACACGCCCTTGATCCGCGAGCGGAAGGCAAAGAAGCCAAACACCAGCGCCAGCAGGCCGGGCGCCAGCACCACCAGGCACATGGCCCAGGCGAAGTGCTGGGTGCCGGCCCAGTACCAGGGCAGCTCTGTCCACGACAGGAAGGTCATGAACCCCGGCAGGCCATCACCGGCCGCCTGGCGCATCAGGTACATGCCGATGGCGTAGCCACCCAGGGCGAAGAACAGCCCGTGGCCGAGCGACAGCAGCCCGGCGTAGCCCCAGACCAGGTCCAGGGCCAGCGCGACGATGGCGTAGCAAAGGATCTTGCCGACCAGCGTCAGGGTATAGGCCGAAACCTGCAGCGCATGGTCCGCCGGCAGCAGCGACAGCAGCGGCAGGGCCAGCAACAGCAAAACGACGATAGCGCCGATGGCCAGGGTAAGGCGCGGCCCGGCCTTTTGCGAAGCGGTGACAAGCAGTGGCTGGTTCATCAGTCGATTACCCGTCCCTTGAGGGCGAACAGGCCTTGCGGGCGTTTCTGGATGAACAGAATGACCAACGCAAGGATGAGGATCTTGCCAAGCACCGCGCCGATCTGCGGTTCCAGCAGCTTGTTGGCTATCCCTAAGCCGAAGGCGGCCCAGAGGCTGCCGGCCAGTTGCCCGACGCCACCGAGCACCACCACCAGGAACGAGTCGATGATGTAGCTCTGGCCCAGGTCCGGGCCGACGTTGCCGACTTGGCTCAGGGCCACGCCACCCAGCCCGGCGATGCCCGAACCCAAGCCGAAGGCGAGCATGTCGACGCGCCCGGTGGACACGCCGCAGCACGCGGCCATGTTGCGGTTCTGGGTGACCGCACGCACGTTCAGGCCCAGCCGCGTGCGGTTGAGCAGCAGCCAGGTCAGCACCACCACGGCCAGGGCGAAGCCGATGATCACCAGGCGGTTGTAAGGCAGCACCAGGTTGGGCAGCAGCTGGATGCCACCGGACAACCACGCCGGGTTGCTGACCTCGACGTTCTGCGCGCCGAACAGCAGGCGGATGGCCTGGATCAGGATCAGGCTGATACCCCAGGTCGCCAGCAGGGTTTCCAGCGGGCGGCCGTACAGGTGGCGGATGATCGTGCGCTCCAGCGCCATGCCGACCCCGGCACTGACGGCGAAGGCCACCGGCAGCGCGATCAGCGGGTAGAACTCGATGGCGCCGGGCGCATAGCGCTGCAGCAGCACCTGGACCATGTAGGTGCTGTAGGCGCCGAGCATCAGCATCTCGCCGTGGGCCATGTTGATCACCCCGAGCAGGCCGAAGGTGATGGCCAGGCCCAAGGCCGCCAGCAGCAGGATCGACCCCAGCGACAGGCCGCTGAAGGCCTGGCCGAGCAGTTCGCCGAACAGGAGTTTGCGCTTGACCTGGGCCAGGCTGGTTTCGGCGGCGGTGCGTACCGCTGCGTCGGTTTCTGCGTCGGGCTGCAGCAGGGCCTCAAGGCGTGTGCGTGCCACGGGATCGCCGGTTTCACCGAGCAGGCGCACGGCTGCCAGGCGCACCGCCGGCTCGCTGGCGCCCAGTTGCAGGTTGGCCAGGGCCAGGCCGAGGGCGGCGTGCACGGCGGTGTCGGGTTCGCTGGCGAAGCGCCGGTCGAGGAAGGCCATCTGCGCCGGTTGCGCGCTTTTTTGCAGTTGCTGGGCGGCGGCCAGGCGGGTGTCAGCCTTGTCACTGAGCAACTGGTGGCTGGCCAGGGCATTGTCGATCAGCCCGCGCAGGCGGTTGTTCAGGCGCACCTTGCGCGTGTCGCCTTCGGCGATGCGGCCTTGGCGCAGGTTTTCCAGCAGCGGCAGGCGTGCGGCATCGGGTTGCGCCGCCCAGCCTTCGAGCAGGCTGGCTTGCTCGGCGGGCTTGGCGGCGAGGAAGAATTCGCCCTCGCTGGCCTGGGTTGCCAGGGGCAGCAGGAGCAGCAGGGTGAGCAGGAGTCTGAGCATGCGGGTAATCCTGGAAAACGGCGGTGGATTCTTCGCGGGCAAGCCCGCTCCCACAGGTACCGTGCAAGGTTCGAAACCTGTGCAATCCCTGTGGGAGCTGGCTTGCCAGCGAATGGGCTGCAGAGCAGCCCCAATGCACTCAGTTACCTTTCACTGCATAGTCAGGGCGCTTGTCATTCCCTGGAATGAACGGGCTCCAAGGCTGAGCCCGCAGCGGCTGCTCGGTTTCCCACACCACACTGAACTGCCCGTCATCCTGGATCTCGCCGATCATCACCGGCTTGTGCAGGTGGTGGTTGGTCTTGTCCATGGTCAGGGTGAAACCGGACGGCGCCTTGAAGCTCTGCCCGGCCAAGGCCTCGCGAACCTTGTCGACATCGGTGGACTTGGCTTTTTCAGCAGCCTGCGCCCACATGTGGATACCCACGTAGGTGGCTTCCATCGGGTCGTTGGTCACCGCCTTGTCGGCGCCTGGCAGGTTCTTGGCCTTGGCGTAGGCCTTCCAGTCGGCGACAAACTTCTGGTTGACCGGGTTATCCACCGATTCGAAGTAGTTCCACGCCGCCAGGTGGCCCACCAGCGGTTTGGTGTCGATGCCACGCAGCTCCTCTTCGCCCACCGAGAACGCCACCACCGGCACGTCGGTGGCTTTCAGGCCCTGGTTGGCCAGCTCTTTGTAGAACGGCACGTTGGAGTCGCCGTTGACGGTGGAGATGACCGCCGTCTTGCCGCCTGCCGAGAACTTCTTGATGTTGGCGACGATGGTCTGGTAATCGGCGTGGCCGAACGGGGTGTACACCTCTTCGATGTCCTTGTCGGCCACGCCTTTGCTATGCAGGAAGGCGCGCAGGATCTTGTTGGTGGTGCGCGGGTAGACGTAGTCGGTGCCCAGCAGGAAGAAGCGCTTGGCGCTGCCGCCGTCTTCGCTCATCAGGTATTCCACCGCCGGGATCGCTTGCTGGTTGGGCGCAGCGCCGGTGTAGAACACGTTCGGCGACATCTCTTCGCCTTCGTACTGAACCGGGTAGAACAGCAGGCCGTTGAGCTCTTCGAACACCGGCAGCACCGACTTGCGCGACACCGAGGTCCAGCAGCCGAACACCACCGCCACTTTGTCCTGGGTCAGCAGCTGGCGGCTCTTCTCGGCGAACAGCGGCCAGTTGGAGGCCGGGTCGACCACCACGGGTTCGAGCATCTTGCCGTTGACCCCGCCCTTGGCGTTGATCTCGTCGATGGTCATCAGCGCCATGTCCTTGAGCGACGTCTCGGAGATCGCCATGGTCCCGGACAGCGAATGCAGGATGCCGACCTTGATGGTCTCGGCGGCCTGGATGCTCCAGCTAAGACCCATCGCCGCAATCGATGCGCTGAGGGTAAAGGCCTTGATCAGACTGCGACGCTTCATGTGCTCTCTCCGCTGAGTTTTTTTTGGTGTTGGCCAAGCGGGGAGGGGCGTTGCAAGGGGTGTGCCGAACGGCTAAAGGTGCGTAATAGAAGGGGTGTGCGAGGTGTTGGGGCGTTTGCAAGGTCCAGGTTGGTGCCTGGGATATTTGTGTGCACAGGATTGGGGCCGCTGTGCGGCCCATCGCCGGCAAGCCAGCTCCCACAAATATTGCAGTGTTCTTGAAAGCAACGCGGTACCTGTGGGAGCCGGCTTGCCGGCGATGGGCTGCAAAAGCAGCCCCGGCATTATCAGCTGTTGCGCACAGCCGTGCGTGGATGGCGCTTGCTGCGCACACCCTGGTAGGTAACGGCCAGCAGCACGAACCAGATCGGCGTGACGATCAGCGCAGAGCGGGTGTCCGCCTCCAGGCTCAGCAACACCAGGATGAAGGCGAAGAACGCCAGGCACACGTAGCACATGAAGCGCCCGCCCGGCATCTTGTAGGTCGACGCCTGGTGCAGCGCCGCACGGGTTTTGCGGTACTTCAGGTACGACAGCAGGATCAGCGTCCAGACGAACATGAACAGCACCGCCGACACCGTGGTGACCAGGGTGAACGCCTCGACCACATTGGGGATCAGGTAGATCAGCACGGCGCCCAGCAGCAGGCAGGTGCAGGAGAAGTACAGGCCGTTGGCCGGCACGGCGCGGCGCGACAGCTTCTCGAACGCGCGGGGTGCATCGCCTTCCTGGGCCAGGCCGAACAGCATGCGGCTGGTGGAGAACACACCGCTGTTGGCCGACGAGGCCGCCGAGGTCAGCACCACGAAGTTGATGATGCTCGCCGCCGCCGGCAGGCCGGCCAGCACGAACAGCTCAACGAACGGGCTCTTGCCAGGTACCACGTCACGCCATGGCGTCACGGCCATGATCGCGATCAGCGCCAGCACGTAGAACACGATGATGCGGATCGGGATCGAGTTGATCGCCCGTGGCAGGGTGCGTTCAGGGTCTTTCGCTTCGGCGGCGGTGGTGCCGACCAGCTCGATGCCGACGAAAGCGAACACGGCAATCTGGAAGCCGGCGAAGAAGCCCATCAGGCCGTTGGGGAACATGCCGCCGTCGTTCCACAGGTTGGCCAGTTGCGCAGTGCGCCCGCTCGGCGATTCGAAGCCAGTGATGACCATGTACAGGCCGGTGACGACCAGGCCGAGGATGGCGACAATCTTGATCAGGGCGAACCAGAATTCGAGCTCGCCGAACATCTTCACGGTCACCAGGTTCAGCGACAGCAACACCGCCACGCAGGTCAGCGCGGGTATCCACTGCGGCAGGTCCGGGAACCAGAACTGTGTATAGGCGGCGATCGCGACCACGTCGGCGATCCCGGTGACCACCCAGCAGAACCAGTAGGTCCAGCCGGTGAAGTAGCCGGCCCAGGGGCCTAGCAGGTCGGCGGAGAAATCGATGAACGACTTGTAGTTGAGGTTCGACAGCAGCAGTTCGCCCATGGCGCGCATGACGAAGAACAGCATGAAGCCGATGATCATGTAGACGAAGACGATCGACGGCCCCGCCAGGCTGATGGTCTTGCCCGAGCCCATGAACAGGCCGGTGCCGATGGCGCCACCGATGGCGATCAGCTGGATGTGGCGGTTGGTCAGGTTGCGCTGCAGATGTTGTTCATCTGGCGCGGTGGGTTGAGTTTGCGTCATCAAGCTGCATTCCCTTGAAAGGTCAGTCTTCTTGTCAGAGGTAGCCGATTAGGCTAACACGCTCGTGCCAGATAGGGGCGCGACAGATCGACTCGACTTTTGGGGGGCAGTTTTTCTCCTGTGCCGGCCTCTTCGCGGGTGAACCCGCTCCCACAGGTACAACACAGGGCTCGAAACCTGTGGTGCACCTGTGGGAGCGGGTTTACCCGCGAAAGGGCCGGTACAGGTCAACACTCAGGCATTGGCCAACACCCGACGGCGCCGAACCACCAAGCTATCCACCACCCACATCACCACCATCGACACCCCCACCAGCGGGAACATCACCCCCAGCAACACCATCACCCCCACCGCCGACTTCCAGCGCGGCAGGTCATGACGCAGCGGCGGCACGCCCAGCCCACCGGCTGGTCGGCGCTTCCACCACATCACCAGCCCGCTCACCGAACCCAGCAGAATCATCAGGCACACCAGCAGAATGATGATCTGGTTCAGCGCCCCGAACATCTTGCCCTCGTGCAGCATGACGCCCAGCTCGGTGGCGCGGGCGACCGGGCTGTAGTCCTGCCAGCGCACGTCGGCCAGCACCTTGCCGGTGTACTGGTCGACATGCAGGGTGGCGTCGTTGCGCGGGTCGTCGGCGAACACCGCGATGGTGAATACACCATCGGCGCTGGTTGGCACGGTGATGCTGTAGCCGGGCTCGACCTGGCGCGCGGTGGCCAGGTCTTCCACCTGCTGCAGGCTCACCTGCGGCGCTGCCGGCCTATCGGACATCATGTGATGCCCGGCATGTTCGGCATGCGCGCCGGACTGCGGCATCGGCGTGTTTTCCATGGCCCACGGCACGGTCTGGCGGTGGGCGCTGTTCAGTTCGCCGGCTTGTTGATCGGACTTGGGCACGTCGTTCCACATGGCCGCCGGAAAGCGGTTCCACAGGTCGGCGTACTGCTTGCCCCACAGGCCGGTCCAGGTCATGCCGCTGAGCAACATCAGCAACAGCAACGCCGAACCCCAGAAGCCGGTCACCGCATGCAGGTCGCGCCACAGCAGCCGACCGCGTGCGCTCAGGCGTGGCCACAACACGCCAGCGCCGTTGCGCCCGCGCGGCCACCAGAGGTACAGGCCGGATACCACCAGCACGATGCCCCAACCTGCGGCCAGCTCCACCAGGCGGTCACCGACCGTGCCGACCATCAGCTCGCCGTGCAGCGCGCGGGCGACGGCCTGCAGGTTTTGCTTGGCGTCCTGCTCGCCCAGCACCTTGCCGCTGTACGGGTCGACGAACACATTCAGCTCGCGCCCGCCGTCATGCACCACGAACTGCGCGCTGCGCTCGGCATTGATGGGCGGCAGGTATTGGCCCACGTGGCCCTTGGGGTAGGCCTGGCGCACTTCGGCCAGCATCAGGTCGGCGCCCTGTCGGTGATGCCCGGCTTCGACCACCATCAGGTCGCGGTACAGCAGCGGGTCGAGCTGCGGCTTGAACAGATAGATGATCCCGGTGATCGCCAACAGAATCATGAACGGGGCTACGAACAGCCCCGCATAGAAGTGCCAACGCCAGGCCAGGTTATAGAAATTGATGCGTGTTCCTCTCATGGGAACCTCCTGTTTGACCAGCAGATGGGCGCAACCGAAGCCGCGCCCGTTGTTGTTGTCAGAAGCTGAAATCGACCTTGGTCCAGAAGGTCCTGCCTGGCTCGTTCACCGGCTGTGGGTCTGTGGCCGGGTAGCCGAACCCGGCATTCCCTGCCAGGTTCAGGTGCTCGGCGTAGGTTTTGCCGAACAGGTTGTCGACCCCCGCGCTGAGCTTGAGGTTTTTGTTCACCTTGTAGGCACCGTTGAGCGAGAACACGCCGAAGCCTGCACTTTTCTCGTAGTCCTTGCCCACCACGTTGCCCTGGTTTTCGGCGATGCGGTTTTGCGCCGCCACCAGCCGCCACAAGGCCCCGGCGCTCCACGTGTCGCGGCTGTAGGTCAGGCCCAGGCGGCTTTCCAGTGGCGGCATTTGCGGCAGCGCCTTGCCGTCGCTGCTGTTCTTGCCCCAGGCGTAGGCCAGCGTTGCATCGGCCTTCCAGTTTTCCGTCAGCTTGTAGGCGGCGCCCATTTCGCCGCCCATGATGCGGGCGTCGATGTTCTGCGCCTGGGTAGTGCTCATGCCCATCATGCCGGTGCGGTAGTCGAACAGGATGTAATCGCGGATCTGCCCGACATAACCCGAGGCCCAGGCTTCCAGGCGCTCGTCGCGGTACTGGATGCCGAAATCGAGCTGGGTGGTCTTCTCCGGCTTGATGCTGTCAAAGGCATTGGCCGAGCCGGCAGGGCCCTGGTCTGGAGAGAACAGCTCCCAGTAGTCGGGGAAGCGCTGGGCGTGACCGAGGCCGATATAGGTGGTGGCGGGGATTGCTGCCAGGTCGTGCTCATAACGCACGAAGCCGCTGGGCAGGGTGTCTGCGCGGGTATCGCCTTCGGTGGCGCTGCCCTGGCGGAAGTCCCGTGCCGAGGCACGGTCCAGGCGGGCGCCGCTGATCAGGCGGTCGGCACCCGTGGCGTACCAGGTGAGTTCGCCGAAGGCACCGTAGTTGTGGAAGTCGGCGTCCTTGGTCCAGGGTTCGTTCTTGTAGGTGTCGATGCCCATTGCACTGCGTGCGCGGTGCTCGTTGGTCTGCGCGTCGATACCGCTGATCAGCTGCACATCGGCCCAGCGCCAGGTGGCCTTGATGCGCGCACCCAAGGTGCGACGTTCGACGGCGGCAGCCATGGGCCCGGCCATCATGCCGGTGCCCGACGGCGTGCGCAGGCTGTAGTTGTCCATCACGTGGTCGGCGTAGTTGTAGTAGACCTGCGCCTCGACCTTGTCGAGCACCTCGCCGAGGTTGGACTTTTCAAAGCGCAGGCCCAGGCTTTCGCGCTTGAACTGCGAGCCGTCCATGCCACGCCCGGCATAGCGGGCTTCACCGTCGCCCTTGCCAGCGGTGAGTTCCAGCAGGGTGTCCTGGTCTGGCGTCCAGCCCAGGGTCACATCGCCATTCCATTTCTCCCAGCGCGAGGGCACGGTGTCGCCGTTGCCATCGTGGTAGTCGTCCGAGCGCGATTGGTTGCCGACAAAGCGCGCGTAGGCCTGGCTGTTGCCGGCGGCGGCGTCGAGCACTTTGTCGAAGCGGCCGTTGGAGCCGCCCAGAAGGCTGGCGTTGACCCGGCTGCCGAGGGTGCCGAATTTCTCCGGTTCGCGCTCGAAGAGGATGGTGCCTGCCGAGCCACCCGGGCCCCAGATCACGCTTTGCGGGCCTTTGATCACGGTGAGGCGGTCGTAGGTTTCCGGGGCGATGTAGGAGGTGGGTGCGTCCATGCGATTGGGGCAGGCACCGAGCATCACACCGCCGTTGGTGAGGATGTTCAGGCGCGAGCCGAACATGCCACGCAGCACCGGGTCACCGTTGGTGCCGCCGGCACGGATGGCCGAAAAACCTGGGATGGTCTTCAGGTAGTCGGCGCCATCGCTGGCCGGTACCGGCTGGCGCGGGTCTTTCGGGTTGGTGACCACGGTCAGCGGCGAGCTTGGCGCAATGGCGGTGATCACCGTCGGGCTCAGTTCGGGCAGCGCTTGCTCGTGGCCTTCGTGGCCAGGGTCGGCGGCCAGGGCCATGGGCGCGAGCAGCGAGCCGCACAATGCGGCGAATGTCCCGCGCAGGGCGGGGGCGAAAACAGGGGTGCAGCCGGACATAGTGATTCCAGTCGATCAGTCATGAGTAGGCGCGAAACCTCCAGGCTTCGTGCAACAAAAAGTGCTGTCAGACGCTGATCGAAAGCGGTGGTGCGCGGCTGCGTGCACCGGGGAAGACCGCCTGCCGGGCATGGCCCTGGTGCGTGGGTGTGGAGGTGAGGGTGGTGGGGACGACGTGGCCAGCACTCAGCGGGCTGAGGGTTTGCGGTAGCGCGGGGCAATTGAACAGCAGGCTGCAGTAGCCGCATTTTTCCCACATCACATGCAGCTGGCCATCGTCGCCGTGGCCGTGATGGGCATCGCTGCCATGCTGATGCTCGACGGACATCGACATGTCCATCGGCATGTTCATGCCGGCGTGGTGCTCCATCGGCATCGACTGGGAAACCAGCGGGCCGATGAAGATCATCCACATGGCGAACAGGCTCAGCCAGCCGCCACCGACGCGCCTGCGTTCAGGGCGGGTGGTGCGGCTGCGGCTGTTGCGGGGCAGGCCCATGATGGCGAGCGCCTGTCAGCTAGTGGTCAGTGCGCGTGTTCGTGGCCTTGCGGCTGGTCCGTCGGCGGCTGCTTCTGCACGGCCACGTCGACGGTGATGTCGCCGGCCTTTTCGAAGTGCAGGGTCAGCGGGAAGCGTTTGCCGTCGGCAAGCAGGCTGCGGTCCTTGGGCTGCATCAGCATCACGTGGTAGGCACTGGGGGCGAAGACCAGGTCCTTGCCAGCGGGGACGGCCACGCTCGGTACTTGCTGCATCTTCATGGCGCCGCTGGCGCTCATCGTATGTTCGTGCAGCTGTGCATCTGCAGTGATCGGGCTGTCGACGCTGAGCAGGCGGTCATCGGCATTGCCGTTGTTGTGCACGATGAAATAGGCCGCGACGTTGGGCGCGTTAGGCGGCAGCGCCAGCGACCAGGGGTGGGCAATGTGCAGGTCGCCCACAGTGTATTCATGGGCATTGGCAAAGGCGCCGGGCAGCAGCAAGGCGGCCACGATGAGAGCGTGCTTGAGCATGGTGTGAGTCTCCGTTCTGTTCAGGTTCAGGCAGACAGCGTGATGAACTCAGGCCAGAGGAGAGGCACGGGGGTTGAGCGCAGGCCATAGCTGGCGTGGCGTCGGTTGGTACTTGGCGAGCGGCGGTGCATGCCCGACCAGGAGCGTGGGCGGGTTGTGCAATTGCGGCGGGTAGCCCGGCAGGGCCAGCAGCGGTGCGGCGCCAGAGCAGCACCAGCAGTGCTGCATGTTGGAATGGTCGTCGCTTTGCGTGCCGAGGTCGATCTTGGCCAGGGCCTGTACATCGACTTTGGCCTTGCCGGCCATGCTGGAACAGAAAGCCCCCCACAGCAGCTGTTCTGCCGGGCCCTTGGGCGCGGCAGAGGACAGCGGCATGGCCAGCAGGTTGAACAGCACTGCTAGGCAGGCTATCCAGGCAATGTGCCGACGTGGGGGCATGGAGAGATCCGGTCAGGAATCGTGGTGGCTATTGTAAGGCGGAGTATAGGTAAAAAAGGCGGGGTGCGGTGAAGTGACGCAGGTGGGTGCGGCTTAGTCGTTAGTGCGGTGTCGTTTTCTTCGCGGGCAAGCCCGCTCCCACAGATTCGAAAGCTGTACAGGTACTGTGGGAGCGGGCTTGCCCGCGAAGAAGTCGACGCTGAAATCAGGCCTTGTTGCGGCCCATCAAGCCACGGACGGTTTCCTGCAGGTCCGCCGGCAGCACCACCACCTTGGCGTTGTTGCTGCTGGCCAGGCTTTCCATGGCGCCGACGTAGCGCTCACCCAACAGGTACATGGCCGGCACTGTCTCGTTGCCCACCGCTTCTTTCACCAGCGAAATCGCCCGCGCCGAAGCCTCGGCCAGGTTGATCTGCGCTTCGGCATCCAGCTTGGCCGATTGCAGGCGTGCCTCGGCTTCAAGGATCGCCGCCTGCTTGGCACCTTCGGCGCGGGTCACGTCGGCTTTACGCTCACGCTCCGCGGCGGCCTGGCGCTCCATGGCCAGCTGCATGTTTTCGGACGGCTTGATGTCCTGGATTTCCACCGAGCGTACGGTCACGCCCCAGTCTTCGGTCTGTTCGGACATCGCTTCACGCAAACGCGCCTTGATCTGCTCGCGGCTCGACAGCGCCTCGTCCAGGTCCATGGCGCCGACAATGGCGCGCAGCGAGGTCATGGTCAGGCTGGTGACGGCAAACGAAAAGTCCTGCACGCCATAAGAGGCCTTCTGCGGGTCGACCACCTTGGCGAAGCACAGGGCATTGGCGACGATCACCGCGTTGTCGCGAGTGATGATTTCCTGCTGCTGCACATCGAGGATGATGTCCTTGGTCGGCAGGCGGTAGGCGACCACGTCCATGTACGGGATGACGATGTTCAGGCCGGGCTTGAGTGTGCTGTGGTAGCGGCCCAGGCGCTCGACGATCCACTCCTCGCCCTGGGGCACGATGCGCACCCCCTTGAACACGGTGATCAGTACGAATACGGCCAGTGTGGCGACGACGATGAGGCTGGTCATGCTGCGAACTTCCTTTTAGTGCGAGCGGTTAGTACGGCATCAGGCCCGAATGACCCGGGCGGTATTGCCTTCGATGGCGACGAGGCGCACGCGCTCGCCGGACGGGATGTCGCTGTCGGCCACGCAAACCCACTCCTCGTTGCCAAGGATCGGCTTCTGGAAGCGCACACGGCCTTTCTGAAATTGCGAAACGCTGCTGATCAGCAGCCCGACTTCGCCGATGACGCTGTCGGCGGTCCAGCGCACATCCGGCTGCTTGCGCCGGAACAGCTTGAACCATAGGGCCGTGGTGGCTGAGGAAAACAGCACCCACAGCAGCACCTGCATATCCAGTTGCAGGGTGGGGGCAGCGAGCGAAATGAGCGAGACCAGCACGGCACCGATGCCGAACCAGATGATGAAGAACGTGGGCAGGACCAGCTCGAGCAGGATCAGCGCGATGCCGAACACCAGCCAGATCCACCATTGCATTTCCATATGGTTGACGCCTTCCAAGGGGGAGGCGTCGAGTTTACGGGAGTGAGGCGGCACAAGGCCATTCGAGTGCTATATGGAAATTTCTGAAGATAATGTAAGAACTCGGTGGGCTTACGGAAGATCAAGCGCTGAAATGAGGTGCGCTGCCGACGTGAATTCCAGATCCACAGGCGCAAGGTTTGGCCGTTTCAGGACAAGCACCGGTACCCCGCGCTCCCGCGCCACATCAAGCTTCGGCTCAGTTGCCACGCTCCCGCTGTTCTTGCTGACCAGCACATCAATATTGCGTCGCGCAAACAGCGCCCGTTCGTCTTCAAGATGAAATGGCCCACGCGCCCCGATCACTTCGCAGCGATCATTCCCAGGGCAGGTCTCCAGCGCCCGTAGCGTCCAGAACTGCTCCGGCGGAATGTCGTCAAGGTGTTGCAGCGGCTCACGGCCAAGGGTGAACAGCGGCCGCCGGAATGGCGTGAGCGCTTCGATCAGCCCCGCCCAGTCTTCCACCTCGCGCCAGTCATCACCCTGTTGCGCCTGCCAGGCCGGGCGACGCAAGGCCCAGCAAGGGATGCCGACAGCGTGCGCGGCATTAGCGGCGTTACGGCTGATCTGCGCGGCGTAGGGGTGAGTAGCGTCGATCAGCAACGTAATGCCCGCCTCACGCAGGTAGCTGGCCAGGCCTTCGGCTCCGCCATAACCACCAACCCGCACCTGGCAGGCCAGGTCCTGCGGCACTCGGCCGATGCCCGCCAGGCTGTAGACATGCTCGGGGCCAAGGTGGCGGGCGATGGCCAGGGCCTCGGTGACGCCGCCCAGCAGCAGGATGCGCCGGCTCATTGCACACCTGCCTTGCCGACGATGCCGCCCTGGCGGTCGATGGCGAACACTTCCACTTGCACTTGCGCCGGTACCACACTGCGGGCGAAGGCCAGGGCATGGGCGCAGACCGCGTCGCCCAGGGCGATACCGGCGGCGTGCGCCAGTGCCAGGGCTTGCTGGCTGGTGTTGGCGGCGATGATCGCGGCCTGCAGGTCGGCATCGGCGCCAATGTCTGCGGCCCAGCCGGCCAGTTGCGGCAGGTCGATGCTTGAATGACGGCTGTGCAGGTCCATGTGCCCCGCAGCCAGTTTGCTGATCTTGCCAAAACCACCGCACAGGGTCAGGCGGGGTACCGGCACCTTGCGCAGGTGCTTGAGCACGGCGCCGACGAAGTCGCCCATCTCGATCAGGGCGATTTCCGGCAGGGCATAGACCCGGCGCATGGTGTCCTCGCTGGCATTGCCGGTGCAGGCGGCAATGTGCGTGTAGCCATTGGTATGGGCCACGTCGATGCCCTGGTGGATCGAGGCGATATAGGCGGCGCAGGAGAACGGCCGGACAATGCCGCTGGTGCCCAGAATCGACAGCCCGCCGAGGATACCCAGGCGCGGGTTCATGGTTTTCAGCGCCAGCTCCGCGCCGCCCTGCACATTGACCGTCACCTCGAAGCCGCCGCCATAGGCACAGTCGTTGGCCAACTGTTGCAGGTGTTCGCTGATCATGCGCCGCGGTACCGGGTTGATCGCCGGTTCGCCAACGGCAAGCACCAGCCCGGGGCGGGTGACGGTGCCGACGCCCTGGCCTGCGACAAAGCGCACGCCTGGTTCTTCCAGCAAGCGCACCTGGCTGTAGAGCAGGGCACCGTGGGTGACATCCGGGTCGTCGCCGGCATCCTTGAGCGTGCCGGCTTCGGCGTGCTCAGCGTCGCGGCGGCAGAATTCCAGGCGCATCTGCACCACCTTGCCCTTGGGCAACGTAATGCTCACGGCGTCATCGCACAGGCCGGTGAGCAGCAGGCGTGCTGCGGCCAGGCTGGTGGCGGTGGCGCAGCTGCCGGTGGTCAGGCCGCTGCGCAGGGGGGCGGGTTGTTCGCGGGTTTCCTCACGCATCTAAGGGTTTCACCACGTCGAGCAAGGTGATCGGCAGCGCCTGGCGCCAGGTGTCGAAGGCCCCCAGAGGCTGGGCCTGGGCCACATGGATGCGGGTCAGATCGCCGCCATGCTGCTCGCGGAAATGCGCCAGCGCCAGCTCGCTTTGGAGGGTGACGGCATTGGCTACCAACCGCCCGCCAGGGCGCAGGCGCTCCCAGCACAGCGGCAGCACGCCTTCGCGGGTGACGCCGCCGCCGATGAAGATGGCATCCGGGCGTTCCAGTTCAGCCAGCGCCTGCGGCGCCTTGCCGCGTACCAGTTGCAGGCCGGGGACGCCGAGCGCATCGCGGTTGTATTCGATGAAGCCCTGGCGGCCTTCGTCGGCTTCGATCGCCAGCGTTCGGCAGGCAGGATGAGCGCGCATCCACTCGATGCCGATCGAGCCGCAGCCCGCGCCCACATCCCACAGCAACTCACCGGGTTGGGGGGCCAGGCGGGCCAGGGTGATGGCGCGCACGTCACGTTTGGTCAACTGACCGTCATGGCGGAATGCGTCATCCGGCAGGCCGGCAGTGCGCGCAAGCCGTGGTGCATCCGCAGTGGCCTGGCATTCGATGGCGACCAGGTTCAGCGCGGCGACCTCGGTGTGGGGCCAGTCATCGCCACGGCCTGTCAGCTGGCGTTCAGCATCACCGCCGAGGTGCTCGAACACGTGCAGGCGGCTGGGCCCGAAGCCGCGTTCGCGCAGCAGGGCGGCGATGGCGGCAGGGCTGTTGCCGTCATTGCTCAGCACCAGCAGGCGCACGCCGCTGTACAGGTGAGCGTTGAGGGCGGCCAAGGGCCGCGCGACCACCGACACCACCTGCACGTCCTGCAATGGCCAGCCAAGGCGTGCGGCGGCCAGGGCACAGGAGGAGGGCATCGACAGCACCTGCATCTCTTCGGCCGGCACCTGCCGCGCCAGGCTGGCACCGACGCCATAGAACATCGGGTCACCGCTGGCCAGCACGCACACGGGCTCGCCGCGCTGGGCCAGTACCGGCGCAAGGGAAAACGGGCTTGGCCAATCTTCACGCACGGCGCTGATGCAGCGTGGCAGCAGGGCCAACTGGCGTGGGCTGCCGATGATCCGCGAGGCGCCGAGCAGGGCGCGCCGGGCCTGTTTGCCCAGGCCGCTGAAGCCGTCTTCGCCGATGCCTACTACTGTCAGCCAGGGTGTCATGTGTTTCTGATCCGCCATTTTGGGGGCCGCTTCGCGCCCCTTCGCGGGCAACCCGCGCCCACAGGTTCGGCGCCGTTTTCAAGGGCTGTGCTGTACCTGTGGGAGCGGGTTTACCCGCGAAAAGGGTGACGCGGTAGTGAATTTCTGCTCAATCGCCTGCGATGCTCGACCACCGGCTTTTCATGCCGCCGGACAAAGCAGGCATAATACCGCGCCTTCTACACTCAAGCGCATTTTCAGCGATTGCCGGACGCCCTATTGAAGCAGGTCCATGCCCCCACCGTATCGCCCCGTCCCTCGGCTTGCCCGGGGTTGTGGCGTATCGTCAGCGCCCGCGATGGCGGGATCTGCCGGATCAAGCTGCCCGGCGGATTGCTGCTGGCCGACCAGGCCGATGCCGTGGCGGGCGCAGCCGAGCGATTCGCCACCGGCGTGATCGAGGCGACCAACCGCGGCAATCTGCAGATTCGTGGCATTGGCAACGATCACGCGGCCCTCGTCGACAGCCTGCTGGCCGCCGGCCTGGGCCCGCGCGAGGCGGCCAGCGACGATGTGCGCAACCTGATGCTCAGCCCCCTGGCCGGGCATGACCCAGCGATGGTGCTGGACGTGCGGCCATTGGCCGAACAGATACTCGACCTGCTGCAAGGTACGCCGCGCTTTCACCAGCTATCAGCCAAGTTCGCCGTGCAACTGGACGGCGGTGAGGGCCTGGCGATGCTCGAACACCCTCATGACCTGTGGCTGTCGGCAGTGCGCCTGGAGCAGCGCACCTGGCTGGCGTTCGGCCTGGCCGGCTGCCCGGGCGACGGCGATGTACTGGGTGCAGTGCCGGTGGAACAGGGCTTGGCGTTGGTGCGCGCAGTGCTTGGGCGCTTCCTCGACCTGGCCAGCACCGATCAGGCACGCATGCGGCAATTGCTTGAAAGCTGCCCGGTAGACAGGTTTGTCGAAGGGCTTGGGCTGGATATCCGTCGCGACGCTGCGGTGCTCGCCTGGCGGCGCGCGGCAGGCAACAGCCCATGGCTGGGTGCCGTGGCGCAGCAGCAAGGCATGGCCCTGGGTGTTGCGCCGCCACTTGGCAGGCTGACGGCCGACATGCTCCGCGGCGCCGCGCGCGTCGCCCGTGAGCACGGCGATGGCAGCCTGCGCCTGAGCCCCTGGCAAAGCTTGATGCTGCCCAATATCGCCCCGGCAAGCATCGCCCAGGCGCAACACGCATTGTCGGCCTTGGGCCTGCTCTGCCACAGCCATGAACCCTTGGCCCGCCTGGTCGCCTGCACCGGCAGCAGCGGCTGCGCCAAGGCACACGGCGAAACCAAAGCCGATGCCGTGACCCTGGCAGCCCTGTTGCCCGCTGGCGCCCCTGCCAGCGTGCACTTGACGGGCTGCCACCGATCCTGCGCCGTGGCCCATGTTGCCCCGGCCACCCTGCTGGCCCGCTCGCCGGGCCGCTATGACCTCTATTTGCGTGACGCGCGCCTGCCGGGCCTTGGTGCCCTGCGCGCCGCCGACCTCACCTTGAACGAAGCAGGCGCCATGCTCGCCCTGCCGACGGAGCACCTTGATGATTGATTACATCCGCGATGGTCAGGAGATCTATCGCAATTCCTTCCGGATCATCCGTGAGGAAGCCCGGCTCGAGCGGATCCCCGCAGACCTCGAAAAACTCGCCGTGCGTGTGATCCACGCCTGCGGCATGGTCGAGGCCATCGACGGCCTGCAGTTCTCTGAAGGTGCTGGCCGCGCCGGGCGCGAAGCCCTGGCCAATGGCGCGCCGATTCTGTGCGACGCGCACATGGTCGCCGAAGGCATCACCCGTGCGCGCCTGCCGGCGGACAACAAGGTGATCTGCACCCTGCGCGACCCGAGCGTTCCAGCCCTGGCCAAGGACGCTGGCAACACCCGCTCGGCCGTGGCCCTGGAGCTGTGGCGGCCGTACCTGGAAGGCAGCGTGGTGGTGATCGGCAACGCGCCGACTGCGTTGTTCTACCTGCTGGAAATGATCGATGCGGGGGCGCCAAAGCCTGCGCTGATCCTCGGCTTCCCGGTCGGCTTCGTCGGTGCGGCGGAGTCCAAGGCCATGCTTGCCGCCGACAGCCGTGGCGTGCCGTTCGTGATCATGCAGGGCCGCCTTGGCGGCAGCGCGATGGCCGCAGCTGCGGTCAACGCCCTCGCCACGGAGGTGGAATGATGACGCCGCGTGGACGCCTGCTGGGCCTGGGCGTGGGCCCAGGTGACCCTGAGCTGATCACCCTCAAGGCCCTGCGCTTGCTGAGTGAGGCCCCGGTGGTCGCCTACTTCGTGGCCAAGGGCAAGCGTGGCAATGCCTTCGGCATCATCGAGGCACACCTGCAGCCTGCGCAAACGCTGCTGCCGCTGGTCTACCCGGTAACCACCGAAGCCCTGCCGGCACCGCTGTCGTACGAGCAAGTGATCAGCGACTTCTACGATGAAGCCAGCGTACAGGTGGCCGAGCACCTGGATGCCGGCCGCGATGTGGCGGTGATCTGCGAGGGTGACCCGTTCTTCTACGGCTCCTACATGTACCTGCACGACCGCCTGGCGCAGCGCTATGAGGCGCAAGTGATCCCCGGTGTCTGCTCGATGCTCGGCGGCGCCTCGGTGCTGGGCGCTCCGCTGGTCTACCGCAACCAGAGCCTGTCGGTGCTGTCGGGCGTGCTGCCGGCCGAAGAGCTCAAGCGTCGCCTGGCCGACGCCGATGCGGCCGTGATCATGAAGCTTGGCCGCAACTTCCCCAAGGTGCGCCAGGTGCTGTGCGAGCTGGGCCTGGACGGGCGTGCGCTGTATGTCGAGCGGGCGACCATGGCCAACCAGAAGATCGTGGCGCTGGACGCGGTCGACCCGCAGTCGTCGCCGTACTTCTCGCTGATCATCGTGCCGGGTGAAAAATGGCAGGGATGAGTATGCACAAGGCACCGGCAATCATCGTGCTCGGCGCAGGCAGCCTGGCGACTGCGCAGCGCATTCAGCAGCGTTATCCACAGGCGACGATCCATGGCCTGACCGGCCGGGTCGAGCAAGCCGACCAGTTTTACGATGCGTTCGGCGATACGCTGCGCGCGCTGTACCAGCAGGACACGCCAATCATCGCCTTGTGTGCGGCAGGCATTGTCATCCGCAGCCTGGCCAGCCTGCTCAGCGAGAAAGGCGCGGAGCCGCCGGTACTGGTGGTGGCCGAGGATGGTAGTGCGGTGGTGCCGTTGCTCGGTGGGCTGAGCGGCGTCAATGTCATGGCCCGCGAGCTCGGCGAGGCGCTGGGCGTGGCGGCGGCGATCACCACCAGTGGTGAGCTGCGTTTCGGCACCTGCCTGTTGAACCCACCCGAGGGCTACGCCCTGGCGGATATCGAACAGGGCAAGCGCTTCGTCTCCGACCTGCTGGCGGGCGAGGCCGTGCGTATCGAGGGCGATGCGCCTTGGCTGGCGCAGGCCCAATTGCCGGCCAGTGAGGCCGCCCAGCGCACCATTCATGTGGGCTGTGATGCGCGCCCGGCCAGCCGTGACGAGTTGCTGATCCACCCCCGTTCGGTGGTGGTCGCGGTGGAAGCGGGCGGCCCTGATCTGGTAGAGCGCGTCAGCGGCGCCCTGCGTGAAGCGGGCATCGCCGAGCAGTCGCTAACTTGCCTGCTGGCTGCCGAACAGGCCATGGCTGAACCGTCCTTGCAGGCAGCGGCCAAAGCGCTGGGTGTCGCACTGCGTTCTGCTGCCCAAGAAAGCACCCTTGTCAGCATGGCCGCCGCAGCACTGCCTGATGCGCGCCTGGTCGAACAGGCGGGCCTGGTCATTGCGGTGGCATCGGCGCCCGTCGAGGTCAACCAACTGGGCCGCAGGCGTGGTCGCCTGGCCGTCATCGGCCTTGGCCCCGGCGCCGCCGAGCTGATGGTGCCGGCGGTCAAAGCCGAACTGGCACGCGCCGAGGACATTCTCGGTTACGAAACCTACGTGCGCATGGCCGGGCCGTTCCGTGACGACCAGGTACAACATTGCACCGACAACCGCGAAGAAATGCAGCGCGCGCGTCATGCTTTCGAGCTCGCCGCACAAGGGCGCTCGGTGGTGGTGGTGTCGTCGGGTGACCCTGGGGTATTCGCCATGGCTGCAGCCGTGCTGGAAGCGCTGCACGGGTCCAATGACCCCGCCTGGCACCGTGTCGATCTGGAAATCCTGCCGGGGGTTTCGGCCTCGCTGGCCACCGCCGCTCAAGCGGGCGCGCCGCTGGGGCATGACTTCTGCGTGATGTCGCTTTCCGACAACCTCAAGCCTTGGGCGACCATCGAGCATCGGCTGGACCTGGCGGCCCAGGCCGACCTGGTGCTGGCGTTCTACAATCCAATCTCGCGCTCGCGCCCTTGGCAGCTGGGGCGCGCGCTGGAAATCGTGCGCCAGCATCGGGCTGGGGCTACGCCTGTAGTTCTGGGGCGTGATATCGGCAGGCCCGGGCAGACGCTCAACGTTGTCACCCTGGCCGAACTGACGCCGGAAATGGTCGACATGCGCACCATGGTACTGGTGGGTTCGTCCACCACCTGCACCTTCGCACGTGCCGATGGCCAGCAATGGGTGTACACGCCACGCTGGTACCCCGTTGCGCCATGAGCCAAAGGGCTAGCCGACCAGGTAGCCCCTGATCCCGGTAAAGATGATCTGCGCCGCCAAGGCGCAGACGAACAGCCCCATCAACCGGCTGACGATCTGCAGCCCCTGCTCGCCGAGAAGCCGCTCGATCCCGTGCGACAGGTACAGCACCACGCCCACGGTGAAGCTGGCCAGCGCGATGCTGACGATGGCCAGCAACTTGTCGTCCCAATGTGGCTGGCCCACACCCATCACCAGCAACGCACCGATGGTGCCAGGGCCGACGGTCAGCGGGATGGTCAGCGGCACGATGGTCACGTCCTGCTGCACGTTGTCGGCCTGCACGGCCGGTTTACCCTGGGCCATGCCCAAGGCGGAGATGAACAGCACGCTGCCGGCACCAATACGGAAGGCATCGGCGGTGATGCCGAATATGCCGAAAATCGCCCGCCCGAACAGGTACAGCAGCACGCTGGCGATCAATGCGGCGAACGCCACCTTCCAGGCCAGCTGCTTGCGCTCCTTGCTGGAGTGGCCACGGGTCAGGCTGATGAAGCACGACAGCACGAAGAACGGGCTGTAGAGCACCAGCATCTTCAAGTAGACACTGAACAACTCATGGAGCATGAGGGTGAGTCCTTGTAGGAGCGGTATCGGCTACGAGGTATGCAGCGGGTCGGTCTTGGCCTCGCGCTGGTTCGCCCAATACTGGATCAACTCGCGCAATTGCGACAGCTCCACCGGCTTGGCCATGTGCCCATCCATGCCAGCCAGCCGCGCGCGCTCCTTGTGTTCGGCCAGGATGTGCGCGGTCAATGCCACCACCGGGGTACGCTGGCGCTGGTTGGCGATTTCCCAGGCGCGCAGTTGCTGGGTGGCGGAGAAGCCATCGAGCACTGGCATTTCGCAGTCCATCAGCACCAGGTCATAGCGTTGGGCTTTCATCGCCTGCAGCGCTTCTTCGCCATTGCTGGCGGTGTCCGGTTCGAGGTTGAGTTTGCCCAGCATGCCGCGGATCACCTTGGTCGAGATGCTGTTGTCCTCGGCGACCAGCACGCGGAAATCCCCGGGCAGCTCGTGCGTGGGCGGGGAACCCGGCATAGGCATCGGCACGGTCTGTTCGCGGCCGCGCTGGGCCAGCTCTTCGGCCAGGGTGGTTTTCAGCGTGTAGCCGGCGACGGGCTTGGCCAGGATGCGCTTGACCCCGGCATTGCGGGCGATGACCTTGCTCGGCGCATTGCTGATACCAGTGAGCATCACCACCAGGATGTCGTGGTTCAGGCTCGGGTCTTCCTTGATCTTGGCCGCCAGTTGCATACCGGTCATGCCCGGCATGTTCTGGTCCAGCAACACCGCATCAAAGTAGTCGCGCAGGTGCGCCTTGGTCCGCAGCAGGGCCAGGGCCTCCTTACCGGACGGCACCGCGCTCACATTCATGCCCCAGGCACTGCATTGCTGCACCAACACCTTGCGGCAGGTGTCGTTGTCGTCCACCACCAGTACGCGGGCATCGCGCAACGGGCCGTCGAGGTCGGCGGGTGGTTGCTCCAGGCGGGAGGGGTCGAGCGGCAGGGTCAGCCACAGGGTGTTGCCCATGCTGGTGCTGCTCTTGATGCCAAACTCGCCCTGCATCAGGCCGATCAGCTGCTTGGCGATGATCAGCCCAAGGTGGCCGCCAAGCTTGTTGCTGGAAAGGAACTGGTGGCTGTGCAGCTCTGCCTGCAGCAGCGCTTCGCGCTCGGCGGCGGGCAGCGGCTCGCCACTGTCCTGCACGGCGATGCGCAGGCGGGGGATTTCGCCACGTTGGTCAAGTGCCACCACCAGCAGAATCTCGCCCTGGTCGGTGTTTTTCAGGGCGTTTTCAAGCAGGCTGGAGAGCGCCTGGCGCAGCCGGGTGGGGTCGCCACTGACAACCCGCGGCACTTGCGGCTGGGTGAAGCTGATCAGCTCGATGTTCTGCTGTTCGGCCTTGGCCCGGAAGATGTTCAGGCAGTCTTCGATCAGGGCGTTGAGGTCGAACTGCACATCGTCCAGTTCGATCTGCCGCGATTCCAGCTTGGAGATGTCGAGGATTTCGTTGATCAGCGTGAGCAGTTCGTTGCCGGCGCTGTGAATGGTCTGCACGTAGTCACGCTGCTTGACCGACAGCGGTGTGCCCAGCAGCAGTTCGGTCATGCCCAGCACGCCGTTCATGGGGGTGCGGATTTCGTGGCTGATCTTCGCCAGGAACTCGGCCTTGGCGTTGATCTCTGCGTCACTGGCGGCCAGTGCACGGCTGGCACTGAAGCGCTCTTCGTTCATCCGCCGCAGGCGCTCGCTGACCGCAAGGTTCAGCAGCAGGCCGCTGGCGACCGCCAGGCCGAGCAGAATGCACAGCAACCAAGGTGTCGAGGTGCGGGTCAGGCCGAGCAGTGCCGGCAGCAACACCAGGCCGCCCAGGTTGAACACCACCATGGCCAGGCTGAACAGCCGTGCGGGCGCATAGCCTTTGTACCAGTGGTAACTGCTGACCAGCAGCATGCTCACGCTGCCCAGGGCGAGCAGGGCGTAGGTCATCAGGTTGAGCGGCAAGGTGTCGACGAACAGCAGGATCAAGCCGCTGACCGCCGCGACCAGCATTTCGCCCTGCAGCAAGCGATTGAGCTGCGGTGAGTTGCAGGGGGAGAAGAAATGCTGGGTGAAAAACAGCCCAGCCATACCCGCCAGCACCAGCGTCAGGTAGGCGGCCGGGGTTTGCGCGCTGTGCCACAGGTGCCACCAGGGGCCGCTGAGGTTAAGCAGTATCAGGCCGCTGAGCAGCATCAGGCCGTGGTACAGGGCGAGAATCAGGGTGGTGGTGGAGCGGGTATACAGAAAGCGGATCAGGTTGTGCAGGATGAGCATGACCAGGCCACCGAACAGCATGCCGAACAGCAATGGCTGGCTGTGGTTGGAGGCGGCTACCGCTGCGGGCTCCAGGCTGATGGCCGGGCGCAGCTGATGCTCGGAAACCAGGCGCAGGTAGATATCCAGCGCTTGCGGGCTGTTGGGCAGGGGTAATACATGGTCGCTGCCGCGCAGGGTCGGGCTGCCGTTGCCGGCTTGGCGCCCATGGTGCAGCTGACGTAAAAGCTTTTCGCCGTCGAGGGCGTAGAGGTCCAGGCGCGAGAGGTCGGGGGCGAACACCCGCAGCAGTTGCTCCTGGTCACCGGGTTCCAGGCGATAGTGCAGCCACAGGGCCTGTTCTGCCGGGGCGGCATCGAGGTCACTGAGGGCGGTAGGGCTGAACTGGCTGCGATAGCGATCCGAACGCACATCGCTCAACTGCAGGTTGGCCTGTTCATCAAGCAAAACCGACCAGCCTCCGCCTTGATCGGCCGAAACCGGGAGCAGGCAGAGCAAAGTCAGCAAGCTGACGATCAGAGCTGTGGCAATCCGAAGCCGACGCACTACGAGATCCCTTCCTAGCCGATGTGCCGTGTATTAACTATGCGCGGCGCGCCAAGTCGAAGGCAAGGCCCCGGTGGGGCCCTGTCGACGAGCCGAATGGCGCAGACGCGAGGCGCTGCGGCCATCCGGTGAAACTTACTGCTGGTGTTCACCGCGCTCGCGGGCGATGGCACGGTAGCCGATGTCGGTACGGTAGAAGCTACCGTTCCAGCTGACTTCCTTGGCCAGGCGGTAAGCCTGCTGCTGAGCGTCGGCAACGGTGCTGCCCATGGCAGTGGCGCAGAGCACGCGGCCGCCGTTGGTCACCACTTGGCCGTCCTTGAGCGAAGTACCGGCATGGAACACCTTGCCTTCGATCTTGGCTGCTGCGTCCAGGCCGCTGATCGCGTCGCCCTTGGCGTAGTCACCCGGGTAGCCGCCGGCAGCCAGCACCACGCCCAGGCTTGGGCGTGGGTCCCACTGCGCTTCAACTTTGTCCAGGGCCTTGGCGAACGCGGCTTCGATCAGCAGCACCAGGCTCGATTCCAGGCGCAGCATGACTGGCTGGGTTTCCGGGTCGCCGAAGCGGCAGTTGAACTCGATGACCTTGGGGTTACCCGCCTTGTCGATCATCAGGCCGGCATACAGGAAGCCGGTGTAGACATTGCCTTCTTCGGCCATGCCGCGCACGGTCGGCCAGATGACCTGGTCCATCACGCGCTGGTGCACGTCGGCGGTGACCACTGGGGCAGGCGAGTAAGCGCCCATGCCGCCGGTGTTCGGGCCGGTGTCCTGGTCGCCGACGCGTTTGTGGTCCTGGCTGGTGGCCATTGGCAGCACGTTGTGGCCGTCGACCATGACGATGAAGCTGGCTTCCTCACCGTCGAGGAACTCTTCGATCACCACGCGCGAACCGGCTTCGCCGAAGGCATTGCCAGCGAGCATGTCACGCACGGCGTCTTCGGCTTCTTGCAGGGTCATGGCGACGATCACGCCTTTGCCCGCTGCCAGGCCGTCGGCCTTGATCACGATCGGCGCGCCTTTTTCCTGCAGGTAGGCCAGGGCCGGCTCGATCTCGGTGAAGTTCTGGTAGTCGGCGGTCGGGATCTTGTGGCGCGCCAGGAAGTCCTTGGTGAATGCCTTGGAACCTTCCAGCTGGGCCGCGCCCTTGGTTGGGCCGAAGCAGTCCAGGCCGCGGCTGCGGAACAGGTCGACCACGCCGATGACCAACGGCGCCTCGGGGCCGACGATGGTCAGGTCGACGTTCTTCTCGGCGAAGTCGGCCAGTTGCTCCAGGGCGGTGACGTCGATGGCGACGTTCTCGCACTTGGCTTCAATGGCAGTGCCAGCGTTGCCCGGGGCGACGAAGACTTTCTCGACGCGAGGGTCCTGGGCGACTTTCCAGGCCAGGGCGTGCTCACGGCCGCCGCTGCCGATGATCAAAACTTTCATGTCAAAACCTCTGTTTGGCGGCGATCCTCGCACCCTGTGGGAGCGGGTTTACCCGCGAATGCGGCGGTGAACCCAACATCGCATTCGCGGGTGAACCCGCTCCCACAGGGGTCGGTGATCAGCCGACCAGATGAATTAGTGGCGGAAGTGGCGCATACCGGTGAACACCATGGCGATGCCGGCTTCATCAGCGGCAGCAATCACCTCGGCATCACGCATCGAGCCACCTGGCTGGATCACGGCGCTGATACCCACTTTAGCTGCATTGTCGATGCCATCACGGAACGGGAAGAACGCGTCCGATGCCATGACCGCACCTTGTACCTGCAGGCCAGCATGCTCGGCCTTGATGGCAGCAATGCGAGCGGAGTTGACGCGGCTCATCTGGCCGGCGCCGACACCGATGGTCTGGCGCTGCTTGGCGTAGACAATGGCGTTGGACTTGACGAACTTGGCCACTTTCCAGGCAAACACCAGGTCGTGGATTTCTTGCTCGGTCGGTGCACGCTTGGTGACGATCTTCAGGTCATCGGCGGTGATCATGCCGATATCGCGGCTCTGCACCAGCAGGCCACCGTTGACACGCTTGAAGTCCCAACCGGCAGCACGCTCGGCTGGCCACTCGCCGCATTCCAGCAGGCGCACGTTCTGCTTGGCCGCAACCACGTCGCGGGCAGCCTGGGAGATTTTCGGTGCGATGATCACTTCGACGAACTGGCGCTCGACGATGGCCTTGGCAGTTTCGCCATCCAGCTCGCGGTTGAAGGCGATGATGCCGCCGAAGGCCGATTCGGTGTCGGTGGCGTAAGCCAGCTCGTACGCCTGGCGGATGCCGCCTTCGTCTTCAGGCACCACGGCCACGCCGCACGGGTTGGCGTGCTTGACGATGACGCAAGCCGGCTTGACGAAGCTCTTCACGCACTCCAGCGCGGCGTCGGTGTCGGCCACGTTGTTGAACGACAGCTCCTTGCCCTGCAGCTGCACGGCGGAGGAAATGCTGGCTTCGCCTTTGTTGGCTTCTACGTAGAACGCCGCGCTCTGGTGCGGGTTCTCGCCGTAGCGCATTTCCTGGGCCTTGACGAACTGGCTGTTGAAGGTGCGCGGGAACTCGCTGCGCGCCTCGGTGCTCAGGGTGTCCTTGGCCTGGTCGATGGTGCCCATGTAGTTGGCGATCATGCCGTCGTAGGCGGCGGTGTGCTCGAAGGCCTTGAGCATCAGGTCGAAGCGCTGAGCGTAGGTCAGGCCGCCGGCCTTGAGGCCTTCGAGGACGCTGGCGTAGTCGCTGGCGTTGACCACGATGGCCACATCTTTGTGGTTCTTGGCTGCCGAACGGACCATGGTCGGGCCGCCGATGTCGATGTTCTCGATGGCGGTCGGCAGGTCACAGCCAGGCTTGGCGATGGTGGCTTCGAACGGGTACAGGTTGACGGCGACCAGGTCGATCGGCTTGATGCCGTGCTCGTTCATGATGG
>Ga0213827_1000288_pt1 | contig 48574 bp, 46 predicted proteins | sample MC6MC0898MG_FD_180669 | JGI IMG/M metagenome (GOLD analysis project Ga0213827, IMG submission 180669) | Enriched soil aggregate microbial communities from Iowa State University, Ames, United States - MC6-MC0898-MG | ecosystem: Environmental > Terrestrial > Soil > Unclassified | place: USA: Iowa...
GGGGACTATCATGCGCGGCTTCGAAATCAGCCCCCACAAGGGACGAGCCCATGCTAGTACTGGGATTGGAAACATCCTGCGACGAAACCGGCGTCGCATTATACGACAGTGAGCGCGGTTTGTTAGCCGACGCGCTGTTCAGCCAGATCGACCTGCATCGCGTGTTTGGCGGGGTAGTCCCCGAGCTCGCCTCGCGTGACCACGTCAAGCGCATGCTGCCACTCATTCGCCAGGTGCTGGACGAGGCGGGTTGCGTGGCCACCGAGATCGACGCCATCGCCTACACCGCGGGCCCTGGCCTGGTCGGGGCACTGCTGGTAGGCGCATCGTGCGCCCAGGCCTTGGCCTTTGCCTGGGATATTCCGGCGATCGGTGTGCACCATATGGAAGGCCATTTGTTGGCCCCGATGCTGGAAGAAAATCCTCCAGAATTCCCGTTCGTCGCTTTGTTGGTGTCTGGCGGCCATACGCAGCTGGTTCGCGTCGATGGCATCGGCCAATACGAGCTGCTGGGCGAGAGCCTGGACGATGCGGCAGGCGAAGCGTTCGACAAGACCGCCAAGCTGATCGGCCTCAATTACCCAGGTGGCCCGGAAATCGCGCGCCTTGCCGAGCAAGGCGTACCGGGGCGTTTCGTGTTCCCGCGGCCGATGACCGACCGCCCGGGGTTGGCGTTCAGCTTCAGCGGCCTCAAGACCTTCGCCCTGAACACCTGGCAGCAATGCCGCGATGCTGGCGACGACAATCAACAAACCCGTTGCGACGTGTCCCTGGCGTTCCAGCAGGCGGTGGTGGACACTCTGACCATCAAGTGCAAGCGCGCGCTGAAGCAGACGGGCCTCAAGCGCCTGGTGATTGCCGGTGGCGTGAGCGCCAACAAGGCGCTGCGTGCGTCCCTCGAGGACATGCTCGCCAGTATCAAGGGCAACGTGTACTACGCGCGTCCGCAATTCTGCACCGACAACGGCGCGATGATCGCCTATGCCGGCTGCCAACGGCTGTTGGCCGGGCAGCAGCAGGACCTGGCGATCAGCGTGCAGGCGCGCTGGCCGATGGAGCAGTTGCCGCCGTTGTAAATGGCCTACGTGAACGTCAGAAGTGGCGTTCGCGCCCGGCGAACAGGTCGCGCAGATTGTTACGGTGCCGCCAGACGATCATCAGGGTCAGCACGCTGATCGGCAGCAGGGCCGCAGGCTCGCGCCAGGCCAGTAATGGCAGGGTGAGCGGTGTGGCCACCAGTGCTGCCAGCGAGCTGGTGCGTGTGAGGTAGAAGGTCAGCAGCCAGGCGCCGATTGCCAGTAGCGCGGCGGGGAAGTACAGGCCCATGAGCATGCCTGCAGCGGTCGCTACGCCTTTGCCGCCCTTGAAGCGGAAGTACACCGGGAACAGGTGGCCAAGCACCGCGCAGACGCCAACCCAGGCCTGTTCTTGCAGGTCGAGCCCGGCCAGGCGCGCGAGCAGCACCGGCAACAAGCCCTTGCACAGGTCGCCAAGCAGGGTCAGGATCGCAAGTTTACGGCCCGCCAGGCGTAGCATGTTGGTGGCGCCGGCATTGCCCGAACCGCTGGAACGCGGGTCCGGGCTGCCTGTGAGGCGGCTTAGGACAATGGCGAAGGACAGCGAGCCGAGCAGGTAGGCGAGCAGCGCCAGTAACCAAAACATGCTAACTATTCCGGGCGAGGACGCCCTGATTCTAACGGCGCCAGTCGCCCTTGTCGTGCTGTGGAGAGAAGTGCTTGGACAGAGTGTTCATCGAAGGCCTGGAAGTCGATACCGTCATCGGTGCCTATGACTGGGAACGGGATATTCGCCAGTGCCTGCGCCTGGACCTGAGTTTTGCCTGGGACAATCGCCCGGCAGCGGCCGGCGATGACCTGAACCTGGCATTGGACTACGCCAGCGTTTCGGCGCGTATCCAGGCCTTTGCCGAGCAAGCGCGCTTCGAGCTGGTGGAAACGTTTGCCGAGCGCCTGGTCGCCACCCTGATGGAAGAGTTCAACATCCCTTGGGTGCGGTTGAAGCTGACCAAGCCCGGTGCGGTTCCTGCGGCCCGCGGCGGCGTTGGCGTGGAGATCGAGCGCGGATGTCTTTGAGCACGGTATACCTGGGCCTTGGCAGCAACACCGAGCGCCACAAGCATCTGTGTGCCGGGCTCGACGCGCTGGCTGCGCTTCTTACCGACATGCGCTGCTCTGCGGCGTTCGAGAGCCAGGCTGTGGGCATCAAGAGTGGCCCGTTCATCAACTTTGTGGTGACGGGCAAGACTGATCTGCCCTTGATGGAGCTGGACCGCCGGCTCAAGTTCATCGAGGCCGACAATGGTCGTTATGCGCCTGATCGCAAGGGGCTGCCGCTGGATATCGACGTGCTGATGTATGACGATCTGCACGGTACGTTCGATGGGTTGGTGCTGCCCAGGGCAGAGATTCTGAAGAACGCCTTTGTGCTGTGGCCGCTGTCCTTGCTGGCACCTGAGCTGGTGCATCCGGGGGTAGGGCAGAGCATGGCGCAGCTGTGGCAGGACGCGCGTATCGACCAGGTACTGGCGCCAGTCGCCTTTGAATGGCGGGGCTTGCAGCTGACACAGGCCTGACTTGAGCCTTGCGCTGTTCACGCCGGCCCCTTCGCGGCGGTTCGACGCCTCGATAAACCCGCGAAGGGGCCAAGATAGACGACCCGGAACTCAGTTCTGTGCGTTGCCCTTGTAAGCCTTGAGTGCTTCCAGGCGCTTTTCCTTGAGCGCTTCACCCAGGCCTTGGCCCTTGAGTCCTGCTTCTACCAGCGGTTTGACATCGACTGCTCTGGCCGCCGCTGCCGCTCCACGCAGATAGCCACCCTGTGGATAATCAGGCTTCCCATCCCCCTGCGACGCCATTTCGCAGGCGGCAATAAAATCCTCAAACCGCTGTGGCCGCCGGTACACGTCGAACTTCTGCAGCAACTCCAGCAACGTCTCGGGTTCAAGCTCGAACGCTTTGTCTCCATGGGCGCCGAAATCGCCCACCAGCATGGCCAGCTCCTGGCATTCGCGCGGGGCCTTGAAGCGTTGGTTGAGCGCTTTGATCGAGCCGGTATCCAGGCCGCGCAGCAAGCAGGCCCAGCGTACGTGCAGAGGTTGTTGGTGGTTCGCAGCCTGCCTGAGCGCCGCCAGCGAGCTCAGGTCGCTTTCGAGCTCGGGCATAAGCTCCTTCAAGGCCCCACAGTCGCGCAGCACCTCAATGAACACATGGGGCTCGTCTTCCATCAGCGCCCGCTCGATTTCCTTCCAGCTGCGCTCGGCGGTCAGCGCCTGCAGCTCGCCCGAGGCACTGATCTGCCTCATCAGCTCCAGCGTGTCGTCAGCCACCCGAAAACCCAACGGTGCATAGCGTGCTGCAAAGCGGGCAACACGCAGTACGCGCAGGGGATCTTCGGCGAACGCCGGGGAAACATGGCGAAGGATGCGCTGCTCAAGGTCCGCTTGCCCCTGATACGGATCAAGCACATTGCCCTGGTCATCTTCGGCCATTGCATTGATGGTCAGGTCACGGCGAATCAGGTCTTCTTCGAGCGTAACCTCGGGGCTTGCATGGAAGGTGAACCCGCCATAGCCGCGCCCGCTCTTGCGCTCGGTGCGCGCCAGGGCATATTCCTCGCCCGTCTTGGGGTGCAGGAAAACCGGGAAATCAGCGCCGACCGGGCGAAAGCCCTTGGCGTGCATTTGTTCGACGGTAGCGCCGACCACCAGCCAATCGATATCGCTGACCGGGCGCCCGAGCAGGCGATCGCGTACCGCGCCGCCGACTTTGTAGATGTGCATGTGCAGCCTCCATTACTGCCCACAGGATACCCTGTTGGCAGTAATGATGGCGTGCAGGCTAGAGGTGATGGATGACCGCGAGGTCCATGCGGCCATAGTCGCCGGTTTCGCCATGCTCGCCACGTGGCGGCATGTGGTGGGTCTTGACCACTTGGTCGCCTTGCACGGTCTCCAGGTGGATATCGAAGCCCCACAGGCGGTGCAGGTGCTTGAGCACCTCTTCGGTGGACTCGCCCAGCGGTTTGCGGTTGTGCTGTTGGTGGCGCAAGGTCAGCGAGCGGTCGCCACGGCGGTCGATGCTCCAGATCTGCACGTTGGGTTCACGGTTGCCGAGGTTGTACTGGGCAGCCAATAGCTCACGGATAACCCGGTAGCCGGCTTCGTCATGGATGGCCGGTACCAGCAGGTCGTCCCGTTGATCGTCGTCCAGGATGCTGAACAGCTTGAGGTCGCGGATCACTTTGGGTGACAGGTACTGCAGGATGAAGCTTTCATCCTTGAAGCTGCTCATGGCGAACTTGATGGTCGACAGCCAGTCGCTGCCGGCAATGTCGGGGAACCAGCGGCGATCTTCCTCGGTAGGGTTTTCGCAGATGCGGCGGATGTCGGTGTACATGGCAAAGCCCAGTGCATACGGGTTGATGCCGTTGTAGTACGGGCTGTCGAAGCCAGGCTGGTAGACCACGCTGGTGTGCGACTGGAGGAACTCCATGATGAAACCGTCGGTGACGAGGCCCTCGTCGTACAGGTCGTTCATCAACGTGTAGTGCCAGAACGTCGCCCAACCTTCGTTCATCACCTGGGTCTGGCGTTGGGGGTAGAAATACTGGGCAATCTTGCGCACGATGCGCACGACCTCACGCTGCCAAGGCTCGAGCAGCGGCGCGTGTTTTTCGATGAAATAGAGGATGTTTTCCTGTGGTTCGGCGGGGAAGCGCGCATCATCACGCTCACCCCCTTTTTCCGCGCCCTTGGGAATGGTGCGCCACAGGTCGTTGATCTGCCGTTGCAGGTGTTCCTCGCGTTCCTTCTGACGGCGCCGTTCTTCCTCGGCGGAGATCGGATAAGGGCGTTTGTAGCGATCGACGCCGTAGTTCATCAATGCGTGGCAGGAGTCGATCAGGTCTTCGACGGCATCAATGCCATGGCGCTCTTCGCACTGCGCGATGTACTGCTTGGCGAACACCAGGTAGTCGATGATCGAACTGGCATCGGTCCAGGTGCGGAACAGGTAGTTGCCTTTGAAGAAGCTGTTATGGCCATAGCAGGCATGGGCGATCACCAGTGCCTGCATGCACATGGTGTTTTCTTCCATCAGGTAGGCGATGCACGGATCGGAGTTGATCACGATTTCGTAGGCCAGGCCCATCTGGCCACGGCTGTAGGACTTCTCGGTACTGAGGAACTGTTTGCCGTAGGACCAATGGTGATAACCCAGCGGCATGCCGACGGAGGCGTAGGCATCCATCATCTGCTCGGCGGTGATCACCTCGATCTGATTGGGGTAGGTGTCCAGGGCATAACGTTCGGCCAGGCGGCTGATTTCCCGGTCATAGGTCTGGATCAGCTCGAACGTCCACTCGGACCCGGTGGAAATGGGTTGGCGTCTCTGTGCTCTGGCGGTCATGTGGCTAACCTGCGCTGGAAGAGTTCACGGAAGACCGGGTAGATGTCGCCGGCCGAAACCAACTGCTGCTGGGCGAATGTATCGGGGAAAGCCTCGCCGATTCGCTCATACTCGTACCACAACGCCTGGTGCTCACGTGGGGTAATCTCAACGTAAGTGTAGTACTGCACGTGCGGCATGATCTGCTTGGAGAGGATCTCGCGGCAGATCGGCGAGTCATCGTTCCAGTTGTCGCCGTCGGAGGCTTGTGCAGCGTAAATGTTCCAGTCACTGGCCGGGTAACGTTCGGCCATGATCTCCTGCATCATCTTCAGCGCGCTGGAAACGATGGTGCCGCCAGTCTCGCGCGAGTAGAAGAACTCTTCCTCATCCACTTCACGGGCACTGGTGTGGTGACGGATGAACACCACTTCGATGCGGTCGTAGTTCCGCTTGAGGAACAGGTACAGCAGGATAAAGAAGCGTTTGGCAATGTCCTTGGTGGCCTGGGTCATTGAGCCGGACACGTCCATCAGGCAGAACATTACCGCCTTGGAACTGGGGTTTGGCTGTTTGACCAGCAGGTTGTACTTGAGGTCGAAGGTGTCGAGGAAGGGCAGGCGGTTGATGCGTGCCTTGAGGCGTTCGATCTCTTGCTCGACTTCCTGAATGTCGGTGAAATTGTCAGGTTCCTCGACCTTCAAGCGGTCGAGTTCTTTCTGTGCCTCGCGCAACAAGGCGCGGCTGCTGCCAGTCAGGGCAATACGCCGGGCATGGGCCGAGCGCAGGGTGCGCACGATGTTGATGCGCGATGGGTTGCCTTCATTGGCAATACCGGCGCGCACGGTCTTGAAGGTATCGGCGCCGGTCAGGTGGCGTTTGACCAGGTTAGGCAGCTCGAGGTCTTCGAACATGAATTCGAGGAACTCTTCCTGGGTGATCTGGAAGACAAATTCATCCATGCCCTCGCCAGAGTTGCCGGCCTTGCCGCGGCCGCCGCCGCCGCCACCACCCTGGGGCCTGGGGATGTGTTCGCCGGCGGTGAACTCCTTGTTGCCGGGGTGCACGATGGTCTGTTTGCCACCACGACCGTGGTGCAAAACCGGTTCGTCGATGTCCCGTCCCGGAATGCTGATCTGCTCGCCATGCTCCATGTCCATGATGGAGCGGCGGCTCACGGCCTCTTCGACGGCTTTCTTGATGTGCTCACGGTAGCGCCGCAGAAAACGCTGGCGGTTGACCGTGCTCTTGTTCTTGCCGTTCAGGCGTCGGTCGATTACGTAGCTCATGGTCCCTCCGGTAGCTGGGAACAGCTGCACGCTTCAAGCTACGAGCTGCACGTAAAAGCAGCCGCCGCCGCCCAGGGCTGGTACTGCAGCCCTGGGCGTGCGGTTTGTAGCTTGCCGCTTTATTGCGATTTCCTGACCCGCAGGTACCATTCCGACAGCAGCCGAACCTGTTTGTCGGTGTAGCCACGCTCCACCATCCGGGTGACGAAGTCGTTGTGTTTCTTCTGGTCTTCTTTGCTGGCCTTGGCATTGAAGCTGATGACCGGCAGCAAGTCTTCGGTGTTGGAGAACATTTTCTTCTCGATCACCACCCGAAGCTTTTCATAGCTCAGCCAGCTCGGGTTCTTGCCGTTGTTGTTGGCGCGTGCGCGCAATACGAAGTTGACGATCTCGTTGCGGAAGTCTTTCGGGTTGCTGATACCGGCCGGCTTCTCGATCTTCTCCAGCTCTTCGTTGAGGGCAATGCGGTTGAGGATCTCGCCGGTTTCCGGGTCGCGGTATTCCTGGTCCTGAATCCAGAAGTCGGCGTACAGCACATAACGGTCGAAGATGTTCTGCCCGTACTCGCTGTAGGACTCGAGGTAGGCGGTCTGGATCTCCTTGCCAATGAACTCGATGTAGCGCGGCGCCAGGTATTCCTTCAGGTAGCGCAGGTAGCGTTCGCGCACTTCCGCCGGGAATTGCTCCTGTTCGATCTGCTGCTCCAGCACATACAGCAGGTGCACGGGGTTGGCGGCGATTTCGTGCGGGTCGAAGTTGAAGACTTTGGACAGGATCTTGAAGGCGAACCGGGTCGACAGGCCGTTCATGCCTTCATCGACGCCTGCTGAATCGCGGTACTCCTGGATCGACTTGGCTTTGGGGTCGGTGTCCTTGAGGTTTTCGCCGTCGTAGACACGCATCTTCGAATAGATGTTGGAGTTTTCAGGCTCTTTGAGGCGCGAGAGCACCGTGAACTGGGCGAGCATCTTGAGCGTATCTGGCGCGCAGTGGGCCTTGGCCAGCGAACTGTTGACCAGCAGCTTGTCGTAGATCTTGATCTCGTCGCTGACGCGCAGGCAGTACGGTACTTTGACGATGTAGATCCGGTCGATGAACGCTTCGTTGTTCTTGTTGTTACGGAAGGTGTGCCACTCGGATTCGTTGGAGTGGGCCAGCAGGATACCGGTATACGGAATGGCCCCCAGACCTTCGGTGCTGTTGTAGTTGCCTTCCTGGGTCGCCGTAAGCAGTGGGTGCAGGACTTTGATCGGCGCCTTGAACATCTCGACGAATTCCATCAGGCCCTGGTTGGCCCGGCACAGCGCGCCCGAGTAGCTGTAGGCGTCGGCGTCGTTCTGTGGGTATTCCTCAAGCTTGCGGATATCTACCTTGCCCACGAGGGCAGAAATGTCCTGATTGTTCTCATCGCCGGGTTCGGTCTTGGCGATGGCAATCTGGTTAAGGATCGACGGGTACAGTTTGACGACTTTGAACTTGGAGATATCGCCGCCGAACTCCTGCAGGCGCTTGGTAGCCCAGGGCGACATGATGGTGTTCAGGTAGCGCCGTGGGATCCCAAACTCTTCCTCGAGAATGGCCCCATCTTCGGTGGCATTGAACAAGCCCAGTGGCGATTCGAATACAGGTGAACCTTTGATGGCGTAGAAGGGCACCTTCTCCATCAGCTGCTTGAGCTTCTCGGCTAACGACGATTTGCCGCCGCCTACCGGGCCCAGAAGGTAGAGGATCTGTTTCTTTTCTTCCAACCCCTGCGCCGCATGGCGGAAGTACGACACGATCTGGTCGATGCATTCTTCCATGCCATGGAAGTCTTCAAAGGCCGGGTACCGCCGAATTACCTTGTTGGAAAAGATCCGTGAAAGCCTGGAATTGTTGGAGGTGTCGACAAGCTCCGGTTCACCGATTGCCAGCAACAGCCGTTCAGCCGCCGATGCGTAGGCACTGCGATCCCCTTTGCACAGCTCGAGGTACTCCTGCAGCGAGAGTTCTTCCTGGCGCGTGGACTCGAAACGTTGTTGGAAGTGGCTAAAAATACTCATGACGTCACCTCGCTCGATACGTGGAGACGACGCCGGATCAGTCAGCTGATGCTGGCATGCAATCGGGTTCGCCGATTGCTGTATACCCCCCAGAACACCCTGTAACGCTACCGATGACCCGCACGCCGGTGTACCGGCTCTCCCCTTTTTTGGATGGCCTGCGCTTAAGAATAGTTGGTTATCCGCAAGGTCAAGGGCAAGCGGCGGAGAAGTTGCGAACGACCGTTCGTCAGGTGAGGCGCAAGCCCGCGTGGGGCGCGGGCTGCAGTAAGAATGAAAAAATTATTCAGCGGCGCCTTGGGCGGTCTCGGCGGGGTAGGTGGCGCGCCACAGTTCGAAGCCGCCATCGACGCTGTACACGTCGGAGAAGCCCTGGCCTGCGAGGTAAGCGGCCGCGCTCTGGCTGGAATTGCCGTGGTAGCAGACCACCAGCGTTGGCGCATCGAGGTCGGCACTGCGGATGAAGTCGGCAACCGAATGGTTATCCAGATGCTTGGCGCCAGTGATGTGGCCGGCGGCATAGGCCTGCGGGTCGCGAATGTCGACGACGACCGCACCTTGCGCGCGCAGGGCCAGGGCCTGCTCGGGAGGGATGCGTTTGAATTCGCTCATGGGTAGGGCTTTCCTTCAGGGTTGATCGTTGAGTTTAGTCGGTTGTGCTGGCGAGCGGACAGTACCGTCGTCGGCGCAGTCGCAGCGGTGGTACTCACCGCTGTCGACGTTGTACAGCGTCATGGCGCCGCCCCACACGCAGCCGGTGTCCAGGGCGATGATGCCTGGCTCGTCGACGCGCCCTTCAAGGGCTGCCCAATGGCCAAAGATGATCTTCACGTGCCGTGAGCGACGGTCCTTGTGCGCGTACCAGGGCTTGTAGCCTTTCGGTGCGGTGCCCAAGCCTTCTTTGCTCTTGAGGTCGAGCTTACCTTCGGCGGTGCAGAAGCGCATGCGTGTGAGGTAGTTGGTAATCACCCGCAGGCGCTCGATGCCGCTGAGGTTCTTGCTCCACTTGTTAGGCTCGTTGCCGTACATGCCGTCGAGGTACAGCTTCAGGCGCCCGTCGTCGCGCAGCACTTCTTCCACTTCGGCTGCCAGTTCCAGCGCCCTGCCCAGCGTCCACTGCGGCGGGATACCGGCATGGACCATGGCGATGCCGCGGGGCTCGTCGTAATGCAGCAGCTTTTGCCGGCGCAGCCAGTCAAACAGCTGGTCGGCATCCGGCGCTTCGATGATCTCGCGCAGGGTGTCGCTTTTTTTCAGGCGCTCGACGTTGTGCCAGGCAGCCAGCAGGTGCAGGTCATGATTGCCTAGCACGCAGACCAGCGATTGGCGGATCGAGTAAAGGTAGCGCAGGGTTTCCAGCGACTCGGGGCCGCGATTGACCAGGTCGCCGACCAGCCACAGGTGGTCCACGGCTGGGTTGAACTTGACGCGGTCGAGCAGGCACTTGAGCGGTTGCAGGCAGCCTTGCAAGTCACCGACGGCGTATGTAGCCATTAGTGCAGGGCCCCGGGTACCGCCAGGCGGAAGGGGGCGATGTCGGCATCGAAGCGTTTACCGTCCTCGGCGAACATCTGGTAGCTGCCCTGCATGGTGCCTACGTGGGTGCTGATGACTGCGCCACTGCTATAGGTATGGCTCTGGCCGGGTTCGATAGTCGGTTGTTGGCCGATTACCCCGGCGCCGCGCACTTCCTCGACTTCGCCGTCACCGTTAGTGATCAGCCAGTGGCGGGACATCAGCTTGGCCGTAACCGAGCCGTTGTTTTGCACGGTAATGGTATAGGCGAAGGCGAAACGACTGCTTTCGGGGTCGGATTGGTCTTTCAGGTAGCGGGTCACGACGCTGACGTCGATCTGATAGCGGGGATCGGACATGCAAGGGCCTTGGGCAAACGAACGAATACTGCGGTCCATGCAGTCTAGGCCATTGGCGGGGGGGAGGGCCAGTGCGGGGAGGGGCGGTGTGCTGTGTGTGCCTGTAGCTGCACTGCCCCGGCGTGGCGGTGACAGCGCAGCTACAGGGTGAATCAGGCTTGTTGGTCGGCCAGCTGGTCTGCCAGGCGCACGAAGGCTGCCAGGTCCAGCTGTTCAGGCCTCAGGCTGCCATCAACGCCCGCAGCCTCGATGGCCTGGCTGTCGAGCAGGCCTTTGAGGGTGTTACGCAGTGTTTTGCGGCGCTGGTTGAAGGCTTCGCGCACCACCTTTTCCAGCAGCAGATGATCCTTGGCCGGGTACGGCAGCACTTCATGCGGTACCAGGCGCACGATGGCTGAATCCACCTTTGGCGGCGGGTTGAACGCACCTGGGCCGACATTGAACAGGTGCTCGACCCGGCAGTGGTACTGCACCATGATCGACAGCCGGCCCCAGTCACCACCCCCTGGCCCTGCGGCCATGCGCTCGACCACTTCCTTCTGCAGCATGAAGTGCATGTCGCGAATCAGCCCGGCATGGCTGAGCAGGTGGAAAATCAGCGGAGTAGAGATGTTGTAGGGCAGGTTGCCGACCACTTTCAGGCTGCGTGCAGGCACGCCCAGCTGATTGAAGTCGAACTTCAGGGCGTCGCCCTGGTGCAGGCGGAAGTTGCCGCGGCCAGCAAATTTGTGCTGAAGGATCGGCACCAGGTCCTTGTCCAGCTCGACGACGTCCAGCTGTGCGCCGCTGCCCAGCAGGCCCTCGGTCAGGGCGCCTTGGCCCGGGCCGATTTCCAGCAGGTGTTCGCCGGCCTTGGCATTGATGGCACGCAGGATGCGGTCGATGACGCCGGCGTCGTGCAGGAAGTTCTGGCCGAAGCGCTTGCGCGCCCGGTGTTGGTATTGCTCGTTCATGGTCGGTTCTCGGCCATCTGGTAGGCGGTTTCCAGGGCGACACGCAGGCTGCCGGTGTCGACCTTGCCGGTGGCGGCAAGGTCCAGGGCGGTGCCGTGATCGACCGACGTGCGGATGATCGGCAGGCCCAGGGTCACGTTGACTGCGGCGCCAAAGCCTTTGTACTTGAGTACGGGCAGGCCCTGGTCGTGGTACATCGCCAGCACCGCGTCGCAGTGCTCCAGATATTTGGGGGTAAACAGGGTATCGGCCGGCAGCGGGCCGCGCAGGTCCATGCCTTCGGTACGCAGGCGGGCCAGTGTCGGTTCGATGATGTCGATTTCTTCGCGGCCCAGGTGGCCGCCTTCTCCGGCATGCGGGTTGAGCCCGCAGACCAGGATGCGTGGGTTGGCGATGCCGAACTTGTTGCGCATGTCGGCGTGCAGAATACGCGTGACACGCTCCAGGCGCGCTGGCGTGATGGCGTCAGCGATGTCCCGCAGTGGCAGGTGCGTGGTCACCAGGGCCACGCGCAGGCCGTGGGTCGCCAGCATCATCACGACCTGCGCCGTGTGGGTCAGCTCCGCCAGAAACTCGGTATGGCCTGAGAACGCAATGCCGCTCTCGTTGATCACGCCCTTGTGCACAGGGGCTGTGATCATCCCGGCAAAGTCACCGTTCAGGCAGCCTTGCCCGGCCCGGGTCAGGGTTTGCAGGACGAAAGCCGCATTGGCCTTGTCCAGCTGGCCTGGCACCACCGGGGCCGCCAGTGGCGTATCCCAAACGTAAAGGCTGCCTGCAGGTGCGGGCTGGTCGGGCCATTGGCCCGGCGCTACCGGCAGCAGGTTGACGGCCAGCCCCAGCTGCGTGGCCCGCTCGGCGAGCAGGTCACGGCTGGTGATGGCGATCAGAGGGTGGGGCTGGGCGTCGGCGGCGAGCAGCAGGCACAGGTCGGGGCCTATGCCGGCTGGTTCGCCGGGGGTGACGGCGAAGCGCAGGGGCTTCACTGTGCGGCCTGGTCAGCGCCAGGCAGCTTGATTTCAACGTAGGCTTCGTCGCGGATCTGGCGCAGCCAGGTCTGCAGCTCTTCGTCGTACTTGCGGTTACGCAGAACGTTCAGGGCCTGTTGCTCGCGGGCCTGTTCGGTGCTGTCGGTGGCGCGGCGGCCCAGCACTTCCAGGACATGCCAGCCGTACTGGGTCTTGAACGGTTTGGTCACCACGCCTTGCTGGGCGTCGGCCATCTGTTCGCGGAACTCAGGTACCAGGCTGTTCGGGTCGACCCAGTTGAGGTCGCCGCCGTTAAGCGCAGAACCCGGGTCTTCCGAGAAGCTCTTCGCCAGGGTGGCAAAGTCTTCGCCATTGTTGATCCGCTCGTAGAGCTTCTCGGCCAGCTGCTGGGTGGCCGCTTCGCTGCGAACTTCGCTCGGCTTGATCAGGATGTGGCGTACATGCACTTCGTCACGCAGCACGTTCTCGCTGCCACCGCGCTTCTCCTCAAGCTTGAGAATGATGAAGCCGTTGGGGATGCGGATTGGCTGGGTAATGTCGCCAGTGGCCATGCTGCTGAGCATCTTGGCGAAGTCTGGTGGCAGCTGGCCGGCTTTACGCCAGCCCATTTCGCCGCCTTCCAGGGCATTCTCGCTGGCCGAACGGGCAATGGCCATCTGGCCGAAGTCCGCGCCCTGCTTGAGCTGCTGGTAGACATCACCGACCTGACGCGCGGCGGCCTGGATGGCTTCCGAGTTGGCGCCTTCCGGGGTCGGAATCAGGATGTTGGCCAGGCGGTACTCTTCCGACATCTGCATCTTGCCCAGGTCCGAGGCGAGGAAGTTTTTCACTTCCTGCTCGGAAACCTGAATGCGTTCGGCCACACGGCGCTGACGCACACGGCTGATGATCATCTCGCGCTTGACCTGCTCGCGAGCGTCGTCGAACGACAGACCGTCATGGGCCAGTGCGGCGCGGAACTGGTCAATCGACATGCCATTGCGCTGGGCAATGGTGCCGATGGCCTGGTTCAGCTCTTCGTCGGTGATGCGGATGCCCGAGCGTTCGCCGATCTGCAGTTGCAGGTTCTCGACGATCAGGCGTTCCAGTACCTGCTGCTCCAGCGCGCTGGTCGGCGGCACGCCGCCGCCACGCTTGGCGATGGTTTGCTGAACCTCGTGGACGCGTTGGTCCAGTTGGCTCTGCATGACCACGTCGTTATCGACGATGGCCACCACGCGGTCCAGGGGTTGTACCGCGGCATGCACCGCGCCACTCAGCAATACAGCGCCCAGCAACACTGGGCGCAGACGATCAATAAGCTTGGTCTTCACGTGTACGGTAACCTTGAATGCCTTCGTCGAGGAACGATTCGACCTTGTTGCCTACCACGCCACCGAGGCCTTTCAGCACGATTTGCAGGAAGATGCCATGGTCGCCTTTTTCGTTTTGCGGGGTGGCCTGGCTGAAGTCGTCGTAGTCGATCCAGTAACGGTTGATCAGGCGCAGCTTCCAGCAGCAGTTGTCGTATTCGAAACCGCCCATGGCTTCCAGGGTGCGGTTGCGGTTGTAGTCATGCTGCCAGCGCGCGATCACGTTCCACTGCGGCACGATCGGCCAGATGACCGAGAAGTCGTGCTGCTGGATCTTGTAGTAATCCTTGATGTAGTTCGCGCTGCCCGGGGTGCCATAGTCGCCGCCGCCCACTTTCCAGGTACCGGTCGTGGAGTCGTAGGCAATGGTGTCGTTGCGGTAGCGATAGCCCAGGTTGACGATCTTGTTCGGATTGTCTTCCGGCTGGTAGTGGAACATCGCCGAGCCCGAGCGTGGGCTGCTGGTTTCCGGGTCCCAGTTGTAGTTGGCGTTGAAGCGCCAATCGCGGTTGAAGCGGTATCCGTACAGCAGGGCGTAAGGCGACACATCAGCCTGCGAGTCGACGCGGGTGCGGTAGTCGATGCCTGGCAGCTGGACCTTGCGGTCCTTGAAGTAGTAAGCCTGGCCAACGCTCAGGAACTGACGTTCGAAGCCGTTTTCCTCGATCCAGCGCGTGGTCAGGCCCAGCGACAGCTTGTTCTCGTCACCGATGCGGTCGGTGCCGCTGAAGCGGTTTTCACGGAACAGGGAGTCGTAGCTGAACAGCGATTCACCCGTGTCGAACAGCGGGATGTCCATCTGGTCCTTGTACGGGACGTAAAGATAGAACAGACGCGGTTCGAGGGTCTGGCGATAGTTGGTGCCGAACATCGAGGTGTTGCGGTCGAAGTACAGGCCGCTGTCGACGCTGAAGATCGGGATGTCACGGTTCTGGCTGCTCGAGAAGTCCCCACGTAGATCGCGTACGGCTGGGGTGGCGCCGGCCAAATCAGATTTGCCCTCACTGTCCAAGTCCAAGTCGTATTTGGTGTACATGTAGGTCAGCTTTGGCTTGACGTAGCCGTAGCTGGCCTCCATCGGCAGGCTGATGGCCGGCGCGAGGTTCAGGCGGGTGCCGTTGGCCCGTGCCAGGCCGAAGATGTTCTCGTCGAGGCGGCGACCGTCGGAGCCTGCAGTGGTATCCAGTGCGCCATCTTCGTTGAACACGGGACCGTTCTTCAGGTTGCGATCAAAGCGCACGGCTTCGGTCTTGTAGCTGAAGTCGAAACCACCCGGGTGGTACGGCAGCATGCCGTTCAGGGTGATCTGAGGCAGCCTGTTGTACGGGGTGATCTTCGAGATGGTGGCCATCTCGTAGGCCTGCATGTTCAGGCGAGCCTGGTAGCTGTCGCCGCGATAGGTCAGTGCGCCTTGCTGGTTCAGCGCATCTTTGCTCTCGACGCCGATCTGGTCGGATTCCAGGTCCTGGAAGTAGAACGGGTCGCTGATGTCGGTGTAGTCCACCTCAGCCATCAGGCGCTCGTCCAAGCCACCCTTGTGCTGCCAGTTGACCATCCAGCGCTGTTCTTTGTAGTCAGTCTGCTCTTTGCGGTCGTCGTTCTTGTCGTTCAGGTACGCGCCGCCGACCTGGCCTTCGCTCGACTTGGTCAGGTAGCGGAATTCGCCTTCCATCAACAAGCCGCGCTTGGTCATGTAGCGCGGGTACAACGTGGCGTCATAGTTCGGCGCCAGGTTGAAATAGTACGGCGTAACCAGCATGAAGCCGGTATCGCTGCTGGTGCTGAACGATGGCGGCAGGAAGCCGGACTGGCGACGGTCGTCGATCGGGAAGTAGATGTACGGTGTGTAGAACACCGGGAAATCCTTGACCCGAAGCGTGACGTTGGTCGCGGTGCCGAAACCGGTGGCCGGGTTCAGCGTGATGTTGTTGCCCTTGAGCTGCCAGGCGTTGCTGCCCGGTTCGCACGTGGTGTAGGTACCATCCTTGAGGCGGATGATGGCGTTTTCGCCACGCTTGGCGTACAGGGCGTTGCCGCGAATGTGCGACTTGTGCATCACGTATTCGGCGTTGTCGACCTGGGCTTCACCCGTGTCGAGCTGGATCTGTGCCTCGTCGCCGACGACCAGCGAGCCGTTGTCGCGAATCTTGACGTTGCCCTTGAGCTCGCCACGGTTCTCGGCCTGGTACAGGTTGGCCTCGTCGGCTTCGACCTGCATGCTGCCCTGGCGCATTACCACGTCACCGGCGAGGGTAGCGATCTGCTGCTCCTGCTGGTACTTGGAGACCTTGGCGTTGATGTAGGTCGGCGATTCGTCCTTGGGCGTTGTGTCGGCCATGCCCGGGCGGGTCGGCTCGACATACGCACCGCCGCAATACGGGCCGGTTTCGGCCAGCTGCGCTGCGGTGAGCTTGTCGCGTGGGACCCAATCGAGATGGCTGTAATCTTCGCTGCGCGACTTCAGGCCACGGCCTTTGCTCTCGGTGACCAGCACCGGCTTGTCAGCGCTTTCGGCCTCAGCCGCAGTGGCTTCGGTACCGGAAGTGACAGCAGCGCCCTCGTGCACAGGGCGCGGAGGCAGATTGTTGACTGGAGTCTTGGGCTTGCAGTCCCAACCACCGGAGGCGGACACTTGGCAGTCGAACTGCTCGGCTGCGACCACGTACGAGGTGGCAAAAGGTTGTAGGGCCAGCAGACCGCCGGTTACCAGCAACGGAAACTTTCTACGAAACGCGGGGGATTTCAATGCCATCTTATTAGTCCGGGCTTCCTGCGTGCCATCTGCCCGCGTGTGGGGCCGCACGCCTCTCGATGGTCTGAAAAAGATGCTGGATAATAAAGCATGACCCGCTTGACGGCTAGGGCCGTCGGAGACCCTTGTAATGCCTGAACACGATGTACGCCTGCAACAACTGACTGTCTGGCTCGCCGAACAGCTCGATGTACTCTTTCGCAACAACGCCTGGGGCGAGGTGCCCGAGGGCAGCCTGACCGCCGCCAGCAGTGATGCCAGCTTCCGCCGCTACTTCCGCTGGCAGGGCGCAGGCCGCAGTTTCGTGATCATGGACGCGCCGCCGCCCCAGGAAAACTGCCGACCGTTCGTCGCCATCGACCACTTGCTGGCCAGTGCGGGCGTGCATGTGCCGCTGATTCATGCCGAAGATCTGGAGCGTGGTTTCCTGCTGCTGGGCGATCTGGGGCACCAGACATACCTCGACATCATCAATGCCGACAACGCCGATGCCTTGTTTGCCGATGCCATCGAGGCCCTGCTGGCGTTCCAGCGCCTGCCGCTGGAGGCACCGCTGCCGAGCTATGACGACGCTTTGCTGCGCCGTGAGGTCGAGCTGTTCCCGGAATGGTATGTCGGGCGTGAGCTCGGGCTGGCCTTCAATGAGGCGCAGAAAGCGGCCTGGCAGCGCATCAGCCAACTGCTGATCGACAGCGCCCTGGCGCAGCCCAAGGTGCTGGTGCACCGCGATTACATGCCGCGCAACCTGATGCAGAGCGCGCCAAACCCCGGCGTGCTGGACTTCCAGGACGCGGTTTATGGCCCTGTCACCTACGACATCACCTGCCTGTTCAAGGACGCCTTCCTCAGCTGGCCGCAGGCACGTGTCGAAGGCTGGTTGCGCACTTACTGGGACCAGGCGCAAGCCGCCGGCATCCCGGTGCAGCCGTCGTTCGAAGACCTCCAGCGTGCCAGCGACCTGATGGGTGTGCAGCGCCATCTGAAGGTGATCGGCATCTTCGCCCGTATCTGCCACCGTGATGGCAAACCTCGCTACCTGGCCGACGTACCGCGTTTCTTCGCCTATATAGATGAAGTGATAGGCCGCCGTCCCGAGCTCGCAGAGCTGGGCCAGCTGATCGCCGAACTCAAAGCCGGGGCGCGTGCATGAAAGCGATGATTCTCGCGGCGGGCAAGGGCGAGCGCATGCGCCCGCTGACCCTGCATACGCCCAAACCGTTGCTGCCGGTGGCCGGCCAGCCGTTGATCGAATACCACCTGCGTGCCTTGGCGGCCGCTGGTATCACCGAGGTGGTGATCAACCACGCCTGGCTTGGCCAGCAGATCGAGGACCACCTGGGCGATGGCAGCCGCTTCGGGCTGAGCATCCGCTACTCGCCCGAAGGCGAGCCGTTGGAGACCGGGGGCGGCATCTTCAAGGCGCTGCCTTTGCTGGGTGACGCGCCGTTCCTGCTGGTAAACGGCGATATCTGGACCGATTACGACTTCGCCCGCCTGCATGCACCGTTGCAGGGGCTGGCGCACCTGGTGCTGGTTGATAACCCGGGGCATCACGGCCGTGGTGATTTCCGCCTGCAGGGCGAGCAGGTCGTGGACGGTGACGATGCTCCCGGCACCCTGACCTTCAGCGGCCTTTCCGTGCTGCACCCGGCGTTGTTCGACGGCTGTCAGGCAGGCGCGTTCAAACTGGCACCCTTGCTGCGCAGCGCCATGGCTGCGGGCCAGGTGAGTGGCGAGCATTACCGGGGCCACTGGGTCGATGTGGGTACCCAGGAACGCCTGGCCGAGGCCGAGCGCCTGATTGGCGAGCGCGCCTGACATGTGGTGGCCAGGCACTGTGATCGGGCTCGGCGCAGGTTTCGCTGTCGCCAGCATTCCTGGTGCGCTGCTCGGCGCGTTGCTGGGCCAGGCAATGGACCGGCGTATACGCGTGCAGGGTTGGGATGACATGCGCGAACGGCTGGGCGGCCGTACGGCGCTGCGTGACGAGGAGTTGCTGTTCGTCCTGCTCGGTAGGTTGGCCAAGAGCGATGGGCGGGTGGCCGAGCAGCATATCCAGCAAGCGCGCCAGGAAATGGTCCGGCTGGACCTGGCCGAAGCTTCACGCATGCGCGCCATTGCCGCCTTTAACCGCGGCAAGGCGGGCAAGGACCGCTTGGCCGGCCACCTGCGGCGCATCAGCCTGCAGCCACATGCGGCCGAAGGGACGTTACGGGCGTGCTGGCGCATGGCCTGGGCCGATGGCAAGGCCGGGCACCACGAGCGGGAGCTGTTGCTGGACTGGGGGCAGAAGCTTGGGCTGAGCCGGCGCCAGGTGCAGGCCATGTCGCTGGAGTACGAGCCGCGCAAGATGAATGCCACCAGCGGCGTGATGACCTATGCGGCGGCTTTGCGGTTGCTGGGTGTGGAGCCCGATACCGAAGGTGACCGGGTCAAGCAGGCATATCGGCGCTTGGTCAGCCGGCATCATCCGGACAAGCTCGCCGGGAGTGGTGCCAGTGAAGCGCAGCTGCGCGAAGCGACCGAGCGCACCCGCGAGCTGCATCAGGCTTACGCACTGATCCGCAAGCGGCGGGGGTTCTGAGGGCCTCATCGCCGGCAAGCCGGCTCCCACAGGTACTGCAGCGAGTCCGAGACCTGCGGTTTTTCTGTGGGAGCCGGCTTGCCGGCGATAGGGACGATACAGACTCCGAAATTTACTCTTGGGGCGCCATCCACCCGCGCACCCGGCGGAACAACTGTTCTTGCTCGGCCGCCTTGTTTCCGGGCATGGCTATCAGGGAGAGCTGCTTATACTGGCTGTCCTTCTGCCGCTTGCTGGCCTGCAAACGTTGCGCGGCCGCATTGCGGTCGCCGGTACGGGTGGCGTAGTAAAGGTCGGCCGTCGGCACCTTGAGGGTTGGCGTCAGGCTTTCCAGGTCGTGCTCGACCCGTGCCGGTGTCTGCGCGGCGATCATGGCCAGCTTTTGCACTTGCGGCGGCTGCTTCTCGCTCAGGTAACGCGCTGCCCAGTAAGCGCCGCTGCCGTGGCCGATCAGCACGATACTGCGCGAGTTGTGCTGCTGGGCGTAGGCCACCGCAGCGTCCAGGCGCGCGAAGATGCGTTCGGCATCAGCCTGGTCATTTTGTTCGCCGGCTTGCTCGGCGTCGGTGCTTTCGGCGGTATCGGCATCGGCCGCAGTGGCCTGGGCGACGTTGGCGTTGGCATCGGCTGGGGTGTCCTTGGCCGGGGCGCTCTCGCCTTTGTCTTTCTGCGCTTCGGCAGCTGGCTTGGCCTCGACCCGCGCTTGCGGGGTGTCGGCGAGCAGGTCGGGCAGGCTTACGCTCAGGCTGTGCCAACCGACATCCGGGAACTTGCGCCGCAGCGGGCCGACGGCGTTGGGCCAATCGGCGGTTTCACCGGCGCCGGGGACGATGATCACTGCGCCCTGTGGGTCGCTGTCGTTGGCCGGCTTCCACAGGGCCAGGAAGCTGTCGGTGCCAGCTTGCAGCGTCTGCTGTTCGGCCTTGGGTACCAGCCGTTCCAGGGCTTGTGCATCTTCCTGGCTACGCTCCAGCAAGGGCGGGCGCGGCGCGGGTGAAGCAGGCGCTTCTGCGGCGGCCGCTGGTGGCTCGGCGTCAGCAGCCAAGGCGCCGAGTGGTAGAAGCGAGGCCAGGCAGCACATTGCCAGCGTCGTGCGATAAAGTGTGGACATGAATCAACCCAAGGCCAGAATGATACCGGCAGCCTAATAGTATTTGCCCGTGACGGCCATGCTGCATGGCCGCCCTTGCCAAGACGAGCGTGTAGATGAAGCGATTGCGTCGCCTGTTGGTTATCGGCTGCTTGTGGCTACCCTTGATCGCGCTGGCAAGGCCTGAGGTGGCGCCGACGGTGTCGCTTGATCCTGCCCAGCAGCAGTGGCTGGATACCCACCGCAGCCTGCGGGTGGGCCTGGTTCTGCAGGCGCCTTATGCTCAGTTCGATCGCCGCCTGCAGCAACTTTACGGGGCCAATGTCGAGTTGGTGAACTGGCTGGCGCAGACGCTCAAGCTGGACCTGACGTGGCGCAATTTTGCCGATCAGGCCAGCCTCGAACATGCCCTGCAGGCGGGCGAAATCGACTTCGCCCCAGGCCTTACGCAAACGCCGACGAGCTTGCGCCTGTGGCTATTCAGCGACCCTTACATGCGTGTGCCGCAGCTGGTGGTGGGGCCGCGCACGGGCGCGTTGGCTGTTGAACTGGAAAAACTCGAGGCCGATGAGCGCGTGGCGGTGCGCATGCCCAGCGCGCTGGCCGACTACCTGCGCGGCAATTACGCCAACCTCAACCTGCAAGGCGTGCCCAACGAGCGCCAGGCCCTGCAGCTGGTCGTGGGTGGCCAGGCCAGTTACGCGGTGCTGGATGAGGCCCAGCTCAGCCGCTTATCGCGTGAGAGCGAGTTCGGTGAGCTGGCGGTGGTCGGCGATATCGGCCTGCCGCAGCTGCTGCGAGTGGGCTCGCGGCGTGACTGGCCGCAGCTGGCCGAGGTGCTCGAACGCGGCCTGCAGGCCATGCCGGCCAAGGAACTTGAGCAACTTCACCAGCGTTGGCTGCAGCCGAAATATCCACGCCTCAGCGATTCGACCGGTTTCTGGCAGAACCTTGCCTTGCTGTTCGGCATGTTGCTGCTGTGCGCCATGGCCACGTTGGTTTGGCAACGCCGCCAGCAACGCCAGGTCGAGCGCAGCTTGCTGGCGGCACGCGAGAGCCTGACCGAGCGGCAAGTGCGCGAGGAGGCGCTGCGCCTGAGCCAGTTCTCCATCGACCAGAGCACGGTGGGCATCCTTTGGGTCAACTGGGACAGCCATGTGCGTTACGCCAACCACGCGGTGGAGCGCATGCTTGGTTATGCGGAAGCCGCGCTGCTGGAGCGCCCGCTGATCGACTTCGAGCCGAACTTGACCATGGACCGCTGGCTGCAGCTGTGGAAGGGCGCGCGTGCCGGTGAGGCCGGTGCCCGGCAGTTTGAAACACACTGCCAGCGCGCCGATGGCAGCCTGCTGCCGGTTGAGTTGTCGTTGAGCTTCCTGCGGTTTCGTGATGCCGAATACCTGGTGGTGTATATCGCCGATGTCACCGAGCGCCACCGCGCCCTGGCGGCGCTGCGTGAAAGCGAGGCGCGGCTCAAGGGTATCGCCGGCAACGTGCCGGGGCTGGTGTTCCGTCTGGAGCCAGCCCCCGCCGAGGGTGACCCGGAATTCCCCTACATCAGCGAGGGCAGTGAGGCGTTGGTCGGTTACACCCCTGCGCAGATCCAGCACCCGCAGATGGGCTTGCGCAACCTGGTCCACCCGGATGACCGGGCGGATTATCACCAGGTGCAGGACCTGGCCATTGCCAGCGACCAGGACTGGTCATGGCAAGGCCGAATCCTGACCCGCGAAGGCGAGCAGCGCTGGGCCGACATCAAGGCCAGTACCCGGCGCCTGGGCAATGGCCGGGTGGTGTGGGACGGTATCGTCTGGGACATTACCCAGAGCAAGCGGGCGGAACTGGCGCTGGCACGGTCACAAGAACAGTTGCGCGAACTGTCGGCGCACCTGGAGAGCGTGCGCGAAGAAGAAAAGGCCCGTATCGCCCGCGAAGTGCACGATGAGCTGGGGCAGATGCTGACCGTCCTCAAGCTTGAACTCTCGATGTGCGAACTGGCCTTTGCCGAGCTGGACCCAGGGCTGAACGAGCGCCTGGCCAGCATGAAACGCCTGATCGCGCAGCTGTTTCAGCTGGTGCGCGACGTGGCCACCGCGCTGCGCCCGCCGATTCTCGACGCCGGCATCGCCTCGGCCATCGAGTGGCAGGCCCGGCGTTTCGAAGCGCGCACGCAGATTCCCTGCCTGGTACAGGTACCGGATAATCTGCCAGCATTGAGTGATGCCAAGGCCACCGGCTTGTTTCGTATTCTGCAGGAGGCGCTGACCAACGTCATGCGCCACGCCCAGGCGCATAGCGTGGAGATCGAGCTGGTGCGCCAGGGCGAAAATTTGCGAATGACCATCAGTGACGACGGCAGCGGTTTTTGCCTGGACCAGGCCCGGCCGACCTCTTTCGGCCTGGTCGGCGTGCGTGAGCGGGTGTTGATGCTCGGTGGCAGCATGGCGTTGAGCAGTGAGCCGGGCGAGGGCACCAGCCTGAGCGTGACCATAGCATTGGAGTAGGAGAGCGATCGTGATTCGAGTGCTGGTGGCCGAAGACCACACCATTGTCCGCGAAGGTATCAAACAGTTGATTGGCCTGGCCAAGGACATGCAGGTAGCAGGGGAGGCCGGTAACGGCGAGCAGCTGCTCGAAGCGCTGCGCCACACCCCTTGCGAAGTGGTGTTGCTGGATATCTCCATGCCCGGCGTGAATGGCCTGGAGGCCATCCCGCGTATCCGCGCGTTGCACAACCCACCGGCGATTCTGATGCTGTCGATGCACGATGAAGCGCAGATGGCCGCGCGTGCACTCAAGGCCGGTGCAGCCGGCTATGCCACCAAGGACAGTGACCCGGCCCTGCTGCTGACGGCGATACGCCGGGTGGCGGGGGGAGGGCGCTACATCGACCCGGCCTTGGCCGACCGTATGGTCTTCGAAGTGGGCCTGACCGAGACGCGGCCATTGCATACCTTGCTGTCCGAGCGTGAGTTTTCGGTGTTCGAACGCCTGGCCCAAGGCGCGAACGTCAACGACATCGCCCAGCAACTGGCGCTGTCGAGCAAGACCATCAGCACCCACAAGGCGCGGCTGATGCAGAAGCTCAAGGTGAACTCACTGGCGGAGCTGGTGAAGTACGCGATGGAGCACAAGCTGGTGTGAGTGTTCTGGTTGCGACATCGATACCCACAGGCAACCACTATCCCCTGTGGGAGCGGGCTTGCCCGCGAAGAGGCCTGACCTGCTGAGCGCGGTGGCTGAGCCGACGCATTCGCGGGCAAGCCCGCTCCCACAGAGCTGGTGCCAACCCACAAGTTGCATTCCAATCCCGCCATCCATGTAGGGCAATCCCTACAACAAGTCTTCCATCCGGATGATGGCATTCTCTCAGCACCCCCGATTTCCGGGCGCTTGCGCCTTCTCTAGTCTTTGCCTACGCAGTCATTCCAACAAGAAGGTGCAGGCATGAGCGAGGCGAATTCGAACGCGACCACCGGCGAGACGCTGGTCAGCTTCCGTGGTGTGCAGAAGAGCTACGACGGCGAATCGCTGATCGTCAAAGACCTCAACCTGGACATTCGTAAGGGTGAGTTCCTGACCCTGCTGGGCCCTTCCGGCTCGGGCAAGACCACCAGCCTGATGATGCTGGCCGGTTTCGAAACCCCCACCGCCGGCGAGATCCAGCTGGCCGGGCGCTCGATCAACAACGTGCCGCCGCACAAGCGCGACATCGGCATGGTGTTCCAGAACTACGCGCTGTTCCCGCACATGACCGTGGCCGAGAACTTGGCCTTCCCGCTGAGCGTGCGCAACCTGAGCAAGACCGACATCAGCGAGCGGGTAAAGCGCGTGCTGAACATGGTCCAGCTCGATGCGTTCGCCAAGCGCTACCCCGGCCAGCTGTCCGGTGGCCAGCAGCAGCGCGTAGCCCTGGCCCGGGCGCTGGTGTTCGAGCCGCAGCTGGTGCTGATGGACGAACCGCTTGGCGCCCTCGACAAGCAATTGCGTGAACACATGCAGATGGAGATCAAGCACATCCATCAGCGCCTGGGCGTGACCGTTGTCTACGTGACCCACGACCAGGGTGAGGCGCTGACCATGTCCGACCGAGTGGCGGTGTTCCACCAGGGCGAGATCCAGCAGATCGCCGACCCGCGCACCCTCTACGAAGAACCGCGCAATACCTTCGTCGCCAACTTCATCGGCGAGAACAACCGTATCAACGGCATCCTGCTGGCCAGCGACGGCAACCGTTGCCAGGTGCAGCTGGCCCGGGGCGAGCGGGTCGAGGCGCTGGCAGTGAACGTCGGCCAGGCCGGCGAGCCGGTGACCCTGTCGGTGCGCCCCGAGCGCGTGCGCCTCAACGGCCACAGCGAGCGTTGCGTCAACCGTTTCTCCGGCCGTGTGGCCGAGTTCATCTACCTGGGCGACCACGTGCGGGTGCGCCTGGAAGTCTGCGGCAAGGCTGACTTCTTCGTGAAGCAGCCGATTGCCGAGCTCGACCCGGCACTGGCCGTGGGCGATGTGGTACCGCTGGGCTGGGAGGTGGAGCACGCACGCGCGCTCGATCCGATTGCCGAAGCCCACTGATGGATTGCTTCACCAACCCTGTACTGTGGAGAGAATAATAATGCGCAAGCAGTTGAAACTGACCGCCCTGGCCCTCGGCCTGTTCGCCGCCGGCCAGGCCATGGCGGCAGACCTGACCGTGGTTTCCTTCGGCGGCGCCAACAAGGCAGCCCAGGTCAAGGCGTTCTACGAGCCTTGGGAGAAGGCCGGCAAGGGCAAGATCGTCGCCGGTGAGTACAACGGTGAAATGGCCAAGGTCAAAGCCATGGTCGACACCAAGAGCGTGTCCTGGAACCTGGTGGAGGTGGAGTCGCCAGAGCTGGCGCGCGGTTGCGACGAGGGTATGTTCGAGGAGCTCGACCCGGCCCTGTTCGGCAACGAAAGCGACTACGTGAAGGGCGCCATTCAGCCTTGCGGCGTGGGCTTCTTCGTCTGGTCCACAGTGCTGGCCTACAACGCCGACAAACTCAAGACCGCACCGACCAGCTGGGCCGATTTCTGGGACACCAAGCAGTTCCCGGGCAAGCGCGGCCTGCGCAAGGGTGCCAAGTACACCCTCGAGTTTGCCTTGATGGCTGACGGTGTGGCGCCGAAGGATGTGTACCAGGTGCTCGGCACCAAGGAAGGCGTGGACCGCGCCTTCAAGAAGCTCGACGAACTCAAGCCAAGCATCCAGTGGTGGGAAGCGGGTGCCCAGCCGCCACAGTACCTGGCCTCTGGTGACGTGGTCATGAGCTCGGCCTATAACGGCCGCATCGCCGCCGTGCAGAAAGAGAGCAATCTCAAGGTGGTGTGGAACGGCGGCATCTACGACTTCGACGCCTGGGCCATCCCGAAAGGTGCCAAGGACGTGGAAGAAGCGAAGAAATTCATCGCCTACACCGTCCAGCCCGAGCAACAGAAGACCTACTCCGAGAACATCGCCTACGGCCCGGCCAACTCCAAAGCCGTCCCGCTGCTGGCGGACGCGGTGAAGAAGGACATGCCGACCACACCTGAAAACATCGCTAACCAGGTGCAGATCGACGTCGCCTTCTGGGCCGACAACAGCGAACAACTGGAGCAACGCTTCAACGCCTGGGCGGCGAAGAAGTAAACACATGGAGCCGCTACGCGGCTCATCGCCGGCAAGCCGGCTCCCACAGGTGAGGTAAGAGCCTGAGGGTGTGGGAGCCGGCTTGCCGGCGATGGGCTGCGCAGCAGCCCCAATTACAGCCTGTTTTGCGGAGTTCGCCATGGCCATTGCAGTGCCCCTCAACGAAGGCGCAGGTCCAAGTCTGAAGCAGCGCCTCAAGCACGCCGAGCGGGTCAACCGCTGGAAGGCGCAGGCGTTGATCGCGCCGCTGGCGCTGTTTCTCCTGCTGGTGTTCCTGGTGCCGATTGCGGCACTGCTGTACAAGAGCGTCGGCAACCCTGAGGTGGTCGCGGGCCTGCCGCGCACGGTTGAGGCCGTCACCGTGTGGGATGGCAAGAGCCTGCCCGGCGAGGAGGTCTACAAGGCCCTGAGCCAGGACTTGGCCGAATCACGCAAGAATCAGACCCTGGGCGACTTGTCCAAACGCCTGAACATGGAGCTGGCCGGCTATCGCAGCCTGCTGGCCAAGACTGCACGGGCGCTGCCGTTCAAGACTGAGCCGGCTTCTTATAAAGAAGCCTTGCAGGCCCTGGATGAGCGTTGGGGCGACCCGGCCTACTGGCAGGCGATCCGCCGCAACACCAGCACCGTCACTTCCTACTACCTGCTGGCGTCGGTCGACCACCGTATCGACGACCTCGGCGAGCTGGCCAAGGCCACGCCCGACCAGGCCATCTACCTGGACATCTTTGCCCGCACCCTGTGGATGGGTGTGGTGATCACGGTCATCTGCCTGCTGCTGGCGTACCCGCTGGCCTATCTGCTGGCCAACCTGCCGACCCGCCAGAGCAATTTGTTGATGATCCTGGTGTTGCTGCCGTTCTGGACCTCGATCCTGGTGCGGGTGGCGGCGTGGATCGTGCTGCTGCAGTCAGGCGGCCTGATCAACAGCGCGCTGATGGCGGTGGGCATCATCGACCAGCCGCTGGAGCTGGTGTTCAACCGCACCGGCGTGTACATCTCGATGGTGCACATCCTGTTGCCGTTCATGATCCTGCCGCTGTACAGCGTGATGAAGGGCATTTCGCCAAGCTACATGCGCGCCGCCATCTCGCTGGGTTGCCACCCGTTCGCCAGCTTCTGGCGGGTTTATTTCCCGCAGACCTACGCAGGCGTTGGCGCCGGCTGCCTGCTGGTGTTCATCCTGGCTATCGGCTACTACATCACTCCGGCGCTGCTCGGCAGCCCGAACGACCAGATGGTCAGCTACTTCGTTGCCTTCTATACCAACACCAGCATCAACTGGGGTATGGCCACCGCGCTGGGCGGGCTGTTGTTGCTGGCAACCGTGCTGTTGTACCTGATCTATAGCTGGCTGGTCGGCGCCAGCCGCCTGCGCCTGAGCTGAGGAGCCTTGTGATGCTTAGCCCATACATGTCGCCCGTGGAGCGGGTTTGGTTCTACAGCCTGCGTATTCTGTGCGGCCTGATCTTGCTGTTCCTGGTGTTGCCGGTGCTGGTGATCGTGCCGTTGTCGTTCAACAGCGGCAGCTTCCTGGTGTACCCGCTGCAGGGCTTCTCGCTGCAGTGGTACCAGGACTTCTTCGCCTCGGCCGAGTGGATGCGCGCGTTGAAGAACAGCATCATCGTCGCCCCGGCGGCCACGGTGCTGGCCATGGTCTTCGGCACCTTGGCGTCGATTGGCCTGACCCGTGGCGATTTCCCGGGCAAATCGCTGGTGATGGCGCTGGTGATTTCGCCGATGGTGGTGCCGGTGGTGATCATCGGTGTGGCCAGCTATCTGTTCTTTGCCCCGCTGGGTATGGGCAATAGTTTCATTTCGCTGATCCTGGTACACGCGGTGCTGGGTGTACCGTTCGTCATCATCACCGTGTCGGCGACCCTGCAGGGGTTCAACTACAACCTGGTGCGTGCAGCGGCCAGCTTGGGCGCCTCGCCGTTGCTGGCGTTCCGCAAGGTGACCTTGCCGTTGATCGCACCAGGCGTCATCTCGGGTGCGCTGTTTGCCTTTGCCACCTCGTTCGATGAAGTGGTGGTGACGCTGTTCCTTGCCGGGCCTGAGCAGGCCACCCTGCCGCGCCAGATGTTCAGCGGCATTCGCGAAAACCTGAGCCCGACGATTGCAGCGGCGGCGACGCTGTTGATCGCCTTCTCGGTGGTGCTGTTGCTGACCCTGGAGTGGCTGCGCGGGCGCAGCGAGAAGCTCAGGACTCAACAGCCCGCCTGATGATCGGTTGGCTGTTCCGGCCTCTTCGCGGCTAAAGCCGCTCCCACAGGGATTGCGCAGGTCGCCAGATGTGCACATAACCTATGGGAGCGGCTTTAGCCGCGAAGAGGCCGGAACAGGTTAAAACGGTTACAATGCGCACCACCGTGATTCTGCCAACAGGTGCGCCATGCAGCCCTACGCTATTGCCCCCTCCATTCTTTCCGCCGACTTCGCCCGCCTGGGTGCCGATGTCGATGCGGTGCTGGAAGCGGGTGCCGACATCGTCCACTTCGATGTCATGGACAACCACTACGTACCCAACCTGACCATCGGCCCGATGGTCTGCACCGCCCTGCGCAAGTACGGGGTAACAGCGCCGATCGACGTGCACCTGATGGTCAGCCCGGTTGACCGCATCATCGGCGACTTCATCGAAGCCGGTGCCAGCTACATCACCTTCCACCCGGAAGCCTCGCAGCACATCGACCGCTCGCTGCAGCTGATCCGCGACGGCGGCTGCAAGGCCGGCCTGGTGTTCAACCCGGCCACCAGCCTGGATGTCCTGAAGTACGTGATGGACAAAGTCGACATGGTCCTGCTGATGAGCGTCAACCCTGGCTTCGGCGGGCAGAAGTTCATCCCGGGTACCCTCGACAAGCTGCGCGAAGCCCGTGCGCTGATCGACGCCAGCGGCCGTGATATCCGCCTGGAAATCGACGGCGGCGTCAACGTCAACAATATCCGTGAAATCGCTGCCGCTGGCGCCGATACCTTCGTGGCCGGCTCGGCGATCTTCAACGCCCCGGACTATCAGGAAGTCATCGCCAAAATGCGCGCCGAACTGGCTCAGGCCCGCCCATGAGCGGCTTCGAGCAGCTGTTCCCGGGGACGCTGCCCAGGCTGGTGATGTTCGATCTGGACGGTACCCTGATCGATTCTGTCCCCGACCTGGCCGCAGCCGTCGACCGTATGCTGCTCGAATTGGGCCGACCTGCCGCAGGGCTCGACGCCGTGCGGCACTGGGTCGGCAACGGCGCACCGATATTGGTGCGTCGCGCGCTGGCGGGTGGCCTGGACCACGCGTCGGTGGACGATGAGCTGGCCGAGCGCGGCCTGGCGCTGTTCATGGAGGCCTATGCCGAAAGCCATGAACTGACGGTGGTCTACCCCGGTGTGCACGACACGCTGCGTTGGCTGCGCAAGCAGGGCGTGGAGATGGCGCTGATCACCAACAAGCCCGAGCGCTTTGTTGCACCGCTGCTCGACCAGATGAAAATCGGCCGCTACTTCCGCTGGATCATCGGCGGCGACACCCTGCCGCAGAAAAAGCCCGACCCTGCCGCGTTGCTGTTCGTCATGAAAATGGCCGGTGTCGAACCGGGCCAGGCGCTGTTTGTAGGCGACTCGCGCAGTGACGTGCTGGCGGCCAAGGCTGCCGGGGTGCAGTGCGTTGGCCTTAGCTATGGCTACAACCACGGCCGGCCGATCGATGACGAATCCCCCAGCCTGGTCATCGGCGACCTGCGCCTGCTGCTGCCTGGTTGCGTAGTCACCGACACTGGGATAACGTTGGCGGACCTTCAAGCCTCACAAGACAGAGAGTCCACCGTGGTGGTAACTGGCAAATTCTGGATGAAAGTCATCAAGGCCCTGGCCCGTTGGCGTTGGCGCGCCTGACTTCTGCCCGCCGGCGCCTGCCGGCCCGTCCGTTTGCCTGACTCTTATTGTTGCCCCGAGGCTACTCATGACCCGCGAAGAATTCCTGCGCCTGGCTGCTGCCGGCTACAACCGCATTCCCCTGGCCTGCGAAACCCTGGCCGACTTCGATACCCCGCTGTCGATCTACCTGAAGCTGGCTGACAAGCCCAACTCGTACCTGCTCGAGTCCGTGCAGGGCGGCGAGAAGTGGGGCCGTTACTCGATGATCGGCCTGCCGTCGCGCACGGTCATGCGTGTGCACGGCTACCACGTGAGCATCCTGCAGGATGGCGAAGAGGTTGAAAGCCACGACGTCGAAGACCCGCTGGCCTTCGTCGAAACCTTCAAGGACCGTTACAAGGTTGCCGATATCGCTGGCCTGCCGCGTTTCAACGGGGGCCTGGTCGGCTATTTCGGCTATGACTGCGTACGTTATGTGGAAAAGCGCCTGGGTGCCTGCCCGAACCCCGATCCGCTGGGCGTACCGGACATCCTGTTGATGGTTTCGGATGCCGTGGTGGTGTTCGACAACCTGGCCGGCAAGATGCACGCGATCGTGCTGGTCGACCCGTCCGAAGAGCAGGCTTTCGAACAAGGCCAGGCGCGCCTGCAAGACCTGCTGGCCGAGCTGCGCAAGCCGATTACCCCGCGCCGTGGCCTGGACCTGAGTGGCCCGATGGCCGCAGAGCCGGCGTTCCGCTCCAGCTTTACCCAGGATGACTACGAGCGTGCGGTAGACACGGTCAAGGAGTACATCCTGGCCGGTGACTGCATGCAGGTGGTTCCGTCCCAACGCATGTCGATCGACTTCAAGGCGGCGCCTATCGACTTGTACCGTGCACTGCGTTGCTTCAACCCGACGCCGTACATGTACTTCTTCAACTTCGGCGACTTCCACGTGGTCGGCAGTTCGCCCGAAGTGCTGGTGCGGGTGGAAGACAACCTGGTCACCGTGCGCCCGATCGCCGGTACCCGCCCGCGTGGTGCTACCGAAGAGGCGGACCGTGCGCTGGAAGACGACCTGCTGTCGGACGAGAAGGAAATCGCCGAGCACCTGATGCTTATCGACCTGGGCCGCAACGATGTAGGCCGCGTTTCTTCCACCGGTAGCGTGCGCCTGACCGAGAAGATGGTGATCGAGCGTTACTCCAATGTGATGCACATCGTTTCCAACGTCACCGGCCAACTGGCCGAAGGCCTGACCGCCATGGATGCATTGCGCGCGATTTTGCCGGCGGGCACGTTGTCGGGCGCGCCGAAGATTCGTGCGATGGAGATCATCGACGAACTGGAGCCGGTCAAGCGTGGCGTCTACGGTGGTGCGGTGGGTTACTTTGCCTGGAACGGCAACATGGACACCGCAATTGCCATTCGTACGGCGGTGATCAAGGATGGCGAACTGCATGTGCAGGCCGGTGGCGGCATCGTCGCCGACTCAGTGCCGGCGCTGGAGTGGGAAGAAACCATCAACAAACGCCGGGCGATGTTCCGTGCGGTGGCGTTGGCTGAGCAGACGCCTTCGTAAGGCTACCTGATTGGGGCCGCAAAGCGGCCCCTATGCCTCAGAAATCGACGCTGACCCCCAGGCTCAGGCCCTGCTGCGTCAACTCATCACTCTTGCGCCAGTTGTAATTCCCCCGCAGATGCACCCCAGCCACCAGCTCATGGCTCAGCCCCAGGCTCGCGCGGGTCAGGTTGCTGTTCGGCGTATACCCGGTCAACGTGAAGTCATTGGTCGGCAGTGTCGTCAGGTGCATCGTCACATCCTGCTGGTCATCCTCGAACTCATGCTCGCGCGCCACCTCGGCGTACACGCGTGTGCTTGGCACCAGCTGCACGCTGCCTAGCAGGCCCACACCCAGGCGCCGCGAGGTGCGGTCCTGGTCGTCAAAGCCCAATGCTGTCGAGCGCCCGCTCTTTTCGTCATAGCCATCGACCTTGACCCGTGCATAGTCGGCACTGATGAACGGCGCCAGCTGCCAGCTGCTGCTTTCGGCCGCCAGGTTGTAGCCCAGCCGGCCGGTTACGGCCCAGGCCTCGCCATCGGTGTCGCCTTTCTCGCTACGGTCATTCACGCCCAGGGCGAACGTCCGCTTCAGGTCGCTGTAATCCAGGTGCCCGGCGCTCAGCGTGGTATCGGCCCACCAGCGGCCCTGACGGAACTGGGCGAAGGCGCTGGCCAGGTAGCTGTCGAGCTTGTAGTCCGAGTCCTGTTCACCTGCTTCCAGTTTCTGCCGATAAACGCCGCCAGCAAGCCCGAGGCGCCATGCGTCGTTGAGCCGGTAGCTGCCACCGAGTGTCAGGTTGTAGCCGCGCCCGTCAGCATTGGCCGCACTGCGCTGGTCGTCGAAGTCCAGGTCTTGCGCACCGGTGGCGACAAACGCTTGCCATTGGCCGACCGCTTGCCAGGGTGTCTGCCACTGGTTGCGTAGCTCATCCTGGTGCGCACGCAGGCTGGCGTGGGCGATTTCCGGCAGCAGCGTCAGCTCCCACGGCGCGGACAGGATCGAGTAGCCATAGTCGGCGATCAATTGCTGGCCAGCGATGGTCGGGTGCACCGCGTCGTTGAATAACAGCTTGGTCGGGTCGGGATTGCTGCCGTTGATGCCGTACACCGGGTTTTCCACACAACTGTTGCCGCTGTAGCAGGTGCCGACCAGGTTCTGGCCGCTGGCCAGGCCGAATTGCGTCGGGCTGGCCAGGGCTTCGCTCAGCAGAACGGGAATATTCAGGGGGATGATCTCGGCGTCGATCTGGCCGAGCTGGCTGATCAGTGCCTGGTTGAACACGGCGGACAGCTGCGACAGTGGGTTTTGTTGCGGGGTGCCGCTGAAGTTTGGCGTCTGGCCAAGGTCAGGTAGCAGCCAGACCATGATGTAGCGCGCGCCGCCTTGTTGCAGGGCCTGGGCACTGGCGGCCAGGCGTGAGCCCGCAGCCACGGCGTCGGCAGGGCTGTTCACCAGGCCTTGCAGGAAGTCGTTACCACCCCCGGTCAGGTAATAGAGGGCGTTGGGGTCGGCGCGCAGGCCGTTGGCGAGATAGCCGGGGCGCTGGCGGATGACAAACCCGGCCCCCACATTGCCAGGAGGGATGACGAGCTGGGATGTCTGCGTAATCGAGTCGAGGATCTGCTGGGTCGTGTAGCCACCCACTGCCCAGTTATTGCCATCGGGGCGTATCCCGAGTGACGTGGACGGGTTGAGTTCGTCCGGGTTCACGCCCAGTCGCCCGCCAAGAATCATCGGTGAGACGGGGGCAAAGTTGCCGTTCTCATCACGGTTGGTAAACCGCATGCCCGCCGTGCCGCCGGTCAGGTCGGGAAACTGCCCGGCATCGGCCAGGCTGTCACCGAACACGATCATGGTCGAATAAGGGGAGGGGGCAGCGAACGCCTGGCTACACGCCAATGCCAATGTAGCCAGGGTAAAGCGCAATAACGGTACTTTTCGCATCGATGAACATCCTTTTCATTGTTTTTATGAGGACAACCCGATCGACCTTAGCAAATCGATGGGCATGCCTTCCAAGTCCATTCGTTTCCCCGTGTTTACCGGCATATTGCGCCCGCCGCCCCGGTAGGCTACTGTGCCTGCAAGTATGAGCGAGACCTATCCTGTGTTGATCGTCAGCAAACTCTTGATGCGCGTTATCAAGGCCCACGCCCGTTGGCGTTGGCGCGCCTGACTTTATCTTTTGCCGGCCCGCCCGGCCCGTCCCCGTTTGCCTTCCTGTCCGTTTCCGAGCGCCCTTAGTGGCAGCGCCGTGTCTGTTTTCGGTGTAGGAAGGTTCGACTTTTAAAGTCAGTAGATTCTAGAGGTTCAGCCCGATGTTACTGATGATCGACAATTACGACTCATTCACTTACAACGTCGTTCAATACCTTGGCGAGTTGGGTGCCGAGGTCAAGGTCATGCGCAACGACGAAATCACCGTTGCCGAGATCGAAGCCCTCAACCCCGAGCGCATCGTCGTCTCACCAGGCCCTTGCACACCGAGCGAAGCCGGTGTGTCCATCGAAGCCATTCTGCATTTCGCCGGCAAGCTGCCGATTCTGGGCGTTTGCCTGGGCCACCAGTCCATCGGCCAGGCCTTCGGCGGTGATGTGGTGCGCGCCCGCCAGGTCATGCATGGCAAGACCAGCCCGGTGTATCACCGGGACCTGGGCGTGTTCGCCGGCCTCAACAACCCGCTTACTGTCACCCGCTACCATTCCCTGGTGGTCAAGCGCGAAACGCTGCCGGACTGCCTGGAAGTGACCGCCTGGACTGCCCATGACGATGGTTCGGTCGACGAGATCATGGGCCTGCGTCACAAGACCCTGAACATCGAAGGGGTGCAGTTCCACCCCGAGTCCATCCTGACCGAGCAGGGCCACGAGCTGTTCGCCAACTTCCTCAAGCAGACCGGCGGCCGCCGCTAAGGACCGAGCATGGATATCAAGAGCGCGTTGAGCCGTATCGTCGGCCACCTGGACCTTTCCACCGAAGAAATGCGCGACGTCATGCGCCAGATCATGACTGGCCAATGCAGCGAGGCACAGATCGGTGCCTTTCTGATGGGCATGCGCATGAAAAGCGAAAGCATCGACGAAATTGTCGGTGCGGTTTCGGTAATGCGTGAGCTGGCCGACAAGGTCGAGTTGAACAGTCTCGATGGTGTAGTCGATATCGTCGGCACCGGCGGTGATGGCGCCAACATCTTCAACGTCTCCACCGCATCGTCGTTCGTCCTGGCGGCGGCCGGTTGCACCGTGGCCAAGCATGGTAACCGCGCGGTGTCCGGCAAGAGCGGCAGTGCCGACCTGCTGGAAGCTGCCGGCATCTACCTGAACCTGACGCCGGTTCAAGTCGCGCGCTGCATCGACAGCCTCGGCATCGGTTTCATGTTCGCCCAGAGCCACCACTCCGCCATGAAACATGCCGCTGGCCCGCGTCGCGACCTGGGGCTGCGTACCCTGTTCAACATGCTTGGCCCGCTTACGAATCCGGCCGGTGTGAAACACCAGGTGGTCGGCGTGTTCAGCCAGGCCTTGTGCCGCCCGCTGGCTGAAGTGCTGCAGCGCCTGGGCAGCAAGCACGTGCTGGTGGTGCACTCGAAAGATGGCCTGGACGAGTTCAGCCTGGCCGCGCCGACCTTCGTCGCCGAACTGAAGAATGACCAGATCACTGAGTACTGGGTCGAGCCGGAAGACCTTGGCATGAAGAGCCAGAGCCTGCACGGCCTGGCGGTCGAGAACCCACAGGCTTCTCTGGAGCTGATCCGTGATGCTCTTGGCCGGCGCAAGACCGAAAACGGCCAGAAGGCCGCGGAAATGATCGTGCTCAATGCGGGCGCGGCGCTGTATGCCGCCGACCATGCAATGACCCTGGCGCAGGGTGTAGAACTGGCCCACGACGTACTGCACACCGGGCTGGCCTGGGAGAAGCTGCAGGAACTGGGTGCCTTTACGGCGGTATTCAAGGTGGAGAACGAAGCATGAGTGTCCCGACGGTGCTGGAAAGGATCATCGCCCGCAAGTTTCAGGAAGTGGCCGAGCGCAGTGCGCGTGTAAGCCTCGCCGAGCTGGAGCGCCTGGCCAAGGCGGCCGATGCCCCTCGCGGCTTCGCCAATGCGCTGATCGAGCAGGCCAAGCGCAAGAAACCTGCGGTGATCGCCGAAATCAAGAAGGCCTCGCCGAGCAAAGGCGTTATCCGCGAGAACTTCGTGCCGTCGGACATTGCCGTCAGCTACGAAAAGGGCGGGGCGACCTGCCTGTCGGTGCTGACCGACGTCGACTACTTCCAGGGTGCTGATGAGTACCTGCAGCAGGCGCGCGCTGCTGTTTCGTTGCCGGTAATCCGCAAGGACTTCATGGTCGACCCTTACCAGATCGTCGAGGCGCGTGCCTTGGGCGCCGACTGCGTGCTGCTGATCGTGTCGGCACTGGACGACGTGAAGATGGCCGAACTGGCCGCCACGGCCAAGGATGTCGGCCTCGACGTACTGGTTGAAGTACACGATGGTGACGAACTGGAGCGTGCGTTGAAAACCCTCGACACACCACTGGTGGGCGTCAACAACCGCAACCTGCATACCTTCGAAGTCAGCCTGGAAACCACCCTTGACCTGCTGCCACGCATTCCGCGTGACAGGCTGGCCATTACCGAGAGCGGCATTCTCAACCGTGCCGATGTCGAGCTTATGGAAATCAACGAGGTGTACTCGTTCCTGGTGGGTGAGGCCTTCATGCGGGCCGAGCAGCCGGGGCTTGAGTTGCAGCGGTTGTTCTTCCCCGACCAGGTGAAGAAGACTGTTCAGCAACTGGACTGATCGAACCAAGCCGGCTTATGCCGGCTTTTTTTTGTCTGAATCAAAGGTGGCCAATGACTGACCAACCCCTGGCTCTGACCGTCGAACAGGGCCTGCACGCCGAGCAAGACCTGCTGGCAGCCGTGTGCCGCGGCGAGCGCGAAAGCGGCGTTTTGTTCTGGCGCCCGACTGACCATGCCCTGGTCATGCCCCGGCGCATGAGCCGCCTGGAAAACTTCGAGGCCGCCTGCTCGGAACTGGCAATTGCCGGCTGGCCGGTGTTGTTGCGCGAAACCGGTGGTGAGCCGGTTCCACAGTCGCACTCAACGGTGAATGTGGCGCTGGTTTATGTGGCCCCGCGCAGCGAAGGCGATCATGGCCGTATCGAAAACGCCTACGAACGCCTGTGCCTGCCGTTATGCGATGTGTTGCGCGAATGGGGTGGCGTGGCTTCTGTAGGGGAAATCGACGGCGCCTTCTGTGATGGTCGCTATAACGTCAACCTCAACGGCCGCAAGCTGGTCGGCACCGCCCAGCGCTGGCGCCAGGGCTTGGGCGGCAAGCGGCCGGTAGTGCTGGTGCATGGTGCACTGCTGCTGGATAACGAGCGCGAGTCGATGGTCGCGGCGGTCAACCGCTTCAACGAATGTTGCGAGCTGGAGCAGCGTTGCCGCGCCGACAGCCATATCGCCCTGCATGAAGTGGCGCCCGAAGCGCCCTGGTTCGAGCGCCTTTCGCAGGCATATGAAGACGTGCTGGCGGCCCTGCCTAAAGATTAACGGGTACCGTAGACCACCATGGTCTTGCCCTTGACCTGCACCAGGCTGCGCTCCTCGAGGTCCTTGAGGACGCGGCCGACCATTTCCCGCGAGCAACCCACAATACGGCCAATTTCCTGACGCGTGATCTTGATCTGCATGCCGTCCGGGTGGGTCATGGCGTCCGGTTGCTTGCACAGGTCGAGCAGGCAGCGGGCAACCCGGCCAGTGACATCGAAGAATGCCAGGTCGCCGACCTTGCGCGTGGTGTTGCGCAGGCGCTGGGCCATCTGGCTGCCGAGGGCGTAGAGGATGTCCGGGTCTTGGCGGGCCAGGTCGCGGAACTTGTCGTAGCTGATCTCCGCCACTTCACATTCGGTCTTGGCGCGCACCCAGGCGCTGCGCTGCTGGTCGCTGCCTGCGGGCTCGAACAAGCCCAGTTCGCCGAAGAAATCGCCACTGTTGAGGTAGGCGATGATCATCTCGTGGCCTTCGTCATCTTCGATGATGATGGTGACCGACCCTTTGATGATGAACGATAGCGTTTCGGCTCGGTCACCGGCGCAGATAATGTTGCTCTTGGCGGTGTAGCGGCGGCGCTGGCAGTGCACCAGCAGCTTGTCGATGTTCTTGATCTTGGCGGGTAGGGCTGAGGCAACCATCACGAAATCCTGTTCGATACGACGCATAGGCTCTTGTTAGAGGTTGGCTGACGCGACGCGTCAGTCAATTGGCGCCAGCTTATCAGACACTGCAGGATGTTTCGGCACAAATGCGACGCGTGTTGAGCTTTTCCGACAGCCACACAAGGCTTAAGCTGACACCCTTTTGCGAAATCCAGGAGTACGGACAGATGAAGGCACGCATCCAGTGGGCCGGTGAAGCGATGTTCCTCGGCGAATCGGGGAGCGGCCACGTCGTGGTGATGGACGGCCCGCCCGAGGCCGGTGGCCGTAACCTGGGCGTGCGCCCGATGGAAATGCTCCTGCTCGGCCTGGGTGGCTGCAGCAGTTTCGATGTGGTGAGCATCCTGAAGAAGTCGCGCCAGGCAGTGGAAAGCTGCGAAGCCTTCCTGGAAGCCGAGCGTGCCAGCGAAGACCCGAAGGTGTTCACCAAGATCCATATGAACTTCGTGGTGAAAGGGCGTGGGCTGAAAGAGGCGCAGGTGAAGCGCGCGGTTGAGCTGTCGGCGGAGAAATACTGCTCGGCTTCGATCATGCTGGAGCGTGCGGGCGTGGAAATCACCCACGGCTACGAGATCGTCGAGCTGGGTTGATCCGGATTTTCTGGGCTGCTGCGCAGCCCATCGCCGGCAAGCCGGCTCCCACAGTTACCCCACAGGCTTCATAAGCTGCGCAGTCTCTGTGGGAGCTGGCTTGACGGTGATCTTCAGTTGCGCAAGGCCGGCAGTGCGACCATCAACCAGCGTGGTACGCAACGTCGCAATGCCTGGCTCAACCGCTCCCGCCGCTTCTGGTACCCCAGCCCCAAGCCGATAACCCCCAGGCCGATCAGCGTCACCACCACCGGGAACAGCAGCGAATCGGCAAACACTTCGTAAGACAGATAGCCCAGATAAGCCGCCACCCCCAGCGCCCCAAACACCATGAACACCGGCCGGCGCAGCAGCACCGCGATTGCCATCAGCCCAAGGTTGATCAGGCAGTACAGCGCCTTGCCCAGTTCACTGTCGCTTTCCATCATGGTCAACCCACCCCAGAACGCTGCCAGCCCGGCCAGGTAACCCCAGTGGGCATAGTCCTCACGGGTGCGACCGTCGACCACTAGAAACATCACCAGCAGCCCGAGCCCGAACCACAGCGAAACCGTGCGCCGCTGGGCCCAGCTGAACGGCGAGCCGTACACCCATTCGCTGAGGTCCATCGACATGAACCATAACGCCACGGCAATCGGCATCACGATAAACGGGTAGGGGATCAGGCGTAGCATCAGCAGCCCGGCGACCACCGTGGCCGCCTCCATCATCAGCCAGCCGCCCTGCACATAGGTGAAGTACTGGTGGTAGTCCGTTTGCCGATCATTCAGTGGCCACCAGCCGGCCAAGCGTTCGATGGCAAAGACAGCCAAGGGCACGATGCTTACCGCGACCGCCGCCAACACGCCAGCGGCGATGGGTTGCTGGCGCTTTTGCAGGTTGAGGGCGAACAGGGTGAGCAGTGTGATGTACAGCACGGCGATGGCCAGCAGTGCCCAATCGCCGATGCTCATCCAGGCCTCGGTCAGCAACCAGCCCATCGCCGCCATGATCAGCAGGGCACCGAAGTAGAACGCGACGTGCGCCAGCTGGAAACTGCCCCGTGCTGCGGGCTGCTGGTGCAGGAAATCCAGCAGGGCCTGGTCCTGGCCCGGCTGAAGAATGCCGGCTTGCACGGCGCGCGCCAGGTCCTTGGCGTCGATACGGTCCGTCATGGGCGTGCCCTTAGATGCGGTAGGTACTCTTGGTCATGACCTTGGCCAGCATGCTCATGCCGAACCGTACCGGCGCGGGGAAGCGGTAGCCGCCGGCTTCGAGGGCAGATTCGGCGTGCTGCTCTTCATCCACGCGCATCTGTTCAAGAATGGCGCGGGATTTTTCGTCCGTGTCGGGGATTTGCTCCAGGTGCTCGTCCAGGTGCTTGCACACCTGATGCTCGGTGGCGGCGACGAAACCCAGGCTGACTTTGTCGCTGACCAGGCCGGCGAGGGCGCCGATGCCGAACGACATCCCGTAAAACAGTGGGTTGAGCACGCTCGGGTGGCTGCCCAGCTGGCGGATGCGCTGCTCGCACCAGGCCAGGTGGTCGATTTCTTCCTCGGCGGCATGTTCCATCGCCTTGCGCACCTGTGGCAACTTGGCGGTCAGGGCCTGGCCCTGGTACAGCGCCTGGGCGCAGACTTCGCCGGTATGGTTGATACGCATGAGCCCGGCAATGTGACGGGTCTGGCTGTCGTCCAGTTCGACGTCCGGCTGGACGATGGCCGGGGACGGCCGGGACGGTTGGCCGCTGAAGGGAAGCAAGGTGCGCATGGCGGTATCGGCCTGCAGCAACAAGCGGTCGAGCGGCGAGTAGTGACGTTCGGTAGCCATCGGGCACCTCCGCTGAAGTGATGCCCGACAGTTTACCTCAATCGCCCGGGTCGGGCTTGCCTTGGGTCAGCCCGGTGGCCAGTGCATCTGGCGTTGGCCAAGCACATGCATGTGGATGTGGTAGACGGTCTGGCCACCTTGCTCGTTGCAGTTCATGACCACGCGGAAGCCGTCATCGCAGCCCAGCTCCTTGGCCAGGCGCTGGGCGGTGAACAGGATGTGGCCCGCCAGGCCCTTGTCTTCTTCGGTCAGGTCGTTGAGGGTGCGGATGTGTTTTTTCGGGATGACCAGAAAATGCACCGGCGCCTGGGGCGCGATATCGTGGAACGCCAGAACCTGGTCGTCCTCGTAGATGATCTTCGCCGGGATCTCCCGGTTGATGATCTTGATGAATAAATCGTCCACAGCACTTGCTCCATGGTGAGGGTCCCGGCCGAGTGTACTGAGCCAGGCGCCACTCGCCCAGTGGCTATTCCATTCCGACCGGGCAGTAGCGGCGGTGGATGAAGCCTGCAAGCTTGCGCGTCAGCCAGCGTGGCAGCAGGCGCGGGGCAAAGGCCAGCCAGCGGTTGCGCCGCACCGGCATGATCAGTGCGCGGTTCTTGGCCAGTGCGCGCACGGTATAGAGCGCCACTTCCTCGGGGCTCAAGCAGCGGCTGCTGCCCTCAAGCCTGGGGATGCGCCGACGTGAGGAACGTACTGGGCCGGGGCACAGGACCGAAACCTTGATGCCGGTGGGCTTGAGCTCTTCGCGCAGGGCTTCGGTGAAGTTCAGTACGTAGGCCTTGCTGGCGGCATAGGTGGCCATCGATGGGCCAGGTGCGAAGGCGGCCAGGCCTGCGACATTGAGGATCTGCCCGCCGCCCTGTACCGCCATCAGGTTGCCGATGGCATGGCACAACCGGCTCAAGGCGAGGATGTTCACTTCAAGCAGGTCCTGTTCGTCCGCCCATTCGTGCGCAAGGAATGGACCGTAGGTGCGCTGGCCCGCGCAGTTGACCAGCAGGTCGATACGCCGCTCACCTTCTTCCAGTTCGAGCACGAACCCGGACAGGCGCAGCGGCTGGCTAAGGTCGCAGGCGCGCAGTAGGACTTCGACGCCAAACCGCTGGGTCAGCTCGATGGCCACCGGCTCGAGGGTTTCGCGATGGCGTGCCACCAGGATCAGGTTACGCCCGCGCCGCGCCAGGGCTTCCGCCAGGGCCAGGCCCAGGCCGCTGGAAGCACCAGTGATCATGGCGTAACGGGTCATGTAAGGCTCCTGGGGGCAAAAGAGGGCGCCTAGTGTACAGCTTGGCCAAGCAAGGTGTTGCCTTTTGCTACAAGGCCTTGGCGGATAGGGATTGGCTACGTTTCAGGGCGGCCCGGTACTCGCCATGCAGGCGTTCGATCAGCGCGGCTGCGGCCGGCAGGTCGTGAATATCACCTACACCTTGGCCGGCGGACCATACCGTCTTCCAGGCCTTGGCTTCATCGTCGATGGGTTTGAGTTTGCCCTGTTCGTGGCCGGTTTTCAGCGCTGCCATATCATAGCCGGCACGTTCCAGGCTTGGGCGCAGGAAACTGGCAGGTATGCCGGACACCGCAGGCGTGTGGACGATGTCCGCAGCATGGGCACCAAGCAACATTTGTTTATAGGCATCCTGCGCATGGCTCTCCTGGGTGGCGATGAAGCGGGTACCCATGTAGGCCAGGTCGGCGCCCAGCAACTGGGCGGCCAGGATCTCGTGGCCGTGGTTGATGCAACCGGCCAGTAGCAACGTCTTGTCGAAGAACTGGCGAATTTCGGCCGCCAGGGCGAACGGGCTCCAGGTGCCGGCATGCCCACCTGCACCGGCCGCCACGGCGATCAGGCCATCCACGCCAGCCTCGGCGGCCTTCTCGGCATGGCGCCGTGTGGTCACATCGTGGAACACCAGGCCCCCATAGCTGTGCACGGCATCCACCACCTCCTTCACCGCGCCGAGGCTGGTGATGACGATTGGCACACGATGCTCGACGCACAGCGCCAGGTCGGCCTGCAGGCGTGGGTTGGTGGGGTGGACGATCAGATTGACGGCGTAGGGCGCTGGCGCCTGCAGCTGCGCAAGGCCCGCCTCGATTTCTTCAAGCCAGGCCTTGAAGCCTGCGCTGTCACGCTGGTTCAGTGCCGGGAAGCTGCCGACCACGCCGCTGCCGCAGCAGGCCAGGACCAACTGGGGGTTGGAAATCAGGAACATCGGCGCAGCCACTACCGGCAGGCGCAGGCGTTGTTCGAGCGAAGCGGGCAGGGACATGGGCGAGGCTCCATTGCAGTGCGGTTATCGTCAGAACGGTTTGACCACCACCAGAATTACAACGCCCAACAGGAGCAGCACCGGCACTTCGTTGAACCAGCGGTAATACACATGGCTGCGGGTATTGGTGCCACTGGCGAAGCGTTTACGCTGGGCGCCACAGATGTGATGGTAGCCGGTGAGCAGGATCACCAGGGTCAGCTTGGCATGCAGCCAGCCTTGGCTAAGCCAGCCCGGGGTGAGGTAAAGCATCCAGGCGCCGAACACGTAGGTGGCGATCATTGCCGGGTTCATGATGCCGCGGTAGAGCTTGCGCTCCATGGTCACGAAGCGTTCCTGGCTGATGCTGTCCTGGCTCTGGGCGTGGTAGACGAACAACCGGGGGAGGTAGAAAAGGCCGGCGAACCAGCAGACCACGCTGACGATGTGCAGCGCTTTGATCCATAGGTAAAGCATGCAGAGAGTTCCTTCAGGTATTCACGGTCGTCAGATAGTAGAGGCCAAGCGCCCGAAGGGTCACCCGAAGAGTTGTTACAGGCGCCTTGCGCCCCTATTATCGTGCGCTTTCCAGACGGCTCGTTGATAAGGGGCAAGCGTTATGATCAAGGTCGGTATCGTCGGCGGCACGGGTTACACCGGCGTCGAACTGTTGCGTCTGCTGGCACAGCATCCACAGGCCGAAGTGGCGGTCATCACTTCGCGTTCCGAGGCGGGCCTGGCGGTCGCCGACATGTATCCGAACCTGCGCGGCCACTATGACGGCCTGGCTTTCAGCGTGCCGGACAGCAAGGCCCTGGCAGCCTGCGATGTGGTGTTCTTCGCCACCCCGCACGGTGTCGCCCATGCCTTGGCCGGCGAGTTGCTGGCTGCCGGTACCAAAGTCATCGATCTGTCCGCCGACTTCCGCCTTCAGGACGCTGCCGAGTGGGCCAAATGGTACGGCCAGCCGCACGGTGCCCCGGAGCTGCTCAAGGATGCGGTTTACGGCCTGCCTGAAGTCAACCGTGAGAAAATTCGCCAAGCGCGTCTGATTGCCGTGCCGGGCTGCTACCCGACCGCTACCCAGTTGGGCTTCCTGCCGCTGCTCGAAGCTGGCCTGGCTGACCCCTCGCGGCTGATCGCCGACTGCAAGTCGGGTGTCAGCGGCGCCGGCCGTGGCGCTGCCGTGGGCTCGCTGTTCTGTGAAGCTGGCGAGAGCATGAAGGCCTACGCAGTCAAAGGTCACCGTCACCTGCCGGAAATCAGCCAAGGCCTGCGCCTGGCTGCGGGCACGGACATCGGCCTGACCTTCGTGCCGCACCTGACCCCGATGATCCGCGGTATCCACTCCACGCTGTACGCAACGGTTGCCGATAAGTCGGTCGACCTGCAGGCGCTGTTCGAGAAACGCTACGCAGACGAACCGTTCGTCGACGTGATGCCGGCGGGCAGCCACCCGGAAACCCGCAGCGTTCGCGGTGCCAACGTTTGCCGTATCGCCGTTCATCGCCCGCAGGGTGGTGACCTGGTGGTGGTGCTGTCGGTCATCGATAACCTGGTCAAGGGCGCGTCGGGCCAGGCGGTGCAGAACCTGAACATCCTGTTCGGCCTGGATGAGCGTATGGGCCTGTCCCATGCCGGCTTGCTGCCTTAAGCGCTTGCCAGTCGAAAGGCCCGCCGCGTGCGGGCCTTTTTGTTTGCCGCGACTAAAGCCGCACAATTGTTGACCGATTTTCTCGGAGAAGCGGATAATGCGCGTCATCGAGTTTTATGGCGGCTACTGCGCCGGGAGAATCAACATGAGCGTCGAAACCTTCACCCCCACGGCTTTGGAATTCACTCACGGCGCCGCGCAAAAGGTGAAGACCCTGGTTTCCGAGGAAGGCAATGATCGTCTGAAACTGCGGGTTTTCGTGACCGGCGGTGGCTGCTCGGGTTTCCAGTACGGTTTCACCTTCGATGAAGATGTTGCCGAAGATGACACCATCGTCGAGCGCGAAGGCGTGTCGCTGGTGGTCGATCCCATGAGTTACCAGTACCTGGCGGGCGCTGAGGTGGACTACCAGGAAGGCCTGGAAGGTTCGCGCTTCGTGATCAAGAACCCGAATGCCGCCACCACCTGTGGCTGCGGCTCGTCGTTCTCGATCTGAGCCCCGGTTGTACAAAAACGCCGCGCAATTGCGCGGCGTTTTGCATTGTGGCGTGGAGGGTGGCGCAGGGTTCAGGCCGGGTAAATCGCGCCTAGAACGCGCAACCCCTTGGCTGCCGTCACGCTGGGGCGGTTGGCGGCGATGCCTTCCAGGCAGCAATGGGCGAGCCAGGCAAAGGCCATGGCTTCCACCCAGTCCGGGTCTACACCATGGGCTCCAGTGCTGGCGACCTGGGCATCGGGAAGCAGCACGCCAAGGCGTGCCATCAACGCACCGTTGCGGGCACCGCCGCCGCACACCAGCAGCGCTTCGGTGCCTTGCTGGGCGTTGCGCAATGACTCGATGATGCTGCGAGCGGTCAATTCCAGCAGGGTGGCCTGAACATCTTCGTCAGGGTATTGCGGCAGTCGGGCGAGGTGGCCATCCAGCCAAGGCAGGTTGAACACTTCGCGGCCGGTACTTTTCGGGCCACTGCCGGCGAAGAACGGGTCGGTCAGCAGCGCGCTGAGCAATTCGGCCTGCACGACGCCGCTGGCTGCCCAGGCGCCGTCCGCATCATAAGCCTGGCCGAGCTTGCGCTCGATCCAGGCATCCAGCAGCACATTGCCTGGGCCGCAGTCGAAGCCGTGTACAGGCTTGTCGTGTTCGATCAGGCTGAGGTTGCTGAAGCCGCCGACGTTGAGGACGGCCAGGCGCTGGCCAAGGTGGCCGAACAGGGTCTCATGGAAGGCGGGTACCAGTGGCGCACCCTGACCGCCAGCCGCCACATCGCGACGACGGAAATCGGCGACAACGCTGATACCGGTGAGCTCGGCCAGCAGTGCCGGGTTGCCGATTTGCACGGTAAAGCCTCGGGCTGGCTCATGGCGGATGGTTTGGCCGTGGCTGCCGACGGCGCGGATGGCATCAGCCTTGAGCCCTTGCTTGGCCAGTAACTGCTGGATGCCCTCGCCGGCAAGGCTGGCCCAACGATTTTCCGCCAGTGCCGCGCGGGCGATCTCGTCGGGGCCACTGGCGCACAGGGCGAGCAGCTGCTGGCGCAGGTCGGTGGGCATTGGCACGTAATGGGTGGCGAGCAGTTCGAGCTGCTCGCCTTGTTCGATCAGGGCGATGTCCAGGCCATCGAGGCTGGTGCCGGACATTACCCCCAGGTAGAGCGCCATACGATCAGCGCTTGTTCGCTGCGAGCATGGTGGCCTTTTCCTGGTCCATGCGGGCGATCAATGGCTGGCTTTGTTGCAGGAACCGCTGGCGTTCGGCCTTGGCGATCGGGTCGGCCATCGGCACCTTCTGGCTCAGCGGGTCGACGTGTACGCCGTTGACCTGAAACTCGTAGTGCAAGTGAGGGCCAGTGGACAGGCCGGTGGTGCCGATGTAACCGATGATCTGGCCTTGTTTCACACTGCTGCCGGTCTTGATGCCTTTGGCAAAGCCCTGCATGTGGCCGTAGAGCGTCTTGTAGCTGTTGCCATGAGCGATGATCACGGTGTTGCCGTAACCGCCGCGGCGGCCGGCCAGTTCAATGCGGCCATCGCCGGCGGCCTTGATTGGCGTGCCACGTGGTGCGGCGTAATCGACACCCTTGTGGGCGCGGATCTTGTTCAGGATGGGGTGCTTGCGACCCGCGGAGAAGCGCGAGCTGATGCGGGCAAAGTCTACCGGCGTACGGATGAACGCTTTGCGCAGGCTGTTGCCGTCGGCGGTGTAGTAGCTGGTGTTGCCCTGCTTGTTGGTATAGCGCACGGCAGTGTACGTCTTGCCGCGGTTGGTGAAGCGGGCGGAGAGGATGTTGCCGGTGCCAACCACCTTGCCATCCATGACTTTCTGCTCGTAGACCACGTCGAATTCGTCGCCCTGGCGGATGTCCTGAGCGAAGTCGATGTCGTAACCAAGCACTTTGGCCATGTCCATGGTCATGCTGTGCGACAGGCCGGCGCGCTGGGCCGAAGCGGACAGCGAGCTTTTGATCACGCCGTGGGCGTAAGCGGTACGCACCACAGGCTTGCTGATTTCACGATCAAAGGTGTAGCCCTTGGCTGTTTTGGTCAGGCGAATGGTTTCGAGGTTGCTGACTTTGCTGTGCAGGCTGGCGAGTTGGCCATCCTTGTCGAGCTCGATCTGCAGGACCTGGCCATGCTTGAGCTGGCTGAATTGCTTGGCCTGCTTGTTGCTGGCCAGCAGGTCGTGCACGGCATTGGCAGGCAGGCCGACCTTGGCGAACAGGGTCGACAGGGTATCGCCCCGCGCCACGGTGACTTCGCGGTGCCCAGGCTCCTTGGCCTCTGGCTTCTGCTCGGCAGCGGGAGCTGCCTGTGCAGCTTGTTCTGTTTTCGATTCGGCGCCTTCGATCTGAGCGAAAGGCGAACCCTGGTCGGCTTCGGCCTGTACCAGAGGTGCGGCCTTGGATTCGTCCTTCAGCTGCTCGGCTGGGCTTTCCAGCTCAAGGCTGAGCGTCGTCTTCTTGGCTTCAACTTCGCTGGAGGGAAATACCAGCAGGGCCAGGCTGAGCAGGGCGGCTATGCCGCTGGCGGCCAACAGATGGCTTTTCGGATAAAGCGGGGGCGCTTTAGGCGTTTCGTTGGTCATAGGTAGGTGACTTTTGAAGAAAAATGAATATGGAAAAGATGAATGACATGATGAAGATGAAATAACTGTATAAAATATAACCAAATCCATTTTCACGCAAGGGCGCGTAGACGCCGCAAGCCTGCGGTCAGGTCACATTCCATTGCGAAACTTGTATTTGATGGCCGATCTTGTATGGTTGGCTCCCCTTGAATCTGAGCCTTGCGGGTCTGTCTATGAAGTCGGTTGAAGAGCAGCTGGCGCTTATCAAGCGCGGTGCGGAAGAAGTGTTGGTCGAGTCGGAACTGGTGGAGAAGCTCAAACGCGGCCAGCCTCTACGTATCAAGGCAGGTTTCGATCCGACCGCGCCTGACCTGCACCTGGGTCACACCGTGCTGATCAACAAGCTGCGCCAGTTCCAGGAGCTGGGGCACCAGGTCATCTTCCTGATTGGTGACTTCACCGGGATGATCGGTGACCCGAGCGGCAAGAGCGCCACGCGCCCGCCACTGACCCGTGAGCAGGTTCTGGATAACGCCGAGACCTATAAACAGCAGGTGTTCAAGATTCTCGACCCGGCCAAGACCGAGGTTGCGTTCAATTCCACCTGGATGGACACGCTGACGCCGGCCGATTTCATCCGCCTGGCTTCGCAGTACACTGTGGCGCGCATGCTTGAGCGCGACGACTTCGACAAGCGTTACACCACCAATCAGCCCATCGCCATCCACGAGTTCCTCTACCCGCTGGTGCAGGGTTACGACTCGGTGGCACTGAAAGCTGACGTCGAACTGGGTGGTACCGACCAGAAGTTCAACCTGCTGATGGGGCGTGAGCTGCAGCGCGCCTACGGCCAGGAAGCACAGAACATCGTGACCATGCCGCTGCTCGAAGGCCTCGACGGTGTGAAGAAGATGTCCAAGTCGCTGGGTAACTATGTCGGCATCCAGGAGGCCCCGGGTGTGATGTACAGCAAGCTGGTGTCGATCCCGGATACGCTGATGTGGCGCTACTTCGAGCTGCTGAGCTTCCGTTCGATGGAAGAGATCGACCAGTTCCGCGCCGATGTCGCCAATGGCGCGAACCCGCGCGACATCAAGATCAAGCTGGCGGAAGAGATCGTTGCGCGCTTCCATGGTGAGGAGGCTGCGGCCAATGCTCACCGTGCGGCGGGTAACCGCATGAAGGATGGCGAGTTGCCGGAGAACCTGCCCGAGATCGAAGTGACTGCTGCTGAGAACTTGCCGATCGCTGCTGTGCTGAACCGGGCGGGCCTGGTGAAGAACTCGGCGATGGCGCGAGACCTGCTCAATGGCGGTGCGGTCAAGGTCGACGGTGCAGTGGTTGAGCGTGACTTCGTCTTTGCGATTGGCGCGACCCATGTGTGCCAGGCGGGCAAGAAGGCGTTTGCCCGGGTTACCCTCAAGGCTGAGTAAACGCCTGGCGGTGTAGCTATATATAGAAGCGGGGCGGCCGAAAGGCCGCCCCGCTTTGTTTTTCAGCAATATGAAGGTTTATTGAAATTAAGGGTTGACGTGGTTTCGAATCCCCTTATAATGCGCCCCACTTCCAGCGTAGTCGGAACGA
>Ga0213827_1000292_pt1 | contig 47737 bp, 47 predicted proteins | sample MC6MC0898MG_FD_180669 | JGI IMG/M metagenome (GOLD analysis project Ga0213827, IMG submission 180669) | Enriched soil aggregate microbial communities from Iowa State University, Ames, United States - MC6-MC0898-MG | ecosystem: Environmental > Terrestrial > Soil > Unclassified | place: USA: Iowa...
ACAAGCCAGCTACCTCTGACATTGCTGCTGGTCCTACCACTCTGGGCGACCTGTTGCGTGCACAGATGGAAAAACAGAACTAAGTTCTGTCAGACCATAAAAAAGGGCGACTTCGGTCGCCCTTTTTTGTGCCTGGAATTTGAGTTTTTGGCGCTTGAGTAGCGTGTCGGTTATCCATGAAACAAACCCTAAACAGTGCTGTCTGGTTCTTTGTGCGGAGCATTTCACTATTTGGGCTAGGCTTAGCCTGAAGCAAACAGCAGTCGGGCAGATCGTCCAGTCTAAGGAAGCGAATGAACAGGTTCTTCGTCGTGCTTGTTGTGCTGGCTCTGGCAGGCTGTACCACTAACGCGAAGTCCCATGCGGTGCGCGGGGTGAGTGGAGTCGAGATCGATTGTTCGGGGCTCGGGTCGGATTGGGAGAGGTGCTACAAGCGTGCGGACAAGGAGTGCAAGGCGCAGGGGTACAAGGTCGTTGCCAGGTCCAGTGACGTTAAGGAGGAGGATCAGGACTATCCGTTTGGTTGGAATCCGGCGGGATACCTCACGCGCACCATGCTGGTCATTTGTAGGTAATCGTGTGGTGAATTTGTAGGGTGATTCTGGGTTTGATGTCTGAAAAAACTCGATTGATCGGTGAGGTCGTGGTCGTGCAGATAAGTCAATGCTTGGGCTGTTCAAATTCCTTCTGGCATGCTAAAACCTTTGAAGCGCTGATCTAGCTGCTTGAAAAAGAAGGGAAAAATATGACGAAGTCGGAGTTGATCGAACGAATTGTCACCCATCAAGGGCTGCTTTCATCCAAGGATGTAGAGCTGGCCATCAAGACTATGCTTGAACAAATGTCCCAATGCCTGGCAACCGGAGATCGCATCGAGATCCGTGGCTTTGGCAGTTTCTCCTTGCACTACCGCGCGCCTCGTGTCGGGCGCAACCCGAAGACCGGGCAATCGGTTAGCCTGGATGGAAAATTTGTTCCCCATTTCAAGCCGGGCAAAGAGCTTCGGGATCGGGTGAATGAAGAAGAGGAGGAGGGGCTTTGACAGACTGCGCAACTCAAGGAATCTCTTATGCGTAGCGTGAAGCGTGTACTGCTTGGCGTTTTTGTTCTGCTGCTGGCGCTGGCGATATTACTGTTTGTGTTAGAAAATCAGCAGTCGGTGTCTTTGCTGTTTCTTGGCTGGGCGGGACCACAAATTCCCCTGTCGGTGGTCGTGGTGCTGACGCTCCTCGTGGGGATGGTGATAGGGCCTGTATTGGGGTGGTTCCTGGGCCGAGTTTCCAGGGGGGCGCGAAAGCGGGTGCTGTCCTAGGGAGGCACCTTGGTAGCTGTGGCGTTGACTGCAGGCTGTCTATATCCGTTAGTAAAACCGTCATTAAGCTGTAAAATGCTGAAATTGTCCGAAATGATAGAGCGTCACATCAGTCCGATTGAGTCTGAAATAATTCGACTGATGTATTCATGGATTAGACGGCGGTTCGGTTGGCGACGCTGTCTGCAACTCAAGGGTATGCTTTCGCGTGAAAATTCTAGTAACCGGCGGCGCCGGATTTATCGGTTCGGCAGTCATTCGTCACATCATTTCCAACACAAGTGATGCTGTCGTTAACGTCGACAAGCTCACTTATGCGGGTAATCTCGAGTCTTTGGCAGAAGTTAGCCAAAGCTCCCGCTATGTGTTTGAACACGTCGATGTTTGCGATCGTGACCAGGTCGACCGTGTCCTCCGTGAACAGCAACCGGATGCCATCATGCACCTGGCCGCGGAGTCTCACGTCGATCGCTCGATCAGCGGTCCGTCCGAGTTTATCCAGACCAACATCATTGGCACCTACACGCTGCTGGAAGCCGCGCGTCACTACTGGGCAGCGCTGGGCGATGAGCGCAAGGCCAGTTTCCGATTTCACCATATTTCGACTGACGAGGTTTACGGCGACCTTGAAGGTCCGCAAGACCTCTTTACCGAAACCACGCCCTATCAGCCAAGCTCGCCGTACTCGGCCAGCAAGGCCAGCTCTGATCATCTGGTTCGCGCCTGGGCCCGTACTTACGGCCTGCCGACCCTGGTTACCAACTGCTCGAACAACTATGGGCCGTGCCACTTCCCCGAGAAACTGATTCCGCTGATCATTCTCAATGCATTGGAAGGCAAGGCGTTGCCTGTGTATGGCAAAGGTGATCAGGTGCGTGACTGGCTCTATGTCGAAGATCATGCGCGGGCCCTGTACAGAGTTGTGACCGAAGGTGTCATCGGCGAGACATACAACATCGGTGGCCATAACGAAAAGCAGAACATTGAGGTCGTGCATACCCTGTGTGCACTGCTCGATGAATTGCGCCCGGACTCCGCTCATCGTCCGCATGCCAAGCTGATCACTTATGTTCAGGACCGCCCGGGCCACGATCAGCGCTACGCGATCGACGCAAGCAAAATCCAGCGCGAACTCGGCTGGGTGCCAGAAGAAACCTTCGACAGCGGTATCCGCAAAACGGTTGAGTGGTATCTCAGTAACACGCAATGGGTAGAGCACGTAAAAAGCGGTAGCTACCAGCAGTGGATGGATCTGAATTACACCGATCGCTCGAACAAAGCATGAAGATCCTACTCTTGGGAAAAAACGGCCAGGTGGGCTGGGAGTTGCAACGCTCTCTCGCACCTCTTGGCGAATTGATCGCTCTGGATCGCCATGCCGTTGACGGCCTGAGTGGTGACCTCTCCAATCTCAACGACTTACGTGCGACGATTCGCCAGGTGCGGCCTGACGTCATCGTCAATGCGGCCGCCTATACGGCAGTGGATAAGGCCGAGTCCGAAACTGCACTGGCTGATCTTGTGAACGGTCAGGCAAGTCAAGTGATTGCGCAAGAGGCTGCGGCGCTGAACGCGTGGCTGATTCACTACTCCACGGACTATGTCTTCAGTGGGCAGGGCACTACGCCCTGGAAAGAAACCGACACTGTTGCTCCGGTCAATCATTATGGCGCCAGCAAGCTTGCGGGCGAGCGGGCCATCGCGGACTCTGGTTGCAAGTACCTGATCTTCCGCACCAGTTGGGTTTATGGTGCTCGAGGCAACAACTTTGCCAAGACGATGCTGCGCTTGGGGCATGAGCGTGAAACCTTAAGCGTTATCGCCGACCAGGTTGGCGCGCCAACGGGTGCTGATTTGATCGCAGATATCACTGCTCTGACCATATCGAAAGTCCAAGAGCGCCCAGAGTTGTCCGGCGTTTATCACCTGGCCGCCAGTGGTGAGGTGTCTTGGCACGGTTATGCGACTCATGTCATCGAGTTTGCTCGGGCCCAGGGTGAACAACTCGCGGTGACGTCGATCAATCCGATCGAGACGAGCGCTTACCCAACCGCTGCAGGTCGCCCTCTGAACTCTCGATTGAATACTCAGAAGCTGCGTGAAAATTTTTCTCTACACTTACCGGATTGGCAAAGTGGTGTAACCCGAATGCTTAGGGAATTTTTAAACAAATGACCACTATAAACCGTAAAGGCATCATCCTCGCTGGCGGTTCTGGCACGCGTCTGCACCCGTTGACCCTCGGGGTTTCCAAGCAGATGCTACCGATTTACGATAAACCGATGATCTTCTATCCGCTGTCGGTGCTGATGCTTGCGGGTATGCGTGAAATCCTGATTATTTCAACGCCGGAAGACTTACCGTGCTTCCGCAAATTACTCGGCGACGGTAGCTTGTATGGCATCAAGTTGAGCTACGCCGAGCAGCCTAGTCCAGATGGCTTGGCACAGGCCTTCATAATTGGTGAGGAGTTTATTGGCAAGGATCCTTGCTGCCTGATTCTGGGTGACAATATCTTCTATGGTCAGCACTTCTCAGATAATCTGCATTCCGCCAGCACGCAACAGCAGGGCGCTACAGTATTCGGCTACCATGTCTCAGATCCAGAGCGTTTCGGTGTTGTTGAATTCGATAAAACTGGTCGCGCGCTGAGTATTGAAGAGAAACCACTAAAACCAAAATCCAACTATGCAGTGACCGGCCTCTATTTTTACGACAACGATGTGGTAGAAATAGCCAAGAATATCAAGCCATCCGAGCGTGGCGAGTTGGAAATCACAGACGTGAATCTTGCGTACCTTAAGCGCAAGACACTCAATGTTGAAATGCTCGGTCGCGGCTTTGCCTGGTTGGATACGGGTACTCACGATTCGCTGCTTGAGGCTAGTCACTTTGTGCATACCATTGAGAAGCGCCAGGGGCTGAAAGTGGCTTGCCTGGAAGAGATTGCTTACAACAGCGGCTGGATCACTGCTGAGCAACTGAGCGCTCAAGCTAAAGTGCTTAAGAAGACGGGTTACGGTCAGTATCTGGAAAAGCTGCTGGATTCGCCGTCCCAGTAAGGGTGGTCTCACTGAGTCGGCGTTTGAATGCCGATAGCAAAGTCGGGTGGCGGCCAACTTTACGCGTAAGCTAATGAGTGAACTACTCCCAATCTAAATCTTGATTGGAATCTAAGAAGGGAACCGCGATAAATGCGCAACAACCATGCTGAGCCTAGGCCTAATGACGACGTTGACCTGATTGAGGTCATCCAAGGGCTATGGCAACAAAAGTGGCTGATCTTAACTTTTGTTACTTTATTTGCTTTAGTTGGTGGAGCTTATGCTTTTCTCAGTAAGCCTGTCTATGAGGCAAAGGCTTTTGTCATTCCACCATCCCAAAAAGATATTGCCGACCTGAACTATGGTCGAACCAATGAGTCGGAACTGGCACCTTACAGCGTGAAGTCCGTATATGAGGTTTTCTTGCGTAATCTTCAGGCAGAGTCATTGCGTCGAGATTTTTTTGAAGAGTACTATCTCCCGTCCCTCAACGAAACTGAACGTGGGGGGTCTCAGGATGGGCTCTACGAGCGATTTTCCAAGAACTTGACGATTGCGCTTGCAGACAAAAACTCTCCGGATCGCTTCTTGTTGGCGATGCGAAGCAATGATTCTGCCAAAGCTGTGGAGTGGGCGGAGGCCTATATAGACAAGGCAAGGATCTTGGCTGTGGGGGAACTGGTCGAGAACGTCAATAGAGAGGCGGAGGTCCGTGCACGAAATCTTGCTCACCAGATTAGTGTGTTACGTGAAAATGGCGAACATGTTCGCGAGGATCTTATTATACAGTTACGCGAAGCACTCCGAATTGCTGAAGCCATTGGTTTGGACAAGCCTCCAATAATTAGCGGAAACTTATCGGGTGAGGTGTCAGCGAACATGGTTGGTGAGTTGACATATATTCGTGGTAGTAAGGCACTCCAGGCTGAAATAAAAAATATTGAAGAGCGGAAGTTAGACGACCCTTTCATAAAAAACCTCCGGGCTTTACAGATGAAATATTCCTTTTACAAGGATTTGACTGTCAAACCGGATGATGTCGCAGTTTTTCGCATCGATGGTCCTATTGAGGCACCCGATAAGCCAGTCAAACCGAAAAAAGCGTTGGTGTTGGTTGTTGCTGTTTTATTGGGTGGTGTTATTGGTGTTTTCGTCGCTTTGTTCAGAACGCTGTATCGTCGCAGCGCTGAGCAGCGCTTGGTGGGTAATCGATCATGAGCAGTTTGAATTAGATGCTCTGGCAGGCTGAAAGAGGCTCCGGCCAGACCTGATCGTTATAGTGATGCCCTTTTTACCGTTTAGTTTAAATCAGTGTATTACTCAAGGCGTATCTGCAAAAAATGCTTTGAGGGAAGGGGCTCAGCAGGTATGTGGGCAGCCTTTGCAATGCCCATTTTGTCCCCATGAGAGCATCGGTCTAGCCCGGCTTTGAATGAACATTTTGAAAGATACTCAGTGGTGTTTTGACATGTCAGCATTGGCTCTCATGAAACCAGCGACAATCCGGGGCTGTACCGTGCTTCATGATCGTCGGCGACAGACGTATTACAGTTATATTTATTTTAATCCGATTAAGCAGGCGTTTACTCATGCATAAACTAGAAAACATAAAACTTGCCGTCGTTGGTCTTGGTTATGTTGGCCTGCCGCTCGCGGTTGAATTCGGTAAAGTTCGCAGTGTTGTCGGATTCGATATAAATCAGAATCGCATTGACGCACTCAAGGCGGGACATGACTCTACACTTGAAGTCAGTGATGATGAGCTTAAACAAGCCGCTCTTTTAAGTTTCGGTACTAACCTTGAAAATTTGAGGGTTTGCAACACATTTATTGTTACGGTTCCGACGCCGATCGATCAGTATAATCAACCGGATTTGACTCCGCTCATAAAGGCTTCGGAAACTATTGGAAAAGTTTTAAAGAAAGGCGACATTGTAATCTACGAGTCGACGGTGTATCCCGGTGCAACCGAGGAAGATTGTGTGCCAGTGCTGGAAAAGGTTTCTGGCCTGAAATTCAATATCGACTTTTTCGCGGGCTATAGCCCGGAGCGTATTAATCCGGGCGATAAAGAGCACCGTGTAACGACCATTAAGAAGGTCACTTCAGGTTCGACACCAGAAATAGCGGACCTGGTTGATGGGCTTTATAATCAGATCATTACTGCTGGTACGCATAAAGCCAGTAGCATTAGGGTGGCTGAGGCTGCCAAGGTTATTGAAAATACACAGCGTGACCTGAATATTGCGTTGATTAACGAATTGGCGATTATTTTCAATAAGATGGGAATAGATACCGAGGCAGTACTGCAGGCGGCGGGTACCAAGTGGAACTTTTTGCCGTTTCGTCCAGGTTTGGTTGGAGGGCATTGCATTGGCGTCGACCCTTATTACCTTACTCATAAGGCGCAGGCAATTGGATATCACCCAGAAATTATTCTAGCGGGTCGCCGTTTGAACGATGGCATGGGTGCCTATGTTGTTTCTCAGCTTGTCAAGGCGATGCTAAAGCGACGCATTCAAGTTGATGGCGCTCGTGTTCTCCTGATGGGGCTTACATTTAAGGAGAATTGCCCTGATCTGCGTAACACACGGATTGTGAATATCGTCTCTGAACTGGCTGACTACAATATTGCGGTCGATATCTACGATCCTTGGGTAAGTGTTGCCGAAGCGCAGCATGAATATGGAGTTACACCTATTACGGAGCCAGTCGTAGGTTCTTATGATGGTATTGTTTTGGCGGTTGCTCACAATGAATTTCGCAGTATGGGGGCTGCAAAGATTCGTCAGCTCGGCAAAGCAGAGCATATCTTATATGACTTGAAGTACTTGCTGAGTGCTGCGGAGTCTGATATTCGCCTCTAAGAAAACACCGAAAAGTGCCGGTTTGGTGCTCAACGTGAATCCTGTTTTTATTGGATTGAATTTCATCAGATAACATTCATAAAAGAATCCTAAATATGACTTTTTACGAATCGTTGCAGAAAACGCTTCCTACAGACCCGAAAATCTGGCTGATCACTGGGGTGGCCGGGTTCATTGGCTCCAACCTGTTGGAAACATTGCTTAAGCTTGATCAAAATGTCGTCGGCTTGGACAACTTTGCGACCGGTCATCAACGTAATCTCGATGAAGTGCAAGGCCTAGTGAGTGCCGTGCAGTGGAGTCGCTTTCGTTTTATAAACGGCGATATTCGAAAACTTGAAGATTGCCAAAGTGCCTGTGTGGATGTGGACTATGTCTTACATCAGGCCGCGCTCGGTTCGGTGCCAAGATCGCTCAATGATCCTATTGCAACGAATAGTACCAATGTTGATGGCTTTCTCAATATGTTGGTAGCGGCTCGGGACGCGAAAGTAAAGAGCTTTACTTATGCGGCGAGTAGTTCAACTTATGGCGATCATCCGGGGCTGCCAAAAGTTGAGGCGGTGATTGGCAACCCGCTCTCTCCTTACGCAGTAACAAAATATGTTAATGAGCTTTATGCTGATGTTTTTGCTCGTAGTTACGGCTTCAAAACCATCGGGCTTCGCTACTTTAATGTTTTTGGTAAGCGTCAGGATCCTGAAGGTGCTTATGCGGCGGTGATTCCAAAGTGGACGGCGGCTATGATAAAGGGTGATGATGTTTTTATTAATGGTGATGGTCAAACCAGCCGTGATTTTTGCTTTATTGAAAACACAGTACAGATGAACTTGCTGGCCGCGACGGCTGTAGAAGAGTCTGCAGTGAACCAAGTGTATAACGTGGCTGTCAGTGGGCGAACCGATTTAAATCAGTTATTTGGTGCTCTTAAGAAAAGCCTATCGGAACAGGGGGTTGTCTACTCGAAAGAGCCCGTTTACCGTGAGTTTCGAGCAGGTGATGTTCGGCACTCCCAAGCCGATATTAGCAAAGCAAAAACAATGCTGGGTTATGCGCCTGAGTTTGACATCTATGCGGGAGTTGATAAGGCAATGCCTTGGTACTTGTCATTCATGAGTTGATGCTAAATTGATCTGTTGACGATGGTGGTTGTTGTTTTTTTATTGATTGAGCGTCCTTGGATGATGTGTGTTTATCCATGCTTGCATAAACTGACAACGCTCAGCATGGCTATGGGGTCGGTGCGTAATGTAGTTATACGAGGTTGCGGTGCAGTATAAAAATATATTTTGGAACCTCCTAGGTCTTGGCTTACCGTTGCTGATAGCTGCACTGACGGTTCCTGGCTTGATTTCGGTCATTGGCACTGAGCGATTTGGCTTTCTGGCGCTTGCATGGGGATTGATTGGATACGCGGGGGCACTCGATCTCGGGATCGGTCGTGCAGTCACGCTAAGGCTCGCGTCCCTGCGAGGCAGAGACAATGAAAATGAAATTCCCGATGTTATTAGCACGGCAGTTCGAGTAACGACCTTCATAGGTACAGTAGGGTTCGTTTTGATAGTTCTAGGAAGTTGTCTCGGTGGGTATAATTTTGTACCGCGGCAAACTGTTAGTGCTCCAGAGGTTTTGATATCTCTGCTGCTGCTGGCGCTCGCGATTCCGATGCAGGCAATCAGTGCTACTTATCGCGGTGTGAACGAGGCTTATCTTAACTTTAAGAATATTAGCTTCTTGCGTATTGCTCTAGGTGCGGCAAATTTTGGTGCTCCGTTCTTAGTGGCACAGTTCACTAATCAGCTGTATTGGTTAATCGGTACGTTGGTGCTTTCCCGAGGGATAGCATTGTTCATGTACCGGCGGTTTGCGTACCAGTGCCTTTCGAAGGGAGCCGACGGTCTAGGTAAATTTACTAAGGATCAAGCTAACAAACTCCTTACGTTTGGAGGATGGGTGACCGTCAGTAGTATTATTAGTCCGTTTTTAGTCCAGGCGGATCGTTTTTTTGTTGGGACGCTGATATCAGCAGCGGCGGTAACCGCTTATGTTATCCCTTATGAAATAACAGTGCAGGCGTTGATTTTGGTTGGGGCAATTACTACGGTTGCGTTTCCGGTGATTGCTGGTTACCTGCAGGAAGATATAAACAAAGCGCACCATGCGTTTAATCGATGGCTGGTAAAAGTCTCGATAATCATGTTCTGCGTAATGGGCTGCATTGCATTTTTAATGCCATATATATTGAAGCTTTGGGTCGGACAATATGTATCGGACGAGTCTACCTGGGTAGGGCGGATTCTTTGTGTGGGTGTGTTTTTTAATGCCATTGGTTCCATGTACTATTCTTTCTTGCATGCATCTGGAAGATCAAAAGAAACCGCCATTCTGCACCTGATTGAGTTGCCTATGTTTGTAGGGGCTCTGTATGTATTTATTACGTATTTTGGTGTGGTGGGTGCGGCGTTGGCATGGACTCTTCGAGTTGTTTTTGATTCGCTGGGACTCTTCTATTTTACTAAAGTTAAGCGGTGAAGGTGTGTTGACGATTGAGCTACCAAAATATCTCGTTTTTTTCGTCTTTGGCATGATCTTGCTTGCATTTAGCACCTCACCTGAAGATGGGGGGGTGCTGAGTTTCGGTACACCTTTTTTTATTGCTTCAATGCTAGCCTTCATCCCGGTAATTCGTCGGTTTTTTGCTAGTGTGGACTGGAGGTTTTTTATTTTTCCAGCCCTCTACATAATTTTGATTCTTGTCATGACAGTCTTTTCTTTTAGCCCGTTTCAATCGTCGGTAAGGGCAATCTTTAATGTGATTGGTTTTGTCGTTTACCTAGGGTTGATATGCAGTGTGCTAAGTCGACGGCTGTCTGTTCAAATGCTTGCTAGAATATTAATATGTTCGGGCGCAATGTTGGCATTGTATTTCATTATTAATTTCCTCTTGCGTTCCATGGAACTTGGCATTGAGCAGGTGGTTCTGGAGCGGTATGTCGGAGGCGCAATGTCTCTGCCATGGGGAGCAAGTAATACAGTTGCACAGGTTTTACTGCTCTCGGCCGTGTCTTACTTAATTTTGGAGGAGCGTCGAAAGTTTGATTTTCTGATGTTTGTTCTTATCTCAATAGGTATTTGCCTGACTTTCTCAAGGTCAAATATGTTGTTGTTGTTTTTATTGTTTTTTGTCGTTTTTAAACTTCGTCAGCTTATTTTGGTCGGTGCTATTTCAGGTTTTGTACTCGCTGTTTTCTTTGCCTATATGGTTATTTTCGTTGGTTGGGATTTGTCCGGGTTTGACACGTTCGTTTCGTCCAGGACGGATGTTGATCTGTTGGTGACCGGGAATGGACGGTTGCAAACGATGATGGAGAAAGTGGATTATCTTGTCGATCACCCTCTTGAACCAATTGGTTATTATTCGTCATTGTTCTATTTTGATCTGTCCGCTCATAATTTTTGGATGACCTCGTTAATCGAGCAATCGCTCGCGGCGGTTCTGGTTACTCTATGCTTCTTTTTTTTCGTAGGGCGCACAGTATTTCGTCGTGATCGAAAGGTTTTCTTTGGGTTTTTGATTATTATGGCCGCGTTAATGGTTGAGGATCCGCACTTTACTCAGCAGTACATTACCAGTTTTTGGGTGTTTTTAGCCTTGCTGGTTGGTTTTGGCTGCACTGAAAAGGACATGGGTGTTGAACGTGAGTCATAAGATTGATGTAGTGATAGTTAACTGGAACTCTGGTGACCAGGTTTTAGAGTGTGTGTCTTCAATTGCCCATGGTGGTGATAATGATTTAGCACGAATCATCGTTGTAGATAATGGGTCTACAGATGGTTCGGAAAAACTGTTATTGCCTTTGACAGATGTTCAGTTAATTGAAGCTGGCCGGAATCTAGGATTTGGCAAGGCTTGCAATTTGGGCGCGCGCCATGGAAAAGCGAAGTATATTCTTTTTCTCAACCCGGACGCGGCGGTGTATCCAGCGTCGCTACAAGCAGTACTTGACTATATGGAGCGCTCAGACACCCAGGATGTTGGTGTCTGCGGGGTACAATTGAAAGATGAACACGGCGAAATTTCACGTAGCTGCACCAGGTTTCCAACGGTCATAGGTTTTCTTGCGCACACGGTAGGTCTTGATCACTTCATTCCCAGACTTGGTCACTTTATGAGGGAGTGGGATCATGAAAGCGATCGTTCTGTTGATCATGTGATAGGGGCCTTTTATCTTATTCGGCGTGAGATCTTCGACAAGCTGCAAGGCTTTGATGAAAGATTTTTCGTGTACTTGGAAGACTTAGATTTATCGCGAAGAGTTAAGATCGAAGGCTGGAGAGTGGAGTTTTTGAGCAGTGTCCAAGCCTACCATAAAGGCGGAGGAACGTCTGATCAAGTCAAGGCAAGGCGTCTATTTTACTCGCAGCGTAGCAAAATTATTTATTCATATAAATATTTTGGTTTTTTGGGGGCGACTTTAGTTCTTTTGAGTACATTGTTGCTTGAACCAATTTCGCGTACCGCGATTTCAGTTTTGCGGGGTTCTTTATCATCAGTAAAAGAAACCTGGGTTGCCTACGGCCTTCTTATTAGTTGGTTGCCTGGATGGGTTTTCAAGGGCCGGAAAGAACACTAGCTTCTGAACGCTGGAAGTGCCTTGATGAGCATTTTTGGCGCGATGCGGTTTGCACGCTGGCCTTTTTGAATGAGATATAGTTGGTCATGAAGATTTTATTTTTATCAAAGTATTCTCGGCAGGGTGCAAGTAGTCGTCTCCGCTGTCTTCAATATATTCCATTTCTTGAAAGAAGCGGCGTTGAAGTAGTCGTTAAAAGCCTGTTCGATGATGAGTACCTCAACTGCCTATACAGTTCTGGCAGGCGTCCTGTTCTTCGCTCTATTTACTGTTATTTGATGCGTCTTTTTACAATTCTCACGGTTCGACAGTACGATATGATCTGGATAGAAAAGGAGGTGCTCCCTTTCTTTCCTGCTACGGTCGAGAGGCTGCTAAGGGCTTTTGCCCCGCCCTTTGTCGTGGATTATGATGATGCGATATTTCACAACTATGATCTTTCCTCTCATTCGTTAATTCGCAAAACTTTGGGTAAAAAAATCGATGTCGTAATGCGTAACGCTCGATGCGTTATTGCCGGAAACGATTACCTGGCCAGTCGTGCGAAAGCGGCAGGTGCCAAAGACGTTGTTGTCGTTCCTACTGTGGTCGATAAAGACCGGTATTTAGCCAAGCAGGATTCTGCTGGTGAATCGCTGGTTATTGGTTGGATTGGTTCACCTTCTACACAAAAGTACGTTGTCGCGATCCGGCAGGCGCTCCTCAATGCGTGCGATGAATTTGGAGCTCGTGTCATGCTGATGGGGGCGACGCCCCAGATTATTGAGGAGTTGCCAGGGATCCCCGTAGAGGTTCTGCCTTGGTCAGAGAACGGTGAGGTCGACTTCATTCGACAACTGGATATAGGTATCATGCCGTTGGTTGATGGTCCCTGGGAAAAGGGCAAATGTGGCTATAAACTAGTTCAGTACATGGCTTCTGGTATTCCCGTTGTCGCTTCCCCAGTGGGCGTAAATGTCGAGATTGTCGATGGAAACCGATGCGGGATATTAGCCAACAGCTTGTTGGAGTGGGAGTCCGCTTTTAGGCAGCTATTAGGCAATACCGATCAGCGTTTAAATTATGGCCGGGCGGGGCGGGAAGCGGTGGAAAATAAATACACTGTTCACGTTCAGGTTGCGGTCCTGTATAAAATATTTAGTAGGGTCGTTGAGCAAAGTTCCGTCAAGTCATAAGTCTGCTTGTTTTTATGTTTTTTATTATAGGTGGTGTGGTTGAGTGTAAGCGGTGTTGAGTAGGTAGGTTGAGATTTATTGTTGTGAGCTCGGGTAGCGTTTCAGTCGTCGCATAACGTGCAGGTCTGTGGTGGGTTTTGTTGGCGGTATAGGTCAATTTTAATAAGGAATCTCGGTGATGTGTGGTTTAACTGGTGTTTTTAGTTGCAAAAGAAAACATGAATTGCAAAATATAATCACCAGCATGAATAACGCACTCATTCATCGTGGTCCTGATGACTCAGGAAGTTGGGTGGATGAAGGCAGTGGGCTGGCGTTGGGCCACCGTCGTCTATCGATCCTGGATTTGACACCAGCAGGTCACCAGCCCATGCATTCAGCGAGTGGGCGCTATACAATCGTATTCAATGGGGAAATTTATAACCATCTGAAATTACGTGAGATGCTTGAGGCTGATGGTAAAGCCCCTGAGTGGCGTGGGCATGCGGATACCGAAATTCTGTTGGCTTGTTTTGCTGCATGGGGTATAGAAAAGACGCTTGAAGCGACTGTCGGTATGTTTGCCATTGCATTGTGGGATGGCGAGAAACAACTACTTACCCTCGCACGTGATCGTATGGGAGAAAAGCCTCTCTATTATGGTTGGCACGGCGAAACTCTACTGTTCGGCTCGGAACTCAAGGCGCTTAAATGTGATCCTCAGTTCGAAGCGGAGGTTGATCGAAATTCGTTGGCATTATTGCTGCGGCATTCCTACATACCTGCCCCTTACAGTATTTATAAAGGTATCTCAAAGCTTTCTCCCGGTCACTACATCACATTACCCTTAGGTAACATCGATGCTGCGAGGCAGTCTCGACCTCAAGCATACTGGCAAGTTAATACCGCGGTGCAAAAAGGTCAGGCCAATCCATTTGTAGGAAGTGCGTCGGAAGCGGTAGACCTTCTTGAGCAAGAGCTTCGCAGCAGTATTGGTGAGCAAATGTTGGCTGATGTGCCGCTAGGGGCATTCTTGAGCGGTGGCGTGGATAGTAGTGCTGTAGTTGCGTTGATGCAGGTACAAAGTAAACAACCGGTCCGCACATTCACGATTGGTTTCGACGAGCACGGTTACGACGAAGCCGTGCATGCGAAGGAAGTTGCTCGTCATCTTGGTACGGAGCATACCGAGTTATATGTTCGCCCAGAGGACGCACTTAATGTGGTTCCTCAATTGCCGAGTATGTACTGCGAGCCATTTGCCGACAGCTCCCAAATGGCGACTTACTTGGTGAGCAAGATGGCGAGCGAACAAGTGAAGGTTGTACTCAGCGGTGACGGGGGGGATGAGCTGTTCGGTGGGTATAATCGCTATTTGACTGCACGAAAAGTCTGGGGGCAGATGGGGCGTTTGCCGAAACCTGCTCGCCATGTGGCGGCTCATATGCTGCGATCGCTTTCCCCATCGACGTGGGACGGTTTGTACAAGCGAATTAGTCCCATTTTGCCGAAGCGGTTCCACATCGCGTCACCTGGTGACAAGGCGCAAAAACTCGCGGATGTGCTTGCCCTTTCAGATGGTCATGCCTTCTTCCATCAATTGACTAGTCACTGGAAAGACCCTGCCAGTATTGTCATTGGAGCGATCGAGCCTCAAACGTTGCTCACCGATCCATCGGCTTGGCCCAAGACGGACAGTTTTGAACACTGGATGATGGCCATGGATGTTCAGACATACATGACCGATGATATTTTGGTTAAGGTCGACCGTGCCGCGATGGCCGCGTCCATTGAAACGCGCGTTCCGATGATCGATCACCGTATCGTCGAGCTGTCTTGGCGTATGCCACTCGATTTCAAGATCCGCAATGGGCAAGGTAAGTGGATGCTACGGGAGGTCTTGTATCGTCACGTTCCGAAGGAGTTGATAGAGCGTCCGAAGCAAGGCTTTGGGGTTCCACTCGATAGCTGGCTACGCGGGCCGTTGCGCGATTGGGCGGAGTCATTGATTGACGCGAGTCGGCTTCGTCAGGAAGGTTACTTTCATCCCGCGCCTATTCGTCAGATGTGGGACGAGCATTTGTCAGGTCGACGGAATTGGCAGCACCATTTGTGGAACGTGCTTATGTTTCAGGCATGGTTGAGTGAGCAGGCATGAACTCTCTCTTGCTAATCGTTGTGAATGACGCGGCATTTTTTCTTTCGCACCGCCTAGCGGTCGCGCAAGGCGCAAAAAATGCAGGTTATGAGGTACAGATTGCCTCGATGCCAGGTCCTGCAGTTGAACAGATACGCGATTTAGGGTTTGTTCATCACGAGTTGCCACTATCTCGCAGCGGGAAAAATATTTTTGCTGAGATTTTATCTCTTGTATCGATTTGGCGATTGCTCTGGCGACTAAAACCCGATGTTTTGCATTTGGTGACGATCAAGCCGGTACTTTATGGCGGTATTGCGGCAAGGTTGGCACCGGTCAAGGGCGTCGTTGCGGCAGTCTCCGGCCTTGGTTTTGTTTTTCTGGCAAAGGGTTTAAAAGCCACGATATTACGGCGAATAATCAGGTCTTTGTATTGTTTTGCACTTGGCAAAAAAAACCTACGGGTCATATTTCAGAATCCTGACGATCGCGACGTACTCGTTGGCATGGGCGCTCTAGAGCCTATCAAGGTTGAGATGATCCGCGGATCCGGAGTCGATTTGGCTTCCTATACAGAGGTCCCGGAAGCTAGCGGTACTCCGATTGTTTGTCTGGCCGCACGGCTTCTTCGGGATAAAGGAGTCCTGGAGTTCGTCGAGGCCGTTAGAATTCTGCGGCAGCGAGGAGTGAACGCTCAGTTTCAGCTGGTTGGTGATCTAGACCTTGGTAACCCAGCGTCGATAACCGTCGATGAGCTTGAGGCCTGGCGACAGGAAGGCTTCATCGAATTAACCGGTTTTCGAAAGGATGTAGCGAACCTGTTCAGAGATGCTCATATAGTCACTCTACCCTCGTACCGTGAAGGGTTGCCGAGGGTGCTTGTGGAGGCCGCTGCCTGCGGTCGGGCGGTGGTGACGACTGATGTACCTGGCTGTCGTGATGCCATTGAGCCCGGCATTACCGGTTTATTGGTCCCTGTACGGGATTCGCTCGCATTGGCTGATGCTATAGAAGTGCTTTTAAATGATTCTGGAATGCGTCAAAAGATGGGGCATGCTGGGCGGATGCTGGCTGAAAGTGAGTTTTCAATTGATAAAATTGTAAAGCAGCATCTGGATATCTATTCAAAATTGGAGGGTACGCCTTGAGTTCAGAGAGGACAATTCTGGTTACAGGCGCTACCGGATTTGTTGGTTCGGGTGTTCTTAAGCGTTTAGCGGAGTCAATCGAAACAGAACTGTTGGGGCTTGTTCGCTCGCGAGGCGCCCATTTACCCATCAATGTCTCTCCGGTTTTGATGCCGGATGAGGGCTTGATGGGGAACATCGCCCTGCAGGGAGTCCAGGTGATCGTACATTGTGCGGCACGGGTTCATGTAATGGATGATCGTACAGGTGAACCACTGACAGAGTTTCGAAAGGTTAACGTAGATGGCACCTTGAACCTCGCTCGCCAAGCTGCCGCAGTTGGGGTCAAGCGTTTCATCTTTATCAGCTCGATCAAGGTCAATGGGGAAGGGACGAAGCCAGGCACCGCATACACCGCTGATGATGTCCCCGCTCCCGTCGATCCTTATGGCGTATCGAAGATGGAAGCGGAGCAGGGGCTTCGTCAGTTGGCGGCGCAAACCGGCATGGAGGTTGTGATCATCCGTCCTGTCCTGGTCTATGGGCCGGGCGTCAAGGCCAACTTCCTGAACATGATGCGCTGGCTGAACAAGGGCATCCCCCTGCCATTTGGCGCGATTCACAACCGCCGAAGCCTGGTTGCGCTGGATAATCTGGTAGATCTGGTAGTCACGTGTATGAGTCACCCGGCAGCGGCCAACCAGACATTTCTTGTAAGTGACGGTGACGACCTATCCACTACAGCATTGCTGAGCAAGATGGCCAATGCGCTGCAAAGGCCGGCTCGACTGATTCCAGTACCGAGTTGGATGCTTGAGGCGGGAGCTACATTATTGGGAAAAAAAGCGCTTTCCCAGCGACTCTGCGGATCGTTACAGGTCGATATTACGAAGACTCGTACGCTTCTGGGATGGACGCCGCCAATCAGTGTTGACAAGGCTCTGACGGCGACTGCGTTACACTTTAAGGAACATCAATAATAATGATTTACTTGTGGTTGATTCCGGCTGTTGCCGTGCTTTCCTTGGTGCTGACGGCAGCGTTGCGGCGCTATGCGTTGAGTAGAAGCATTATCGATATCCCCAATGCGCGAAGTTCTCACTCCATTCCAACCCCACGAGGGGGAGGAGTGGCAATTGTCGTTGCCTTTCTCGCAGCGCTTCCGATCCTGGGTGCAATCGGCTTGGTCCCATGGACGCAACTGATCGCTGTAGGTGGTGCTGGCGCTTTGGTCGCCTTGATTGGCTTCATGGATGACCACGGTCATATCGCGGCACGCTGGCGCTTACTCGGGCATTTCAGTGCCGCTATCTGGGCCTTGGCATGGTTGGGAGGTTTGCCGCCGATCGTATTTTTTGGCTTGAGTCTGGACCTGCATTGGTTCGGCCATATTCTTGCGGCCATTTATCTGGTCTGGGTGCTCAATCTTTACAATTTCATGGACGGAATCGATGGTATTGCCAGCGTAGAAGCGCTGTGCGTGTGCCTTGGTGCCTGTTTGCTGTATTGGCTCAACGGTACGCCAACCCTGATTTGGGGGCCGCTGATCCTGGCCATGGCGGTTCTGGGTTTCTTGTACTGGAACTTTCCTCCTGCCCGGATATTTATGGGCGATGCCGGGAGTGGCTTCCTGGGCATTGTCTTGGGTGTATTGTCGCTGCAGGCTGCCTGGGAATCATCCGCGCTATTGTGGGCATGGCTGATTCTGTTGGGCGTTTTTATCGTCGACGCGACATTTACCTTAATGCGTCGATTGATTCGCGGCGACAAAGTCTACGAGGCTCACCGCAGCCACGCCTACCAGTTCGCCTCTCGTCGCTTTGGCAAACACTTACCTGTCACCCTGGCGGTAGGTGCAATTAATATTTTGTGGTTGTTCCCCATCTCTTTGTGCGTAACCTTCTGGGGGCTTGATGGCGTTGTGGGGTTGCTGATTGCCTACATCCCATTGATCATTCTTGCTGTTAAATTCCACGCCGGACAACTCGAACGACCCGCTGACGGATCCTCCAGTTGAGCTTTGCAGGTGTTGGTTTTACTCAGAAAGCTACAATGATCGCGTCATATCCAGTTTAGGAGCAGGACAAGGTGTTTGAAGCGTTTATGGATAGGTTACGAGCCTTTTTATTAGGGCTGCCACGCCGCCAGAAGCGACTGGTACAGGTTTCGGCCGACGTTGTTCTGGTGTGGGCTGCCCTGTGGTTGGCATTTGTCGTTCGCCTGGGCATCGATGAGATGGTGAACCCATTTATCGTCCATGCCTGGCTTTTCCTGATGGCTCCAATTGTTGCAATACCGTTGTTTATCCGCTTCGGCATGTATCGCGCGGTGATGCGCTATTTCGGTAATGATGCGCTCATCGCCATTATCAAGGCCGTCAGCTTGTCTTCGCTGTTTCTGGGTGTCATCGTTTATTGGTACAGCAACCATCAGAATATCGTCCCCCGGTCGATCATCTTCAACTACTGGTGGTTGAGCCTGATCATGATTGGCGGCTTACGCTTGGCAATGCGCCATTATTTTCTGGGGGATTGGTTTACAGCCGTTCAACATGTGCCCTTTACCAGCCGGGACGATGGTCTGCCCAGGGTCGCGGTCTACGGTGCGGGTGCTGCGGGAAACCAGTTGGTAGCTGCATTGCGCATGGGGCGAGTCATGCGACCGGTGGCATTTATCGATGACGACAATGGAATTGCCGAGCGTGTGATCTCAGGCCTGCACGTCTATAAGCCCAAGCACATCCAGCGCATGATCGATGTCACGGGAGCGCAGGAGATTCTCCTGGCCATTCCATCGTCGAACAGGGGCCGGCGTCGAGAGATTCTTACCTTCCTCGAGGACTTCCCGTTGCACGTTCGAAGCGTGCCGGGCTTTATGGATCTGGCGAGTGGCAGGGTCAAAGTCGACGATATCCAGGAAGTTGATATCGCCGACTTGCTGGGTCGAGACTCTGTGCCAGCACAGGAAGAGTTGCTCGAACATTGCATCAAGGGGCAGTCTGTTCTCGTCACTGGTGCAGGTGGCTCGATTGGTTCAGAACTGTGCCGGCAAATCCTGGCGTTGCAGCCAACAACACTTTTACTGTTCGATCATGGGGAGTTTAATCTCTACAGTATTTTGTCTGAACTGGAGCAACGCATCGCCCGCGAATCCTTGCCGGTTCGTCTGCTGCCCATTCTCGGCTCGGTGCGCAACCCGGATAAACTGCTGGATGTGATGAAAACCTGGCGCGTCGATACGGTCTACCATGCCGCCGCCTATAAACACGTGCCGATGGTCGAACACAACATAGCCGAAGGCATCCTGAACAATGTGATCGGCACCCTCAACACCGCCCAGGCTGCGCTGCAAGCGGGGGTTGCCAACTTTGTACTGATCTCCACCGATAAGGCCGTGCGTCCGACCAATGTCATGGGCAGCACCAAACGCCTTGCCGAATTGACGCTACAGGCGCTTAGCCGCGAGGTTGCACCGGTGCTTTTTGGCGACTCGGGTAATGTGTCGCGAGTCAACAATACTCGCTTCACCATGGTCCGGTTTGGCAATGTCCTGGGTTCTTCCGGCTCGGTCATTCCGCTTTTCCACAAGCAGATCAAATCCGGCGGACCGCTGACCGTTACCCATCCGAAGATCACTCGCTACTTCATGACGATCCCAGAAGCGGCGCAATTGGTGATTCAGGCCGGCTCCATGGGCCAGGGTGGCGATGTGTTTGTTCTGGATATGGGCGAACCGGTAAAAATCGTCGAACTGGCCGAGAAGATGATTCATCTCTCCGGCTTGAGTGTTCGCTCAGAAAAAAATCGGCAGGGTGATATTTCCATCGAGTTCACGGGGCTGCGTCCTGGCGAAAAGCTTTACGAAGAGTTGCTGATCGGCGACAACGTATCCGCCACTCAGCACCCGATGATCATGAGCGCCAATGAGGATCATATGCCTTGGGACGTACTCAAAATAAAACTCGGTGAGTTGCTCGGTGCCGTTGAACAGGATGATTACGCCCGCGTTCGGCAATTGCTGCGCGAAACCGTCAGCGGCTATACCCCGGACGGGGAAATCGTCGACTGGATCTACCAGCAACGCCGACTCGAGCCCTGATGCTACATACTCTGCAATGCACACATTTTTGACAGAAGCCCACCATGACCTAGGTTTGGGAGGCAGCTTTGGAAAAGCTGCTTCTCTCTCAACGAAGTCATGGAGCGTCACTTATGCGTACAGGTTTCTTCCACTCTCTGGTTTTCGCCCTGTTGACCAGTCTCTCAGCTGCAGCCATCGCTGCTCCCGCCACTAAACCCGAAACGGTTCCAGCGCCTGCAACGATGCCCGTGGCATCTCCGGAAATAGCGACCAAGGTCGATCTGAACAAAGCCGATGTGGCGACCTTGCAGCGCGACCTCTCCGGAATCGGCGAGACCAAAGCCAAGGCTATTGTGGCGTACCGTGACAGCAATGGCTCATTCGCCTCGGTGGATGAGTTGTTGGAGGTCAAGGGCATCGGCAAGACGCTCCTGGACAAGAACCGCGATCGGCTGGAAGTGAACTGATACCCGAGCGCCCGCACCGAGGCCGGTCATTGACCGGCCTTTTTTGTCTGTGCGATTGAGTACTGGCAGGTAAAGGAAGGGGCTTTACCCTTGGTCGGAAACAAAAAATTACGGCTGTAATATTGCGATTGAATTATGACTATAATTGATCCGTCGTCCTCAGCAGTCCTGAGTCTGGCGAGCAATTTCCTTACGGGATCTTCCAGGAGTACAGCCATGAGTTCTGTTCAGTCCAAAGGCAAGGCGCTCGTCACGGGGGCGTCTTCCGGTATTGGTGCGATCTATGCCGAGCGTTTGGCGGCGCGGGGTTTCGACTTGTTACTGGTGGCTCGTGACGAGGCTCGACTGCAAAGTGCGGCAACCCGATTACGGGCTGAGCATGGAGTTGACATTGAAGTGCTGAAGGCCGACCTGACACTCAAGGCTGACTTGGTCACTGTCGAGCAGCGCCTGCGCACCGATCCCCGCATCAGCCTGCTCCTGAACAACGCCGGAGTGGCGGCGGAGGGACCCTTGGCGGGTGCTGACCTGGATCAACTGGAGCGAATGATTCAACTCAATGTAGTGGCCGTGACACGTTTGGCCTCGGCAGCCGCGGCGAGCTTCTCGGCGGCGGGGCGTGGGGCGATTATCAACCTGGCATCGGTGGTCGCGCTGATCCCCGAGCGTTTCAACGCCACCTACAGTGCGAGCAAGGCCTATGTGTTGAGCCTGAGCCAGTCACTCAACGCCGAGCTCAGTGGCAGCGGGGTGCAGGTCCAGGCAGTGTTGCCAGGGGTGACGCGTACCGAAATCTGGGAACGTTCCGGAATCGACGGTAGCGCCATACCGGCGGAGATGGTCATGGAAGCAGGGGAAATGGTTGACGCCGCCTTGTCGGGTTTCGACCAAGGGGAGTTGATCAGTATTCCTTCGCTACCTGATGCCGCAGACTGGGATAGGTTTGTTACCGCGCGTCACGCATTGGCGCCGAACCTGTCGAGAAACATCGCCGCCGCACGTTACAAGTAGGGCAGGTCTTTATTCCGCCAGCTTGTTCAGATGCTCACGCGTGACGTCGAGAATTCGCTGGGCCAACTCCGGGCTTTCGACGCTGCGCGACAGCAAGAGGGCGCCGACCAGGGTCGACATGATGATCAGGCTCTGGTCAGCCCCATCCTCGCTGCCCAGGGCATGCTCAACCTGCTGCAGGCGTGCATTGAGCACGACATCGCTGGTGGGGCTGGCCTGTCCGCGCAACCCCAGTTCAGACGACATGGTGGGCAAGGGGCAACCCTCATGGGGAGAGGTCTTGTGCCATTCGGACAAGTAGGCATCGATAAAGGCCTGGAGGGGGCGCTCTTGCGCGAACAGCACTGCACAACGCTCACTGACTTCCTCTCCCGCCGCTTGCAGGGCCTTTTCGATCAGTTCGTCCTTGGATTTGAAGTGCGAGTAGAAACCGCCATGAGTCAGCCCCAGGGCTTTCATCAGGGGTTGCAGGCCAGTGGCACCGATTCCGTCGCGGCGAAAGCGTGCGGCTGCTTCCTTGATGATGCGCTGATGGGTCTGGGCTTTATGGTCCTGCGAGTAACGCATCGTTAGTCTCCACGGCAATGCGCCATATTAACCAAGCTAAATGGAATGGTGACTGTACTTCTACTTCGAAAAAGCATGCAGATGCGTCCGGATTCCCTGACTAGCGATTAGTAGCTGGCATGAATAGTGATTACTCATTCCCGGAAGATTGTTCAACAATCCGCAGGTGATGAGTATGAGTGATGGACTGTCTCTGGCTGACCACATCACGTTGGAGTTGCGCGCCGATATCATTGGTGGGCGCTTGCTGCCGGGCAAGGCGTTGATAGAGGCGGACCTGGTACTGGCTTACAACGCCGCCTTGAGCACTTACCTGGACGACTCCGAGCAGCAACTGCTCGCGTGCCACTGAACGAGGAATCACGCCATGTACAAAGACTATCCCGCGGCCTACCAGGTCAGTAAGGGTTCGGCATTACAGGTCGATACTGCGTTTTACCAGAGAATCCGCGATACCCCGGATGGCCGTACGTTGATCGAGCAGTTCGAGGTGCCCATTCGTACCGGTCGCGCCTGGCATGTTCCCGCCGGTCATGTGTTTCGGGTGACCACGCCTGTGGGCCCGCAGGTGGGGGATTTTAACGTCTGGAATGCCAACGATCCGCGCGAGCGCTTATGGGCGGCCCGTACCCGGCAGTTGCAGGGGGCCCATGTCAGCACCCATGACCGACTCTGGTCAAACCTGCCGTTTCTCAGGCCACTGCTGACCATCACCGACGATAGCCTGGCCGACTACGGGATCGACGAACACGGCGGCCGCCTGCATGACTTGCTGGGCACGCGCTGCGATCCCTACGTGAACAAAATGCTCACCGGCGAAGACTTTCACCATCACTGTCATTCCAACCTGACCCGTGCGGTGCTGCCCCATGGCTTGACTGAGTTCGACGTGCATGACGTGCTGAACATCTTCCAGTGCACAGGACTGAACCACGACGACCTGTATTTCATGAAGGCCTGTCCGGCACGCAAAGGCGACTACCTGGAATTCTTTGCCGAGATCGACCTGTTGTGCGCGCTGTCGACGTGCCCTGGCGGGGATTTGTCGCTGGCGATGTGGGGGCCGGACGCCCAGGACCCGTTGAGTGTCTGCCGGCCATTGGGGGTGGAAATCTATCGGCTGGACGATGACTTGCTGCAAGGCTGGAGCCAGCCAGAACGGGCGGCGTACAAAGGCTTGCACGGGCTGCATATCGCCAAGGCGGATTGGCAGGAGTAGGGCGGGTGCCGGCCGGGATACATAATTGCAAAATTCCGGCCGGCGCCGGGGTCAACGATCCTGAGCGTCCTTGGCGTCCATTTCCGCGTTACGTTCAGCCACGCGTTTACGTTGCTCATCGGTCAACTCGACCTTGTTCGCGGTGTCGCGCAACATCATCAGACCACCGACGATCGATCCGATCGCAACCACCAGAATCAACCAGGCATACCAGGGCATAGGGCTCTCCTTAAGGGCAGGCATCGAGGCGAACGGTTTCGCGACAATGTCGTGTATATCCACTTTGAGTCACAACGATTCTCCGTGGTTCCATTCTAGGCCTGTTGCGCCAGGATCACCTGATCAACATCCGCTCAGCGCAGGATGCGGGTATTCAATCGAATACCTGAGCGTCCTTGAACCACGCGCCTGCCTGATCCTTGGCGGAGAGTTGCGGAGCTTCATGCAGTTGCCAGTCGATCGCCAGGTCCGGGTCGTCCCAACGGATACTGCGCTCGGCCGAAGGGGTGTAGTAGTCGGTGGTCTTGTAGAGAAACTCGGCGAACTCACTGAGCACCACAAAACCGTGGGCGAAACCTTCCGGCACCCACAGTTGGCGATGGTTGTCGGCGGACAAGCGTACCGCGACCCATTTTCCAAAGTGTGGCGAGCTGCGGCGAATATCTACGGCAACGTCCAGTACCTCACCTGCCGTTACCCGCACCAGCTTGCCCTGGGTGTTTTCCAACTGGTAATGCAGGCCGCGCAACACACCTTTTTGGGAGCGAGAGTGGTTGTCCTGAACGAACCGGGTGTCCAGGCCTGTCGCCTGGGCAAAAGACTTCGCGTTGAAGCTCTCGTAGAAGAACCCACGTTCGTCACCGAACACCTTCGGTTCGATAATCAGAACACCCGGCAGATCGGTGTTGACTACATTCATCATGTTCTCCAGCAATAGACGTCGATGGTCGGCATTCTCGCCTGAAGTAGCCGTTTTGTGCGAGCGCAAATGCTGACGTTCGCTCAGGCATGGGTGTGCAAGCGTCGCCGCTGATCGAGCCCCGCTACGTCCCGAAAATCGCCCTCTGACACGCGCCAGAACCCACTCTTTACGCTTTCTTTATGCCTCGCCATCCCCCCCGATCTCGTTCCTTTACAGCCTTCTTGCCGACAATCACTGCACACGCGGCAACACGCCGTAATTCGGAGAAATTCAATGAACATTCTGGACGGGGTGTCCCTGCTGCTGGCGGTGGGACTGTTCATTTATCTATTGGTCGCGTTGTTGCGCGCGGACCGGAGCTAGGAGCGGCTATGCACAGTTATGACTATTGGCTGATCCTGGCCTTTTTCGCCCTGGTGCTGATTCCCGCACCATTCCTGGGACGCTTCTACTACAAGGTCATGGAGGGCCAGCGCACCTGGTTGTCGCCGATCCTCGGCCCCGTGGAACGTGGCTGTTATCGCGTTGCCGGGGTTGACCCCCACAGCGAGCAGAGCTGGCAGAAGTACACCCTGGCCTTGCTGGCGTTCAACCTCGCGGGCTTTTTGCTGTTGTTCACGATCCTGCTGCTGCAGAACTACCTGCCGCTCAACCCGCAGAATCTGCCGGGCCAGGAATGGACCCAGGCCTTCAATACCGCCGTCAGCTTCATGACCAACACCAACTGGCAGTCCTACAGCGGTGAGGCGACCCTCAGCTACCTGAGCCAGATGGTCGGCCTGACCGTGCAGAACTTTGTCAGCGCCGCCACCGGCCTGGCCGTGCTGGTTGCCTTGTGCCGTGGTATCGGACGCAAGTCGGCCCAGACCCTGGGCAACTTCTGGGTGGACATGACCCGCGCCACGCTCTACGGCCTGCTGCCGCTGTGCCTGCTGCTGGCGCTGTTCCTGGTCTGGCAGGGCGTGCCGCAGACCTTCGCCCAGTACGTGAATGCGCTGACCCTGCAAGGGGTCGACCAGGTCATCCCCCTGGGGCCGGCCGCCAGTCAGATCGCGATCAAGCAACTGGGGACCAACGGTGGTGGCTTCTTTGGCGTCAACTCGGCGCACCCTTTCGAAAACCCCAGCGCCTGGAGCAACCTGTTCGAAGTCAGTTCCATCATTCTGATCCCGGTGGCTCTGGTGTTTACCTTCGGCCATTACGTCAAGGACCTGCGCCAGAGCCGGGCGATCATCGCCTGTATGCTCGCGCTGTTCCTGATTGGCGGCAGCGTGTCGCTGTGGGCCGAGTACCAGCCTAACCCCGGCCTGAACAATGCGGCCGTCGAACAGAGCGCGCCGCAAGAAGGCAAGGAAGCGCGCTTCGGCACCACCGCCACGGTGCTCTGGTCGGTGACCACCACCGCCGCGTCGAACGGCTCGGTGAACGGCATGCACGACAGCCTCAACCCGCTGAGCGGCATGGTCGCGATGATCAACATGATGGTCGGCGAAGTGATCTTCGGCGGCGTGGGTGCCGGCCTCTACGGCATGTTGCTCAACGTACTGATTGCGGTGTTCCTCGCCGGCCTGATGATCGGCCGAACCCCCGAATACCTGGGCAAGAAGTTGCAGGCCAGGGAAGTGCAGTTGCTGGTGGTGACCTTGCTGGTGATGCCGGTGGGTGTGCTGGTACTGGGGGCCCTGGCGGCCAGCCTGCCTGGCCCCATGGCCACCATCAGCAACCCGGGACCCCACGGCTTCAGCCAGTTGCTCTACGCCTACACCTCGGCCAGCGCCAACAACGGTTCGGCCTTCGCCGGCCTGGGCGCCAACACGCCGTTCCACAACCTGATGCTGGGCCTTGGCATGTTGATCGGACGCTTTGGCTACATCCTGCCCGTGCTGGCACTGGCCGGCAGCCTGGCGCAGAAAAAGGCCGCACCGATTGGCCAGAACAGCTTCCCGACCCATGGTCCGCTGTTCGTGATGCTGTTGACCGTGACCATTTTGCTGGTGGGTGGCCTGACATTCCTGCCGAGCCTGGCGCTGGGTCCGATTGCTGAACATTTGAGCCTGGGCTTCTGAGCCACTTTATAGGAGCTGGATGATGAATATGCCCGCAACCAAACCGGTGGCCGCCAAGGCCCCGGAGCAACCAAAAACCGCGATCTCGGCCCTGTGGCGGCCGGCGCTGGTGCAAGCCTTCGTCAAACTCGACCCGCGCCAGCTCAAGCGCTCGCCAGTGATGCTGGTGGTCGAACTCACGGCGATCCTCACCACGGTCTTGTGTTTCATTCCGGACACCGCGGTGCCGACCTTTGTCGCTGCGCAAATTGCCCTGTGGCTGTGGTTCACCGTGCTGTTCGCCAACTTTGCCGAAGCCCTGGCCGAAGGTCGTGGCAAGGCTCGCGCCGACAGCCTCAAGGCCGGCAGTGAGGGCCTGAGTGCGCGACGCAAGAAGGCCGATGGCAGCTTTCAGGTAGTGCCCGCCGCCAGCCTGCGCAAAGGCGATGTGGTGCGTGTCGAGGCCGGGGAAATGATCCCGGGGGACGGTGAGGTGATCGAAGGCATCGCCGCGGTCAACGAGGCGGCGATTACCGGTGAGTCCGCCCCGGTGATCCGCGAATCCGGGGGGGATCGCTCGGCGGTCACCGGCAACACCCGGCTGGTGTCCGACTGGTTGCTGGTGCGCATCACCGCTAACCCCGGTGAGTCGACCCTGGACCGGATGATCGCCCTGGTCGAAGGCGCCAAGCGCCAGAAAACCCCGAACGAAGTGGCGCTGGATATCCTGCTGATCGGCCTGACCATGATTTTCCTGGTGGTGGTCGTGACCTTGCAGCCTTTTGCCCACTTCGCCAATGGCAACCTGCCGCTGGTGTTCCTGGTGGCGCTGCTGGTGACGTTGATTCCCACCACCATCGGTGGCTTGCTGTCGGCCATCGGGATTGCCGGCATGGACCGCCTGGTGCGGCTCAACGTGATCGCCAAGTCCGGCCGTGCCGTGGAAGCGGCGGGTGACGTGCATGTGCTGTTGCTGGACAAGACCGGCACCATCACCTTCGGCAACCGGCGTTGCGCGGCCATCTATGCGGCGCCTGGGGTCAGCGCCAAGGAGCTGGCCGAAGGGGCGTTGTTCGCCTCTCTGGCGGACGACACGGCCGAAGGCAAATCGATCGTCGAGTACCTGCGCGGACTTTATCCACAGCCCGAACCTGCCGCCGAAGCAGTGACCGCCGTGCCATTCAGTGCCGAAACCCGGTTGTCCGGGGTCGATTATCAAGGACGCGTCTACCGCAAGGGCGCGGTGGATTCACTGCTGGCCTTTGTCGGTCAGGAGCGTGCCGACCTGCTGCCACCGATGGCGCGGGAAATCGACAAGATCGCCCAGAGCGGCGGCACGCCGTTGCTGGTCTGCGCTGACGGTCGGCTGCTGGGTGCGATTCACCTCAAGGACGTGGTCAAGCCCGGGATTCGCGAGCGTTTTGCCGAACTGCGCAAGTTGGGGATCCGCACCGTCATGGTGACCGGCGACAACCCGCTGACCGCGGCGGCGATTGCTGCGGAGGCAGGTGTCGATGATGTGCTGGCCGAAGCCACGCCGGAGAAAAAGCTGGCGCGCATCCGTCAGGAACAGAACGACGGCCGCCTGGTGGCCATGTGTGGTGACGGCGCCAACGACGCCCCGGCCCTGGCCCAGGCGGACGTCGGCATGGCCATGAACGACGGCACCCAGGCCGCACGTGAGGCGGCGAACATGGTCGACCTCGACAGCGACCCGACCAAGCTGCTGGATGTGGTGCAGATCGGCAAGGAGTTGCTGGTGACGCGCGGGGCGCTGACCACGTTTTCCATCGCCAACGACGTGGCCAAGTATTTCGCCATCCTGCCGGCACTGTTCGCGGCGATTTATCCACAGCTTGGGGTGCTCAACATCATGCACCTGAGCAGCCCGCAGAGCGCGATCCTCTCGGCCATTGTGTTCAACGCCCTGATCATCGTCGCGCTGATTCCGTTGGCCTTGCGTGGGGTGCGGGTGCAGGCCGCCAGCGCCGCCCATCTGCTGCGCCGCAACCTGCTGATCTACGGCGTGGGCGGGCTGGTGGTGCCATTCGTGGGCATCAAGTTGATCGACCTGCTGCTGACTGCCTTGCATCTGGTGTAACGGACTTGCGCCACGCCTGGGGCGTGGCGTTTTAACTGAATTGAGGGGTGTGACATGTCCACAATGATTCGCCCGGCCTTGAGCCTGCTAGTTCTGATGACCCTGATTACCGGCGTCGCTTATCCACTGCTCGTAACCGGCGTGGCCCAGGTCGCCTTCCCGGACCAGGCCAATGGCAGCCTGGTGCGCGATGCCGAGGGCAAGGTGCGCGGCTCGTCGTTGATCGCCCAGGATTTCGTCGGTGATGCCTGGTTCCACCCACGGCCTTCGGCGGGGGCCTTTGCCACCGTATCCAGCAGCGCCAGCAACCTGGCCCCGAGCAATCCGGCGCTGGCCACGCGGGTTATCGATGAGGCCAACAAACAGTTGGTCCCGGGCCAGGGCCCGGTGCCATTGGCGTTGCTGACCACTTCCGGCAGCGGCCTCGATCCGCACTTGCCTCCGGCCGCGATTGCCTATCAACTGGCGCGGGTTGCCGCTGCGCGAAATGTGCCGGTGGCGACGTTGCGCCAATTGCTCGACGCGCATATCGAACAGCCGCTGGTAGGTCCGCCGGTGGTCAACGTGTTGCAATTGAATCGAGCGCTGGAACAACTACCTTTGTAGGCGCAGGCAGGCTTGCGAAGACGAACTGAGCGACACCACCCAATCACCTGAATGAAGAGCCTCCCATGAGCGACTCCGGCCGCGCCGACGCACTGCTAGCCGATCTGCCCCACGACGGCCGCGGCCGGCTCAAGGTCTTTCTCGGTGCCGCGCCCGGCGTCGGCAAGACCTACGCCATGCTGCAGGCCGCCCACAGCCAGTTGCGCCAAGGGGTGAAGGTCATGGCCGGGGTGGTGGAAACCCACGGTCGCGCGGAGACTGAGGCCTTGCTCGGTGGGTTGCCGCAACAGCCGTTGCTGCGCTCGGAATACCGTGGGGTGATGCTCGAGGAAATGGACCTCGACGGCCTGCTCAAGGCCCGGCCAAAATTGGTACTGGTGGACGAACTGGCCCATAGCAATGCCCCCGGCAGTCGCCACGCCAAACGCTGGCAGGACATCCAGGAGCTGCTGGCGGCCGGTATCGATGTCTACACCACGGTCAACGTCCAGCACTTGGAAAGCCTCAATGATCAGGTGCGCGGCATCACCGGCGTGCAGGTGCGCGAGACCCTGCCCGACTGGGTGCTACAGGAAGCCTACGAGCTGTTGCTGATCGACTTGCCGCCCCGCGAACTGCTCGAGCGCCTGCGTGACGGCAAGGTCTATGTGCCCGAACAGGCACGGGCGGCGATCGATGCGTTCTTCACCCAGACCAACCTCACCGCGTTGCGCGAGCTGGCGATGCAAACCGCAGCGGCCCAGGTCGACGACGACCTCAGCCGTGGCTACCGGCAGTTGGGCCAGGCCGCACCGGCAGTGCGGGGACGCCTGCTGGTGGGGGTCGACGGCGATGCCCAGGCCGAACGCCTGGTGCGCCACGCCAGTCGAGTGGCCCAGCGTCGGCATCTGCCGTGGAGCCTGGTGCATGTGGATAACGGCAGCGTCGGCGATGAACAGTCACGCTTGCGCCTGCAAAGCGCCCAGCAACTGGCCGAACGGTTGGGCGGCGAAGTGGTGTTGCTGCGTGCCGGCGAGGTGGCCAAGACCCTGATCCAGCACGCAGCCGAGCGGCGCGCCAGCCTGGTGCTGGTCGGCCAGTCCCGTCCACGTTGGCGCCGGCGGCTGTTCGGCGGTGGCCTGGCTTCGCGCCTGTTGCGTAATGCCCGCGGCCTGGAAATCAACGTGCTGGACAGCGACGAGCAACAGCACGCGCCGCGCCAGCGTTCACCCCAGGCCCTGGTCTGGTTCGACTACGCCCTGGCACCGCTGGCTACGCTGTTGGCCTGCGGCCTGGCGTGGGCAGTGTCGAGCCTGCTGCCACTGCCGAACATCTCCCTGGTATTTCTCGCGGCAGTCCTGCTGGTGGCCGTGCGCAGTAGCCTGGGTCCGGCGCTGGTGTGCGCCGCGCTGTCGTTCCTGACCTACGATTTCCTGTTTATCCCGCCCAACTTCTCGTTTGCCATTCAACGCGAAGAGGACGTCCTGACCTTGCTGTTTTTCCTGCTGATGGCGGCGCTCACCGGTAACCTCGCCGCGCGTCAGCGTCGGCAATTACAGGCCCTGCGTGATACCCAGGAAGAGACCAGCGAGCTGCTCGACCTGTCGCGCAAACTCACGGCCGCAACCGACCGTCAGGCCGTGGTCAGTGCGGCGGCGCAACATCTGGTGGGCTGGAAGGATCTGCAGTTGTGCCTGGTCAATCGTGACGGCCAGGGCGGCTGGAAGGTGGAAACCGGCGGGCCGTTGCAGTTTTCTGAAGCCGAGCGCGCGGCCGCCGAGTGGGCCTGGCAGCACGACCAGCCGGCGGGGAAGGGCACCGGAACCCTGCCGTTCGGTCGTTGGTGGTGGTGGCCGTTGTCGGTCGACGACGGTCCGCTGGGCCTGCTCGGTGTGTGCCCGCGTGAAGGCGAACCGCTCAGCGGCCAACGGCGGCGCTTGCTGACGGCGCTGAGCCAACCCCTGGCCCAAGCCCTGGCCCGCGCCCAATTGGCCGAAGACCTGGAGGCGGCGCGGCTGCACGGTGAAACCGAACAACTGCGCAGCGCTTTGCTGGCGTCGGTGTCCCACGACCTGCGCACGCCGTTGACGTCCATGCGCGGCAGCATCGACAGCTTGCTGGCGCTGGGCGAGGCGATCCCGTTGGAGGATCGTCGCGAACTGCTGGAAGGCACGCGTGATGAAGCCGAGCGGCTGGATCGCTACATCCAGAACCTGCTGGACATGACCCGGCTTGGCCATGGCGCGCTGAAACTGGCGCGCGACTGGGTGTCGCCGGCCGATATCGTTGGCAGCGCGCTCAATCGCTTGCGCGCGGTGCTGGCACCGTTGCAAGTCAGCGTCGAGGTGCCGGCCGAGCTGCCGTTGCTGTTCGTGCACGCGGCGCTGATCGAACAGGCGCTGGTCAATGTGCTGGAAAACGCCGCACGATTTTCTCCGGCCCAAGGCCACCTGCAACTGAGTGCCGGGGCGACGGACAGCGAGCTGTATTTCTCGGTGAGTGACGAAGGCCCGGGTATCCCCGAAGAGGAGCGCGCGAAGATCTTCGACATGTTCTATACCGCTGCCCGCGGGGATCGGGGCGGGCAGGGCACGGGCCTGGGCCTGGCGATCTGTCAGGGCATGGTCGGTGCCCACGGCGGGCGCATCAGCGTCGCCGATGGTCTCAACGGCCGTGGCACCTGCATCACCCTGCACCTGCCGTTGCAGGCGCAACCGGGGTTGGAAAGTGAAGCCTGAGGCGGGCTGCGCTACTCTGTCGCCAGTTCTTTATGTTGAATGGAAACCATGAGCCAGACTACGACCATCCTGGTCATCGACGATGAGCCGCAGATCCGCAAGTTCCTGCGCATCAGCCTGGCTTCCCAGGGCTACAAAGTGCTGGAAGCCGGCACGGGAGCCGAAGGCCTGGCCCAGGCTGCGCTGAACAAGCCGGACTTGCTGGTGCTCGATCTCGGTCTGCCGGACATGGATGGCCAACAGGTCCTGCGCGAATTTCGTGAATGGTCGAAGGTGCCGGTGCTGGTGTTGTCGGTGCGCGCCAGCGAGGGGCAGAAAGTCGAGGCTCTGGACGGTGGCGCCAACGATTACGTGACCAAGCCGTTCGGCATCCAGGAATTCCTCGCTCGTATTCGGGCGCTGTTGCGCCAGGCACCCGCCGGCCAGGCGCCGGAAGCGGCGCTGAGCATTGGCCCACTGACGGTGGACCTGGCGTACCGCCGGGTCCTGCTCGACGGTGCCGAGGTGGCGCTGACGCGCAAGGAGTACGCGGTGCTGGCGCAACTGGCGCGCCACGCCGGGCGGGTCATCACCCAGCAGCAACTGCTCAAGGACATCTGGGGCCCGACCCATGTCGAGGACAGTCACTACCTGCGGATCGTGGTGGGGCACTTGCGCCAGAAACTGGCGGACGACCCGACTCGGCCACGGTTCATCCTGACCGAGGCGGGAGTGGGGTATCGGTTGTTGAGCGACGCTTGAACCGTTTCCCGTCAGCGGCTGCTCAATCGCGCTCACTCTCGTAACGGTCCAGGGTGTCCCGGGCAATCTCCCGGCCCAGGGCGATCAGTTCCGGAGCCTTGTAGAACTCGAAGAACCGGCAGACGCGCTTTGGTACGTTGATCAGGATGTCGGGTGGATAACCGGCAATCTTGTACTGCGCCAGGGAGGTTTGCATGACCTCGAAACTCTGGTTGATCAGGTCGAGCAAGGAGGCCGGGCCGACGTTGTCGATGATGAAGGAGCCGGTCGCCGACTTCGGCGCGCCTTCAGTTTCGGGGGCGGCTGCGGGTTGCTGCGCCTCGGGTTCGGCACCTTCGAGCCAGGGGTTGATCTCGGCGGCTTCGCTGCGCAACGCTTCCTGCTCCAGCAGGAGCAATTGTTCGGCCTGCTTGCGGCGGAACGGCAGGTGCGAGCCGAGGGAGTTGATCAGGCTGTCGAAGCGGCTTTTGAACGCGGCGGGACGCTGGATCACCGGCAACTGATAGTGCTTCTGGTTGGTGGAGTTGAGGTTGACCGCGATGATCAGGTCACAGTGGCTGGAGACTACGGGTACGATCGGCAGCGGGTTGAGCAAGCCACCGTCCACCAGCATGCGATTGCCCTGCATCACCGGGGTGAACAGGCTCGGAATGGCCGCCGAAGCACGCATGGCCTGGTGCAGGCAACCTTCCTGGAACCAGATTTCCTGCTGGTTGGTCAGATCGGTGGCGACGGCCGTGTAGGGAATGCGCAGCTCTTCGATATTGATCTCGCCGACGATCTTGCGGATCTGCCCGAAGACTTTTTCGCCGCGTATGGCCCCCAGGCGAAAACTCACGTCCACCAGGCGCAGCACATCGAGGTAGTCCAGGCTTTCGATCCAGTCACGGTAGTCGTTGAGTTTGCCAGCGGCGTAAATGCCACCCACCACGGCCCCCATGGAGCAACCGGCGATGCAGGCGATGTCGTAGCCTCGTCGTTCAATTTCCTCGATGACCCCGATATGGGCATAGCCCCGGGCGCCACCGGAGCCGAGCACCAGTGCGACACGCTTTTTCATGTACTTGATCCTTCGCCAAACAGGTTTTAACAATGCACCCTTTCTGGGGCGTGCTTCAATCACACAGACACAAGCAGTCGTTTTTTCGACACTGGATGACGGCGCATGGGTATTCTCTCCGACGCTATAGTTTCCAGCGATGGGCCAAGGCACTTTTACCCACGTTGACCGTCATACCCTGCACGATTGTATTTCTACCTTGAGGTGTCATTGATGAAAGCATGGATCTGTCTGCCATTGATTGCGTTGGTCCTGGCCGGTTGCGCGGGCAAGACGGCGTATCGCGATAGCTGCGCTAGCCAACTGGATTCCGCATGGAAAGAACTGGACCTGGCCAAGGCCGAAGGATTTGCCGGCACCGTGAGTTACTCCAAGGCGTTGTCGTTGCTGACCGGGGCCAAGACCCAGCAACAATTCGAAGCCTTCGAAGGCTGCGCCAACAAGGCCGAGAAGGCGCGCTTCTATATCCGCGAATCCCGCGCCGGTCGCTAAGCCATCCATGACCTGGCGCAATACCGGCAGCCGCTATTGCGCCTAGCGTAGACTGGTGAGGATGACTGGGTTGACTGGGGAGAACGGGATGTCTGCGTTGGTGGATCGATTGGTGGCTCAAGTGTTGGGCCTGCATGTGCGTTTGCTGGCTTGCCAGGCACGCCTGAGTGCCAACACCGACCCGGAGGCATTGCATGATTTACGCACCACGGTGCGTCGGTTGCGCAGCCTGTTGCGCCCCTTGCGGGGCTTACCCGGCGTCGAGCAACTGGAAGCGGCTGCGGCGGGCGTGGGCACCTTGACCACCCCGTTGCGTGACCGCGAAGTGTTGGCGGCCTATCTGCTCAGCCATGGGCAGGCCACAGCGGCCGAGCAACGCATGCGGCAGATGGCCCAAGCCTACCCGGCGGTGGCCGGCAGTCCCCAGTTGGCGCAACTTTTGATGGTGCTCGATGCCTTTCCAGGGTTCCTGCGCGCCTCCCAGCGCCAGGGGCTGCTCAAGCGCCTGCGTGCCCGCATCGAGAAGCGCCTGGCCAAGCAGTGGCACAGCCTGGACAAAACCCTGCACGATCCGACCCATGACCGTCATCGCCTGCGCTTGCTGATCAAACGCGTGCGCTACGCTATCGAAGCCTATCCGGAACTGGACCGTTTGCCCAAGACCGCAATGCCACGGCTCAAGGCGGCGCAGGCTGCGCTGGGCGACTGGCACGATTGCTGGCAATGGTTGGCCAGGGCCGAGCATGAGTCAGACCTGCTGCCCTGCGTGGCGGTCTGGCAACAGACCATGAGCAAGGCCGAGGCGCGCGCCGATCAAGTGCTCGACAAGCTGAGCGCAGCCTGCTTCAAGTCCTGAATCCAGCGCCGTTTTTTTGTAGCAGCTGGCGAAGCCTGCGTTGGGTTGCGCAGCGACCCCCGACGGCATTGCCAAGTCGAATGAACGTCCTGCGCCGTTGATGGGCGTGCGTGGTGGTGGAGGGCGGCCTATCTGTCAGGCACTTTGGCCGGAATAGGTGCTGTATAGAGCGCTTGGGCTGGTTAAGATCCAGCAGTCCTTTCCCCTGTCTTGAGGTTGTCATGCGCTTTAGCGAATTACTCGACGCCGTGCGCCGTTCCCCTGCTGAGCTGGTCATCCCGGCGCAGTGGGCGCAGGGGCGCGCCAGTTTTGGTGGGCTGGTCGCCGCCTTGCAGTACGAGGCCATGCGCGCCAAGGTCCCGGCAGAGCGCCCGGTGCGCTCGCTGGCGATCACCTTTGTCGGCCCGGCCGAGCCCGGTGTGCCGATCCGTTTTGAAGTCGAGGTGCTGCGCGAAGGCAAGGCGGTCAGCCAGGTGCTGGGTCGAGCGGTGCAGAACGGTCAGGTGGTGACGCTGGTCCAGGGCAGCTTCGGCGCCCCGCGTCCTTCCGAGGTCGAGGTACTGGCCGCGCCAGCGCCGCCGATGAAGCATTGGGACGAGTGCCAGGAGCTGCCTTATATCAAGGGCGTGACGCCGGAGTTCATGCGCCACCTGGCGATGCGCTGGAGCATCGGCGGCTTGCCTTTCACCGGCAACAAGTCGCGCGACATGGGTGGCTGGGTGCGCTTGCGCGACGAAGCCAATGCCGAGGCGGTGAGCGAAGCGCACATCCTGGCGCTGGTGGATGCCTGGCCCCCGGCCTTGCTGCCGCACCTGAACAAGCCTGCGGCCGGCAGTACCCTGACCTGGACCATCGAATTCGTGCAACCATTGCTGGCACTGAGCACCCTGGACTGGTGCAAGTACTATGTGCAGATCGAGCACGCCCGTGACGGCTACGGCCATGCCGCTGCCGCCCTGTGGAGCCCCGAGGGCCAGTTGATTGCCCTGAGTCGGCAGACGGTCACTATCTTCGCCTGATGTCAGCGGCGGTGGCGTTTGCGCCAGGCGCGCCACCAGCCACCGCTCAAGACATAACGCGGGAAGGTCAGGAACTGCTCGACCAGCAGCCGCGAGACGGCGTCCTTGCGATCAGTAAAAGGTTCGGCCGCTTGGGCTTCCAGGCTGTGACCGTGGCGCTGCAAGCCCAGCCCGGCCAGCAGGCCGATGACGCCAATGGCGACATTGGCCAGGCTCAGGCTGAACACCCCGGAGACGATCAGCAAAAAGCCCAGGATGAACAATGGCACGGCAATCAGGTGCAGAACCAGGTTGGTCGGGTGCTGGTGATTGTTCGGGTACGCCCGCCATTGCCAGGCGGGAAGGTTGGGGTGACGTTTGCCCATGAAAGGTACTCCTCATTCCGTGTACAACACATGATTGAAGAATAGGTCGGGTCCTGGCAGGCGGCGAATCAAGCTTGGCTATCGAGGTGATAGCCGCCCCGTGAGGGTACCTAAAGCTTGAGTTGGCCGATGGCCTGGTTCAGTTCGCCGGCCAGTTTCGCCAGCTCATCGCTGGTGGTGGCCGAGTCCAGGGTCTGGGCCACGGTGTTCTCGGTCACGTCGCGGATGCTCACCACCGCTCGATTCATCTCTTCAGCCACCTGGCTCTGCTGCTCGGCTGCGACGGCTATCTGCGTGTTGCTTTCACGCATCTGCGCCACGGCGCTGGTTATTTTTGCCAGGGCGCTGCCCGCCTCCTGCGCCTGTTGCACGCAGTCGTCGGCCTTGAAGGAACTCTCCTGCATGAAGTCCACGGCGTCACGGGTGCCCGCTTGCAGCGCCGAGACCATGCGGGTGATTTCATCGGTCGAGGCCTGGACCCGCTTGGCCAGGTTGCGCACTTCATCGGCAACCACCGCAAACCCCCGGCCCATCTCACCGGCGCGTGCCGCTTCGATGGCGGCATTGAGGGCCAGCAGGTTGGTTTGTTCGGCGATGCTGTGGATCACGCCGACCACGCCGTTGATCTTCTGGCTGTCTTCGGCCAGGCGCTGGATCATCCCGGCGGTCTGCTGCACACCGGTGGACAGCCCGGCGATGGAGTGCTGCACGCGACTGACCACCTCCTGGCCGCTGCCTGCCAGGTCGTCGGCGGTTTGCGACAGGTCCCGCGTTGCGCCGGCATGCTGGGCGATGTGGTAGACCGTGGCGGACATTTGATTGATCGCGGTGGCCGCCTGATCGGTTTCACTTTGCTGGCCGAGCATGCCCTGGCGGACGTCGCTCATGCTGTTGGCCAGGCGCACCGCACCGACATCCAGTTGGCGCGCGGTGTGGGCCACGGTATTGACCACGCGCTGGTAGCCGGCCTGCATGGCATTGAACGCACTGGCCATCTGGCCCACTTCATCGGCGCAGGAGAGTGGCACACGGGCCGACAGGTCACCGGTTTTCTCGACGTGCAGCATCACATCCTTGAGGGTGTTGAGCTGGCTGAGCAGAAAGCGGATCAACAATTGCGAGGCGCCGAGCATCGCCAGCATCAGGATCAACACCGCCGCCGCGTAGTTGACAAAGCGCTCGGTAAATACCTGGGTCAGGCTCGGGCCATAGGCCAGGACGGCAGTGCGTTCGCCATTGACTCGGGACAGGACCTCGGCACCGATCAGCAGGTGGTTGCCGAACAACGGCATGGCATTGATCGAGACCCAGCCGCTGGCGTTGCTTAGTTGCGGCAAGGGCTGATCGTCGAGCGTGGGAGTTTGCCCTGAACTGAAGCTCAGCAGCGTGTTGTTAGCGGGCAGTGCCTGGGCAGCAGGCCAGGCACGGAGCAATTGCGCTTGAGCGCCAGCCGCCTGCCGCGCAGCCTCGCTGCGTGCCTGTTGCTCCAATTGCACGGCATACAGCACCAGCAGCAGGGTGGTCACGAAGGCGACGGCATTGACCGCCCAGAACTTGTATTTCAGCGAGATATTGCTAAGCCAGGCACCCATGGAGGTCTTCTCTGATAGCGGAAACAGCATTGGCAAGGTGCCATCATTGTGCCGCTATCGAGGAGGTTCTGTGTTGATGTGGGTCAAGTCAGCATGAGGTAGGGGTGGGCAGGCCGAAGAACGCCCGGGCGCAGGCGGTGCTGTGGGCCGCCAGGTCTTCCAGGCTCTCGCCCCGATGCAGGGCCACTTCGCGCAGGACTTCGGGCAAGTAGGCCGGTTCATTGCGTCCATTCTTCGGTTTTGGCCGCAGGCTGCGAGGCAGCAGGTAGGGGGCATCGCTCTCGAGCATCAGGCGGCCGCGGGCGATGTCGCGCACCAGCGGGTGAAGGTGGGTGCCACGACGCTCGTCGCAGATCCAACCAGTAATGCCAATGTGCAAGTCCAGGTCGAGGTAACTGAACAGCGCCTTTTTTTCCCCGGTGAAGCAATGCACCACGGCGGCCGGCAACTGGTCGCGGAAGTCGCGCAGGATCTCCAGGAGGCGCTGGCTGGCGTCTCGCTCATGGAGGAACACCGGCAACTGCAATTCGACCGCCAGGGCCAGGTGTTCTTCCAGGACCTTTTCTTGCTGTGGGCGCGGAGAGAAGTCACGATTGAAATCCAGCCCGCATTCCCCCACGGCCCGCACGTTCGGTTCTTTCAGCAAACTGTGTAGGCGCCGCGCGCTGTCGGCATTCCAGTCGCTGGCCGAGTGTGGGTGAATACCGGCGGTGCAGAACAGGCGCTCGGCGCTTTCATCCAGTTGCTGGCACAGTTCAAGGGCCTGTTCGCTGCCCTCCACGCTAGTACCGGTCAGCACCAGTTGGCAGACCCCTGCGGCATAGGCGCGGTCCAGCACCGCCTGGTGTTTGCCGGTGAAACTGGGGTTGGTCAGGTTGACGCCGATATCGATGAGTTGCATGGTGCTACCCTGGGGATGCGGCCGGAAAGCATACCAGAGCTCAAGATTTATAAGAAAAACCAAGAACTACAACGAGTTAACGCTGTCTTTTGATGCCGCAGGAGCACTTCGACTGATGTTAACCGGGTCGCAGCCGGCTCTTTCGCTCGTTGCCAGCGCTCCAGGCGCTCTGTTTCTGTCGACCTGCTGCGCCTAATGTCGCGCAACGGGACAGTATTCTTTCCGGAGAACGGATGACGCGACTCCCGGTTTTACTTGTGCTGTGCCTGTCGCTGCTCTTGCCTTTGCCGGCATTGGCGCGCTTGGCCGGGCCCGTGGAGGTTGTGCCGACGGGCAAGGTCCGCGACCTGGCGCAAATCCGCAGCAGTCGGGTACTGCGGGTCCTGGTCAATCAGAGCCGCAACAGCTCCGCGCAAGTCCAGGGCCAGAACATCGGCATGGAATACCATCGCCTGCGCGCTTTCGAGCAATACCTCAATGGCCATGCCCGCGATGGCCAGGAAATTTCCCTGAAGATCATTCCCAAGGCCAAGGACCAATTGCTCGGTGCGCTGCAACGCGGTGAAGGCGACCTCGTGGCCCCGGGCGAGCTGCTTGATGCCCAGGCAGTGCGGGCGGTCAGCGCCAGCGAGCCGATTGTCAGCAATGTGCCGTTACTGCTGGTTGGAATCAAGGGCGAACGACGCTACACGCGGCTCGAACAGCTGTCGGGTAAAACCCTGGCGTTGCCCACCGGCAGTGCCGCCGGGGAGGCGATCAACCAGATCAATCAGAAACTCGCGCTGCACAAGTTGCCGCCGGTGAAGATCGAGTGGGTAGACCCCAGCCTCGCCGTGGAGGATGTGCTGGAGATGGTCCAGGGCGGGATATTTCACCTGACCATTGTCGAACAACCCATTGCCGAGCGCTGGGGCAAGATCCTGCCCAAATTGCGCTTCGACCGGCAGGTGATGATCAGCGAGCCGGGCGAAGAGTTCTGGTTCGTGCACCGTGATGCATCGATGCTGCGGGCCAGTATCGACCGCTTTCTCACCACCTACAAAGCCCCCTCCGACCAGGATGTGGCGTTTCAACGGATCTATCGGCGCCTGTATCAGGTGCGCAACCCACTGGCCCGCAACGACCGGCAACGCCTGGAGAAAGTGCGCACGGTGCTGCAGAAACATGCCAGCGAACAAGGCCTGGACTGGCTGAACCTGGCGGCCCTGGCATTCAAGGAGTCGTCGCTGGAGCCCAGTGCCCGAAGCGGCAGCGGGCCGACCGGGCTGATGCAGATCACGCCCTCGGCGGCGCAGCGGGTCGGGGTCAATAACATCCAGTCCCTGGACAGCAATGTGCAGGCCGGTGCCCGGTACCTGGCGCTGATCCGGCGCAAGTTTTTCGCCAGCCCCAAGCTCAATGAGCGCGAGCGCATGGCGTTCATTCTCGCCGCCTACAATATCGGCCCGGAGCGGGTCCAGGGGATGCGTGCCGAGGCGCGGCGCCGTGGGCTGAACCCCAATCAGTGGTTCTTCCAGGTCGAGCGAATTGCCATGGAGCAGGTAGGGATGGGCCCTGTCAGCTATGTTAACAGTGTGAACAAGTACTACTTGGCCTATGACCGGGAGCGAGAGGCGCTGGAGGCCCCGGGGCAAAAAGTTGCCAGTCGCAAATGATCAGCTAAACTGATTGTTAATCCGCGTTTTTTGCGCTTTTAACATGAGGTTTTCCGATTAATATAGCGGCCAACCCACCCACACTCACTATGGATGACAGAGCATGAGCACACTGACCAACAAGGTACTTTTCACCCGCGCCGGCTACGGCCTGACGGTTTTGCGGATCTTCGTCGGCGTGATCTTCGCCGCCCACGGTGCGCAGAAACTGTTCGGTATGTTTGGCGGCTACGGCCTTGCCGGGACCGCGCAGTACATGGAAAGCCTGGGCCTGGCACCGGGGCAATTGATGGCGATCCTGGCCGGCGGTACCGAGTTCTTTGGCGGCCTGGCGCTGATCATCGGCTTGCTGGTGCGGCCGGCCGCCCTGGGCCTGACCTTCCTTTCGCTGGTGGCGATTTTTTCGGTGCACATCAGCAACGGCCTGTTCATGGCCAACAATGGCTACGAGTTTGCCCTGGCATTGCTCGGCGGTAGCATCGCGGTGTTGTTCGAAGGTGCCGGCAAGCTGTCGGTGGATCGCGCCATCGCCGGTTGAGTGCTCTGGCTCACGACTAAGGCCCGCATACGCGGGCCTTTTTTGTTGCTGCGCATTCTTGACACTGTCCCGTCAGCTTCTCTAGGATGCTGCCATGCGCCGATTTAAACAGCTACTTGCGGGGCGCCAGGTGACTCATTCAGTTGCCGATAGAAGCCTGGAACAGGCTTTGAAGTACCGCTAAAGCGCTGGTTCGGTGTTGCCTCTCACCTGCCATGCAGATTTTTGAGGCTGAGACACGACAAGATGAATGCACTGCACCCCTCTGTACGCCCCGCACCGATCACGGCTCACCTGACCCAACGCAACCCGAAAATCCTCCTGGGCGGTAATCACCAGCCGACACTGCTGCGTTATCTGGATGGCTGGCCGCGTCGCAACGGTGGTCCGGCAGCGTTCCTGATCCAGTTTGTCGAAGACGGTGAGTCGCTGGCACGTTTTGCCAGTGACAGCTTCGACCTGGCCGTTATCCAGTCGCCCAGTGCCGAAGAAGCGGGTGAAATGATCAGGCAACTGACCCGTGTCGCCCGCCAGGGGCTGATCGCCCGACGCTAGCCTTCAGGGGTAGTCGATGGCCGTGATGTACACGAACTGCTCGCCGTCCGGGGTTTGTACCCGCACCTCGGCATCCAGCGCTTTGCCGATCAGGGCCCGTGCCAGCGGTGAGTCGATGCTGATCAGGCCTTGCTTGAGGTCCAGTTCATCCGGGCCGACGATGCGATAACGTGACGTTTTGCCCTGTTCATCCTCGATGGTCACCCAGGCGCCGAAGTAGACCTTGTTCGGGTCGCTGGGTTTTTCGCTGACCACCTTGAGCGCCTCCAGGCGCTTGGTGAGAAACCTTACCCGGCTGTCGATCTCGCGCAGCATTTTTTTGCCGTAGGTGTACTCGGCGTTTTCCGAGCGGTCGCCCTGGGCGGCGGCTTCGCTGACGGACTGGGTCACCTGGGGCCGGCGCACGTGCCAGAGTTCGTGGAACTCGGCACGCATCCGCGCTTCGCCCTCGGGAGTGATGAGGGCGGTGCCGGCAGGGCGGGGAGGGCGATAGCGGCTCATGACAAGGTCTTGTGCTGGGAAAGCATCGAGTCTATCAACCCTCGCGCAGGACTGTCAGTGGGCTGGCATTCAATGCCCGGCGCGTACCAAAGACCCCGGCACCACCGACCAGCAATGCGCCGATCAGCGGCAGCAACAGCAGCCACGGGTGGGGATGCCAGGCCAGGTCGAAGGCGTAGCGGTACAACACCAGGCTCACCAGCTCGCAGCCAATGGCCGCCAGCAGGCCGCTGACCGCCCCCAGCAAGCCGAACTCGATCCGCCGGGCCTTGACCAGCAGTTGCCGTTCGGCCCCCAGCGCACGCAGCAAGGCCCCTTGGCGAATACGTTCATCGAGGGTTGCCTGCAATCCGGAAAACAGCACGGCCATGCCCGCCGCCAGGACGAACAACAGCACGTACTCGACCGCCAGGGTGACCTGGCCCAGGATGCTGCGTAGCTGTGCCAACAGGGCCTCGACTTGCAGGATGGTCACCGCCGGAAAGGCGCGCGACAGGTCGATGATCTGCTGATCGTGACCGGCCGCTAGGTAGAAACTGGTCAGGTAGGTCGCGGGCAGGTCCTGCAGGGTGCCGGGCTGGAAGATCATGAAGAAGTTCGGCTGGAAGTTGTCCCAGTTGATGCTGCGCAGGCTGGTGACCCGGGCTTCGCGGTTGACCCCGCCGACGGTGAACACCAGATGGTCCCCGAGCTTGAGCTTCAGGCTCTCGGCAACCTTGCCTTCGACCGAGACGCCGGGGATGTCGTCGGACGGTTGGGCTGACCACCAATTGCCGGCGGTAATGCTGTTGCCCGCCGGCAGTTGCGCCGCCCAGGTCAGGCTGAGGTCGCGCTGGACCGCCCGATCACCCTGGGAGTCCTTGCTGACTATTCCCTGCACCGGTTCACCATTGATGCTGATCAGGCGTCCCGGCACCACTGGGTACAGCGGCGCGGATTGGGCGGAGAGTTCGATCAGGCGATCGGTGAATGCCTGTTTGTCGGCCGGCAGGATGTTCAGGGCGAAATAGTTGGGCGCATTTTTTGGCAACTGGTTCTGCCAGGTGTCGAGCAACTCGCCACGCAGCAGGGCGATCAATGCCATCGACAACAGGATCAGGCCAAAAGCCAGGGACTGCCCGGCAGCCGCCAGCGGATGACGCAGCAATTGTCCCAGTCCCAGCCTCCAGGGCAGGGAGGCCCGGGCCAGCAGGCGACGCAGGCTTTTGAGTACCAGCAGCAACAAGCCGCCGAGCACCAGCGCGGCCAGTACGCCGCCACCGAGCAGGGCGAAGGTCAGCACCAGGTCCAGGCTCAGACGCCACATGATCAGGCCAAGCGCGCCCAGGGCGGCGCCATAGACCATCCAGGTACTGGAGGGAATGGGCAGCATGTCGCGACGCAACACCCGCAGTGGTGGCACCCGGCCGAGGGCGGCGAGTGGCGGCAGGGCAAATCCGGCCAGTGCGACCAGCCCGGTGCCGATCCCGGCAATGGCCGGTAGCAGGCCGCCGGGCGGCACGTCGGTGGGCAGCAAGTCGCCGAGCAGGGCGAACAACCCCAGTTGGGCGAACCAGCCAATGAGGGCGCCGCTGATGCTGGCGAGCAATCCCAGCACGGTGAGTTGCAGGCTGAACAGCACCAGGGTTTCCCGGCGGGACAACCCCAGGCAGCGCAACAAGGCACTGGCGTCAAAACGGCGGGTGGCAAAACGGGTCGCCGACAGCGCCACCGCGACCCCGGACAGCAGCACCGCCACCAGGCTCGCCATGTTCAGGTAGCGTTCGGCCTTGCCCAGCGCGCCACCGATCTGTCGATTGCCGTCGCGGGCATCCTGCAGGCGCTGGTTCGCCGCCAGGCCGGGCTTGAGTTGCGCGCGGTAGGTGGCCAGGGCGCTGGCGTCGCCGCGCCAGAGTTCACGGTAGCTGACCCGGCTGCCGGGTTGCACCACGCCAGTGGCCGTCAGGTCGGCGAGGTTGATCATCACCCGCGGCGTGAGGCTGTAGAAGTTGCCGGCGCGGTCCGGCTCGTAAGTCAGGACACGGCTCAGGCGCAGGGGCTTCATGCCGACGTCGATGCTGTCGCCGATCTTCAGGTCCAGCGCGGTCAACAGCCGCGCTTCGACCCAGGCTTCACCCGGTTGCGGGCTGCCGCCGGCTTCTTCCTGGGCAAACGGCGCGGGTGCGCTTTTCAGCTGGCCGCGCAGCGGGTAGATCCCATCGGCGGCCTTGATGCTCGACAGCTGGATGCCCTGGTCGGTGGCGATGACACTGGAGAACTCCACCACCTGGGCGTGCTGCAGGCCCAGGTCCTTGCCGCTCTGGATCTGTTCGGGGCGGGCGGGCGAACTGCCTTCGAGCAACAGGTCGGCACCGAGGAATTCGGTGGCACGCAGCAGCATTGCGCCATTGAGGCGCGCGCCGAAATAGCCGATGGCGGTGCTGGCGGCCACGGCCACCAGCAGGGCGAAGAACAGCACCCGCAGTTCGCCGGCGCGGGCATCACGCAGCAATTGACGAATGGCCAGGCTGAACAGGCGCAACAGCGGCAAACGTGCCATCAAGGCTCCAGGGGGGCGACCAACAGGCCGGCTTCAAGACGGATCAGGCGGTGACAGCGATGCGCCAGGCGCTCATCGTGGGTGACCAGCACCAGGGTGGTGCCGCTTTCCTTGTTCAGTTCGAACAGCAGGTCGCTGATGTGCTCGCCGGTATGGGTATCGAGGTTGCCGGTGGGTTCATCGGCAAACAGCACATCGGGTTCGGCGGCAAATGCCCGGGCGATCGCCACGCGCTGCTGCTCGCCACCGGAAAGCTGGCGCGGCGAATGACTCAGGCGCTTGCCCAGGCCGACCCGGCGCAGCAGTTCGGTGGCACGTTCGCGAGCGTCCTTGCGACCATCGAGTTCCAGCGGCAGCATTACGTTTTCCAGGGCGTTGAGGCTGTCCAGCAATTGGAACGACTGGAACACGAACCCCACATGCTCGGCTCGGATGCGCGCACGCTGGTCTTCATCCAGTTGGCTCAAGGCCTGGCCGGCCAGGGTGACTTCGCCGCTGCTGGGCAGGTCGAGGCCGGCGAGCAGGCCGAGCAGGGTGGACTTGCCGGAACCGGAACTGCCGACGATGGCCAGGCTGTCGCCCTTGTTCAGTTCCAGGCTGAGTTGGTGCAGGATGGTCAGTTCACCTTCCGCGCTGGGAACCACTTTGCTAAGGTTCCGCGCAGTGAGAATGCTTGCGCCCATGGAGAGTCCGATGCGTGTGTGGTTTTTGAGTGCTGGCCTGGCCTTGATGTGCATGGCCCAGAACGCAGCGGCGGGTACTGTCCTGATCGTTGGCGATAGTATCAGCGCGGCTTTCGGCCTGGATACCCGGCAGGGGTGGGTATCGTTGCTGGAGCAGCGGCTCAAGGACGAAGGTTTCACCGCCACGGTGGTCAACGCGTCCATCAGTGGCGACACCAGTGCCGGTGGCCAGGCGCGGCTGCCAGCGCTGCTTGCAGCCCATAAACCGGCGTTGGTGGTGCTGGAGCTGGGGGGCAATGACGGCCTGCGCGGACAGCTGCCCACGCAATTGCAACAAAATCTTGCGTCGATGATCGATCAGTCCCGGGACAGTGGCGCCAAGGTGCTGCTGCTGGGCATGCAGTTACCGCCTAATTATGGCGTGCGTTATACCCAGGCCTTTGCCCAGGTCTACAGCAATCTGGCGACGGAAAAAAAGGTCGCGCTGGTGCCGTTTTTTCTCGACGGAGTTGGCGGCAAGCCCGAGCTGATGCAGGCCGATGGCATTCACCCGGCCGGCGCGGCACAAGGCAAGTTGCTGGAAAATGTCTGGCCAACGCTAAAACCCCTGCTTTGATGCTTTTCTAGCGGCAGGCTTTCGGCTAATGTGGCGCCCCCCTGATCTGGAGCCCCCGATGCCGCGTCCTGCCTGGTCCCTGTTTGCCTACCAACTGATCGAGCCTGACGAGCAGTTGGATCTGTTCGCCTGCCAGGAAGTCCGGGTGCATCTGGTGACGCGTCAACTGGAGTTGGGCGGCTCGGCCGACCGTACCCTGTGCGGAACCTTGCTGCCGGCGCAACCGCGCTGGTCCAGCGTCGATCGCCGGGTATTCCAGGACCAGCGCCTGTGCTCGTTGTGCCGGGCGATCCTGGAGTCGCAGAAGCGCGGTACCTCGCCGATCTGGCCGGAGTTGCGTTTCGAGTTGTAACCCCCGGCGCGGCGACCGTCGCCCGGTTCCCCGAACCCGCGGACAGCGGTGTACAATCGCGGTTTTTCCCCTCTGTCGATCATGCAAAGGATTTTCCGGATGTTGTCGCGCTTTCCTGCCGTCGCCCGCTGCCTGTCTCTTGCCGCCTTGTGCGTGGCCGGTCCTGTTGCAGCGTTGGAGCTGCCCTTGCCGCCGCCGGGCGAAGATATCGTCGGCCAGGTGCAAGTGATCAAGGCCAAGTACGAAGATACCTTCGCCGACCTGGGCACCACCTATGACCTGGGTTATTCGGAAATGGTCGCGGCCAACCCGGGTGTCGATCCCTGGCTGCCGGGCGCGGGCACCGAGATCATCCTGCCAACGCGCTTCATCCTGCCCCCGGGCCCGCGTGAAGGCATTGTGATCAACCTGGCCGAGTACCGGCTGTACTACTTCCCTAAAGGCCGCAACGTGGTCTACACCTTCCCCCTGGGGATCGGTCGGGAAGGCTGGGGTTCGCCGATTGCCCACACCAGCATCGTCGCCAAGACCCCCAACCCGACCTGGACCCCGCCCGCGTCGATCAAGGCTGAGCACGCCGCCGATGGCGACCCGTTGCCGAATGTCGTGCCGGCCGGTCCGGACAACCCGCTGGGACCTTTCAAGTTCACCCTGGGCACGCCGGGTTACCTGATCCATGGTTCGAACAAGAAGTTCGGCATCGGCATGCGCACCAGTCACGGCTGCTTCCGCATGCTCAACAACAACGTGCTGGAGATGGCCAGCATGGTGCCGGTGGGTACCTCGGTGCGCATCCTCAACGACCCGTACAAGTTCGGCATGAGCGGGGGCAAGGTCTATCTGGAGGCGCATACGCCAATCGATGACAAGGGCAACCCGTCGGTGGTCGACAAGCACACCGCGGTGATCAACGCCATGCTCAAGCGTGAAGACATCACCAGCAACATGCGCATGAACTGGGACGTGGTGCGTGACGTGGTCGCGGCCGAAGATGGCCTGCCGGTGGAAATCGCAGTGCCGAGCACGGGGACGCCGCTGGTTTCGAGCACGCCGCTCGAACTGCAGTAAGCGCCTCACAAGACCCGCCGGGACACCAGCCCCGGCGGGTTTTTTATGGCCGGCAGAAACGGCGGGCAATAAAAAAGCCGACCCAAAAAATGGGTCGGCTTGATAACAATCCCGAAGGACTATTACTTGCGGCTAGCTTTTTCCAGCATGCGCAGAGCACGCTCGTTAGCTTCGTCAGCAGTCTGTTGTGCTTT
>Ga0213827_1000293_pt1 | contig 47685 bp, 39 predicted proteins | sample MC6MC0898MG_FD_180669 | JGI IMG/M metagenome (GOLD analysis project Ga0213827, IMG submission 180669) | Enriched soil aggregate microbial communities from Iowa State University, Ames, United States - MC6-MC0898-MG | ecosystem: Environmental > Terrestrial > Soil > Unclassified | place: USA: Iowa...
TCGTTCCGACTACGCTGGAAGTGGGGCGCATTATAAGGGGATTCGAAACCACGTCAACCCTTAATTTCAATAAACCTTCATATTGCTGAAAAACAAAGCGGGGCGGCCTTTCGGCCGCCCCGCTTCTCTTCATACCTTAAAGGCTAGGGAACGCAAACTGCGAAGCTTCATGGCTCGCACGCTGCGGCCAGCGCTGGGTAATCGCCTTGCGACGGGTATAGAAGCGCACCCCATCCGGGCCATACGCATGCAGGTCACCAAACAGCGAACGCTTCCAGCCACCAAAGCTGTGATACGCCACTGGCACTGGCAGCGGCACGTTGACGCCAACCATGCCCACTTCGATCTCGTCGCAGAACAGCCGCGCGGCCTCACCGTCGCGAGTAAAGATGCAGGTACCGTTGCCATATTCGTGATCGTTGATCAGTTGCATGGCCTGCTCCAGGCTGTTCACGCGTACCACGCACAGCACAGGGCCGAAGATCTCTTCTTTATAGATGCGCATCTCCGGGGTCACCTTGTCGAACAGGGTGCCACCTACAAAGTAACCATCTTCATTACCTGCTACACGGAAGCCACGGCCATCCACCACCAGCTTGGCACCTGCGGCAACACCGTCGTCGATGTAGCCGACCACCTTGTCACGGGCAGCGGCAGTTACCAGCGGGCCCATGTCCAGGCCACAAGAGGTACCGGCACCAATTTTCAGCGCCTTGATTTGCGGCTCCAGCTTGGCGATCAGGGCATCGGCGACCTGGTCACCTACGCACACCGCCACGGAGATGGCCATGCAACGCTCGCCGCACGAACCGTAAGCTGCACCCATCAGCGCGCTGACCGCGTTGTCCAGGTCGGCATCAGGCATCAGCACCGCATGGTTCTTCGCGCCACCCAGAGCCTGCACGCGCTTGCCACGCTTGGTGCCTTCGGCATAAATGTACTCGGCGATCGGGGTCGAACCCACGAAGCTCAGCGCCTTCACTTCCGGTGCTTCGATCAGCGCGTCCACGGCTTCCTTGTCGCCGTGCACCACATTGAGGATACCCTTCGGCAGGCCGGCCTCCAGCAGCAACTGGGCAATGAACAAGGTCGAGCTCGGGTCACGCTCGGACGGCTTGAGAATAAAGGCGTTACCGCAGGCGATGGCCAGCGGGTACATCCACAGCGGGACCATGGCCGGGAAGTTGAACGGGGTGATACCCGCCACCACGCCCAGCGGTTGGAAGTCGGACCAGGCGTCGATGTTCGGGCCGACGTTACGGCTGTACTCACCCTTCAGCACCTCAGGCGCTGCGCAGGCGAACTCGACGTTCTCGATGCCACGCTTCAGCTCACCCGCGGCGTCTTCCACGGTCTTGCCGTGTTCTTCGCTAATCATTTGCGAGATGCGGGCTTCGTTCTGCTCCAGCAGCTGCTTGAAGCGGAACATCACCTGGGCGCGCTTGGCAGGTGGGGTATTGCGCCAGGCCGGGAAGGCAGCCTTGGCGGAGTCGATCGCTTCCTGCACGGTCGCGCGGCTGGCCAGCTCGACCTTGCGTACCGCCTGGCCAGTGGATGGGTTGAAGACATCGGCGGTGCGCTCACCCTTGGTAACCAGTTCGCCATGGATCAGGTGCTGAACAATGCTCATGCAAAACTCCAGATAAAGAAGGTTGATGCCGGCGCGTAACCAACTCACGCGCCTTACGTCAAATTCGGAAAAATCAGTCGACCTTGTTCAGCGCTTCGCCGACCGCGTCGAACAGGCGGTCCAGTTCCTGCGGCTGGGTGTTGAAGGTTGGGCCAAACTGCAGGGTGTCACCACCAAAGCGTACATAGAAGCCGGCTTGCCAGAGCTTCATCGCGGCTTCGTACGGACGGACGATGGCATCACCATCGCGGGCAGCGATCTGGATCGCGCCGGCCAGGCCGTAGTTGCGGATGTCGACGACGTTTTTGGTGCCCTTGACGCCATGCAGCAGCTTCTCGAAGTGCGGCGCCAGCTCGGCAGCCGACTGCACCAGGTTTTCCTTCTGCAGCAGGTCGAGTGCGGCGATACCAGCGGCGCAGGCAACCGGGTGAGCCGAGTAGGTATAGCCGTGCGGGAATTCCACGGCGTATTCCGGCGTCGGCTGGTTCATGAAGGTGTGGTAGATCTCGCTACTGGCAATCACTGCGCCCATCGGGATGGCGCCGTTGGTTACCTGCTTGGCGATGCACATCAGGTCGGGGGTCACACCGAAGGCTTCGGCGCCGGTCATGGCGCCCATGCGACCAAACCCGGTGATCACTTCGTCGAAGATCAGCAGGATATTGTGCTGGGTGCAGATTTCACGCAGGCGCTTCAGGTAGCCCTTGGGCGGTGGCAGTACACCGGCCGAACCCGCCAGCGGCTCGACGATCACCGCAGCAATGTTCGAAGCATCGTGCAGCTCGATCAGCTTGAGCATCTCGTCAGCCAGGGCGATACCGCCCTCTTCCGGCAGGCCCTTGGAGAAGGCGTTGACCGGCAGCACGGTATGAGGCAGGTGGTCGACGTCGAGCAACTGGCCGAACATCTTGCGGTTGCCATTGACGCCGCCCAGGCTGGTACCTGCGATGTTCACCCCGTGGTAACCACGGGCACGGCCAATGATCTTGGTCTTGGTGGCCTGGCCTTTCAGGCGCCAGTAGGCACGCACCATCTTCAGCGCGGTGTCGGCACACTCGGAACCGGAGTTGGTATAGAAGACGTGGTTCAGGTCGCCGGGGGTCAGCTCGGTAATCTTTTCGGCCAGCTGGAACGACAGCGGGTGGCCAAACTGGAACGCCGGGGAGTAGTCCAGGGTATTCAGCTGACGCGTGACTGCGTCGGCAATTTCCTTGCGGGTATGCCCGGCGCCGCAGGTCCACAGCCCCGACAGGGCATCGAAAATCTTGCGCCCCTTGTCGTCGACCAGGTAATTGCCTTCGGCCGCCACGATCAGGCGTGGGTCGCGATGGAAGTTGCGGTTGGCGGTGTAGGGCATCCAGTGCGCATCCAGCTTGAGCTGGCTCGCGATACCGGCGGTGGCGGTTTCGGGCATGTTCATCGGCGGTTCCTCGAAAGACGATTAGGCAACGATGGATGTTGTTGCAGCTAAATTGGCACGCGGATAAAGTCTGAAAAAGCCTGCATTTCTAACCTTCAGGTAGCGCAAGACTAAACTTATGAGCCGACGCCCCGACCCCCTCGCTCAAGTCAGCGATTTCGACATCCGCCTGCTGAAAATCTACCGAAGCGTGGTTGAATGCGGTGGCTTCTCGGCTGCCGAGAACGTGCTGGGCATCGGCCGTTCGGCCATCAGCCAGCAGATGAACGACCTTGAACAGCGCCTTGGCCTGCGCCTGTGCCAGCGTGGCCGCGCTGGCTTTTCGCTGACCGAGGAAGGCCGCGAGGTCTACCATTCGGCGCTGCAGTTGCTCAGTGCACTGGAAACCTTCCGCACCGAAGTCAACGGCCTGCACCAGCACTTGCGCGGCGAGCTCAACATCGGCCTGACCGACAACCTGGTGACCCTGCCGCACATGCGCATCACCCATGCCTTGGCCGAGCTCAAGGACCGCGGCCCTGATGTGCGTATCCAGATCCGCATGATCGCGCCCAGCCAGGTCGAACAAGGTGTGCTCGACGGCAGCCTGCATGTTGGCGTGGTGCCGCAGACCAGCCCGCTATCGGGCCTTGAGTACCAGCCACTCTATAGCGAACGCTCGCTGCTGTATTGCGCTGTAGGCCACCCGTTGTTCTACGCCGACGACCAGCAGATCGACGATGAACGCCTCAATGGCCAAGAGGCGATCACCCCGACTTTCCGCTTGCCCGCCGATATCCAGGCGCACTATCAAGCCCTTAACTGCACTGCCAGCGCCTCCGACCGTGAAGGCATGGCGTTTCTGATCCTCACCGGCCGCTACATCGGCTACCTGCCAGACCATTACGCGACCTTCTGGGTTCAGCAAGGCCGCCTGCGTGCGCTCAAACCCGCCCAACGCTTCTATGACCTGAGCCTGAGCTGGGTGACACGCAAAGGGCGACGGCCGAATCTGGTGCTGGAAAGCTTCCTCGAGAGCCTGGCAGCGACACGCTGATGCCTGCTTGTGACGCTAATGCTTGTCACTTGAGCGCAGGCAGGTAATCTTGTCCGACATCCGTTGCCACAGACCTGTACGGAATCGTCCATGACCCTAGAAGTCCCTGCGCATCGCCTTTCCGCCTCGGGCAAGCCCGCCGGCCGCATCCGCCAGAAGAACGAACAGGCCATCATCCAGGCCGCCGAAGACGAGTTCGCCCGCCATGGCTTCAAGGGCACCAGCATGAACACCATCGCGCTGAAGGCCGGCTTGCCCAAGGCCAACCTGCATTACTACTTCACCAACAAGCTCGGGCTCTATATCGCCGTGCTGAGCAACATCATCGAACTGTGGGACAGCACTTTCAACGCCTTGAGCGTGGAGGACGACCCTGGTGCGGCGCTGAGCGAATACATCCGCACCAAGATGGAGTTCTCCCGGCGCAACCCCCAGGCCTCACGGATCTTCGCGATGGAGGTGATCAGCGGCGGCACCTGCCTGACCGAGTATTTCAGTGCCGACTACCGCGAGTGGTTCCGAGGCCGGGCCGCAGTGTTCCAGGCCTGGATCGACGCCGGCAAGATGGACCCGGTCGACCCGGTGCACCTGATCTTCCTGCTATGGGGCAGCACCCAGCACTACGCCGACTTCGCCACCCAGATCTGCCAGGTCACCGGCCGCAGCCGCCTGACCAAGCAAGACATGGAAGACGCGAGCAACAACCTTATCCACATCATCCTCAAGGGGTGCGGCATCAAGCCGAGTGCCTGACATCTATATATGCCTTCTACCCTGCTCGACCTCTGCGAATTTCGCGAGGAAATCCGCAAGAGCCGTTTCATCACCCTCGCAGGCCCGATTGCCAGTGCCGCCGAGGCGATGAGCTTCATCGAATGCCACAGCGACCTGGCCGCCACACACAACTGCTGGGCGTGGAAACTGGGCGGGCAGTACCGCAGCAACGATGATGGCGAACCCGGTGGCACTGCCGGGCGGCCAATCCTGGCGGCCATAGAAGCCCAGGACTGCGACCAGGTGGTGGTACTGGTGATCCGCTGGTATGGCGGCATCCAGCTGGGCACCGGCGGCCTGGCCCGGGCCTACGGTGGCGGCGCCAACAAGTGCCTGCAGCAGGCGCCGAAAAGGCTGTTGGTGCAACGCAGCGAATACCGCTGTAGCTGCAGCTTCAGCGAACTGGCACTGGTGAAACTGCGTTTGGCCGAGATCGACGGGCTGGTGCTGGATGAACAGTTCACCGCCAATGGTGTTGATATGCATATCGCCGTAGGCGAAGCCTTCATCAGCGCGCTACAGCAGCAACTCGCAGACCTCAGCCGCGGGCGCATTCTGCTCGAAGCCTGCTGAAGGTTGCTCACAACAACTGTGGGCCTGCCTGTGGATAAGCTTGGGGCACTCTCTTGCAGCCCACGTTAATCAGGGCCTGCAGAGTATTGAGCATATTTTGATCACTGTTTGATGACAGGCGTAAACCACTGAGCCGTTGAGAGTTATCCCCAGTGTGTCAAGCACAAGTCACTGCAACTTCAACGCAGCTTGCGCACATTAACTGTGGACCAGCCTGTGGATAACCCGTTAGCCAACAAGCGAAGCGCCCGTCCAGCCACGGCCAAACTCAACTGATCATTTTTTAAACAGCCGCCAACGCGGGCGCATCTTACCGACCTGACGTATGCTGAATTCCTTTTTCCTACATCGATAAAGGAATGTTCCTATGGCAACTTCAAGAACTGCCCTCATCATCGGCGCCTCGCGCGGGCTTGGCCTGGGCTTGGTGCAACGCCTGAACGAAGATGGCTGGAACATCACCGCCACGGTTCGTGACCCACAGAATCCCGGCGGCCTGAAAGAGGTTGCAGGTGTACGCATCGAACAGCTGGAAATGAACGACACCGCTCAGCTCGATGGCCTGCAGCAACGCCTGCACGGTGAAGTGTTCGACCTGGTGTTCGTCAATGCCGGGGTCATGGGCCCCCTGCCGCAAGACCTGGAAACCGTGCAGCGCACTGACATCGGCGACCTGTTCATGACCAATGCCGTGGCACCGATCCGCGTAGCCCGCCGCCTGGCAGGCCAAGTACGCGAAGGCTCCGGCGTGCTGGCGTTCATGAGCTCGATCCTCGGTAGCGTGACCATCCCTGACGGTGGCGAAGTCTGCCTTTACAAAGCCAGCAAGGCCGCCCTGAACTCGATGATCAACAGCTTCGTGGTCGACCTGCAGCGCCCCGACCTCTGCGTGCTGGCCATGCACCCGGGCTGGGTCAAGACCGACATGGGCGGCGAAAACGCCGAGATCGACGTGCTCACCAGTACCCAAGGCATGCTCGAACAGATCAAGGCACAAAGCGGTAACGGCGGCCTGCGCTTTATCAACTACAAAGGCGAAACCCTGACCTGGTGAGTGGCATCTGGTCGGTCGTTGCAGCAATGCAGGGCCAGGCCGGGCGCAATGCCTGGCCTGGCCCTGTAGAATGGCGGCAACCGTACCTGATTTGAGAACACCGCTATGTATGAATGGTTGAACGCCCTGCCCAAGGCCGAACTGCACCTGCACCTTGAAGGTTCGCTGGAACCCGAGCTGCTGTTCGCCTTGGCCGAGCGCAACAAAATCGCCCTGCCCTGGAACGACGTCGAAGCCCTGCGCAGCGCTTATGCCTTCAACAACCTGCAGGAATTCCTCGACCTCTATTACCAGGGCGCGGACGTGCTGCGCACCGAGCAGGACTTCTACGACCTGACCTGGGCCTACCTGCAGCGCTGCAAGGCGCAGAACGTTATCCACACCGAACCATTCTTCGACCCGCAGACCCACACTGACCGCGGCATCCCGTTCGAAGTCGTGCTCAACGGCATCAACCAGGCACTCAAGGATGGTCGCGAGCAACTGGGTATCAGCAGCGGCCTGATCCTGAGCTTCCTGCGCCACCTGAGCGAAGACGAAGCACAAAAAACCCTCGACCAGGCCCTGCCCTTCCGCGACGCGTTCATCGCCGTCGGCCTGGACAGCTCCGAAAAAGGCCACCCACCGAGCAAGTTCCAGCGCGTCTTCGACCGCGCCCGCAGCGAAGGCTTCGTGGCAGTGGCCCACGCCGGCGAGGAAGGCCCACCCGAGTACATCTGGGAAGCCCTCGACCTGCTTAAGATCAAGCGCATCGACCATGGCGTGCGCGCCATTGAAGACGAACGCCTGATGCAACGCATCATCGACGAGCAGATCCCGCTCACCGTGTGCCCATTGTCGAACACCAAGCTCTGTGTGTTCGACCACATGAGCCAGCACAACATCCTCGACATGCTCGAGCGCGGCGTGAAAGTGACGGTGAACTCCGATGACCCGGCCTACTTTGGCGGCTACGTCACCGAAAACTTCCACGCCCTGCACACCCACCTGGGCATGACCGAAGACCAGGCTCGCCGACTGGCGCAGAACAGCCTGGACGCACGCCTGGTGTGACCCGCTGACGGCGTTGCAGTTACCCCACCTGCAACGCTGGCACGCGGGCAATGCGGTTGATCTGCTGGATACCCAGCGCTGAAACCTGCAATGCCCGCGTGTTCTCTGCTTCGCGTATCCAGCCCGATTGCAGGAACAGCTTGAGCAAAGCCTGCCCCAGGCTCCCGCCCAGATGCGCCCCCTGGTCGCTCCACTCATTGCAGTGGCAGATCACGCAGCCACGTTGTTGGCGCGGCGCCAGCGCATCAATGTAAACACCGACGCCCGCAAGCTGAGCCCTGCCCTCTTCACTGACCATCATCTGCAGCTCGCTGCCTTCCAGCCAGCCTGCTACCACCAATCGGTGATACAGCTCGCCCGCCAACTCTCCGCCAAGATGCTCACCACAGCGGCGTGCCCGGCGCATGGACATAGGCATGTGCAGTGGTGTCGCCTGCGCGCCTCTGGCACTGCCGAGTTGCACCCCGGCCAAGGCTTCGACAGCAGCGCCCACCTGAGGTGTCGCGAGCCGGAAGTAACGCTTGCGGCCGCGTGCTTCGAGCCTGAGCAGGCCTGCCGAAGACAACAACGACAGGTGCGCGCAAGCCGAAGATGAGGTCACGCCGACCAACATCGCCAGTTCGTCGGTGGGCCGCGGCGTGCCATCTATCAGCGCCCACAACATCGCGCTGCGCTTGGGATCGGCCATCAGGCCGGCGATCTGACTGATACTGCTGACTGCATTCATGTTCCTTCAACTCCCTGCAAGATCACGGCTGATTTCCAATGGCCAACCTTGGCAATGCCAATCGCTACCCCAGCAGCTGCCGGCCTGGCACGCGAGTCAGTATAAGCCGCAGGGATGCCCTCTCTGGCCGCCGTAGCGGCCACAAGACGGGTCAAAATGCAGTGGGTAGGGTGACCCTCGGGAGAATCGCTCAGGCGAGAAATTTGCGCACTGGTTTCGCTGACGGGCAGCAGGCCGCGAAGTACAGGGGAAGAAATAGCGCAAGAGGAAGCATGGCCCAGCGCGGTCAGAGACTCTGCCCACAGCGGCGTTCCATAAATAGCGCAAAGAAAAGCGAAGGTTCTACACGCATCCAGGCATTGCATCTGGAAACGTCTGACAACTCAGACGGAAAGTGCCCTGACCGCCAGTCAGGACACTCACTCAGGCCATGGCGCCAGATGGCCGCAGCGCTACACTAGATCCGCTCCCCCACCATTCGGAGGTATGCCGCGATGAAGATTGTCGTCAGTGCGTCGAACCGTAACCCCAACTGCCCCTGGCAGGTCAGGCTCGACCAGCATGTAGTGAGTTTCCGCAGCGAGGCCGAAGCGCGCGCCTTCGTGGTCACGCTGGAAACCCGGCTTCAGGCGCCTCACCAGCTTATGCCGGACGCTTGGCCTGCAAACGCCGGGTCAGTAGCGCGACACTGACAGCCAGCGCCCCGCACAAGCTGATCACCAACGTCATGGGTACTGCACTGCCATCGTGCAGCAGGCTGACCAGCGCTGCGGCGCCTGCCGCGACGCTGAACTGCAGGCAGCCCATCAGTGCCGAGGCACTGCCTGCGCGTGCGCCCTGGCCACTCATGGCGCAGGCCGAAGCGTTGGGGATGATGCAGCCCAGGCTGGCAATGCAGACGAACAGCGGCACCAGCAACGGCCAAAGCTGCGCCGGGCGCAGCGCTGCCACACCGAGCAGTACCAACCCTGCCGCCAGATAAAGCCAGACCGCACGTACCAGCAAGAACGCCGGGCCACGCTTGGCCAGCAGGCGCGCGTTGATTTGCGCCACGAGGATGAAGCCTGCTGCGTTGGTACCGAACAACCAGCCATAGTGTTCAGCAGGCACACCGTAGAGCTTGATGAATACGAACGGGGAACCTGCGATGTAGGCAAACATCCCGGCGATGGCAATTCCGCCGGTCAAGGCATGACCGACGAACACCCGATCAGCCAGCAACCGCAGGTATTGACGCAATGCGCCCGATAGCGGCTGACGAGGCATGTGGGCAGGCAAGCTCTCCGGCAGCCCCAGGCCGACCGCGACCAGGCAGGCAGCGCTGAACAAGCTCAGGGTGAGGAAGATCGACTGCCAGCCCGCCACGTTCACCAATACGCCGCCGAGCATCGGCGCTAGGATCGGCGCCAGCCCCATTACCAGCATCAACTGTGAGAACACCTTGGCCGAGGCCACCGGGTCGCACTTGTCGCTGACGATCGCCCGCGACAGCACCATGCCAGCGCAGCCGCCCAGGGCCTGGACAAAGCGCGCCAGGATCAGCGTATCGAGGTTGGGTGCGTAGGCACAGGCCAGCGACGCCAGGGTGAACAGCGCAACGCCAAACAGCAGCGGTAGGCGCCGGCCAAAGCGGTCGGCCACTGGGCCGTAAGCCAGTTGCCCGAGCGACAAGCCGAGGAAGTAGGCGGCCAGGGTGGTCTGGATATGTTTTTCATCGGTGGCGAACGCCTGCGCCATGGCCGGAAAGGCGGGCAGGTAAAAGTCGATCGCCAGGGGCCCGAACGCACTCAATGCGCCCAGGATCAACACCATTCGCAGGTTCATCAGGAATCCATAGCAGGCTAAGCAAGCGCGTAAGTCTACCTGCAGTGGACGCCATCAGCATGAAAACATTTGCAACAAAACAGGGCCGCCAAGCGGCCCCTGCGGGCTCAAGCCACTTCGGCCTGATAGCCCTCTTCACGGATTGCCGCCAGCACCTGCTCTACAGCCAGTGCACTTTGCACACGTACCTGCTTGCCAGCCAGGTCAACCTCCACCTGAGCCTTCGCATCCTGCTCCTGCACCGCGCGGGTCACCGCTTTGACGCAATGGCCACAGGTCATGCCTTGTACATTGAACACTTGCATGGGGTTGCCTCCTTCTGGGTTTTACGCAGTTTCAAGCTTGCCATCGGGGCAAGGTCAAGTTCTCTGTTGAATGGCCGGGCTGGAAATCCGCGTAAACCTCGGCCAAGCTGCGCCTTTGACGATTCGGCAAGCAGGAGATTCTTCATGTTCAGGGCAGCAGTGGGCGTTGTCGGGCTATTGGGCGCGCTGGCGGTTGTGCCACCGGCCAGCGCCGAGGGCAACTCGGACTACAGCGTGCTGATCATTTCGCGGGAACGCCTGGAAGTGGCCACCAGTTGCGAAATCGGCGTGTACCTCAACGATCAGCTTTCCGGGCGCGTGTTCCAGGAACAGTCGACGTCCTTCAACCTGCCACCTGGGCCTGTTGACGTGCGCTTGCGCCTGTTGCCAGGGCAGATGCCCGGCTGCGCCCCCGGCATCGAAGACCAGCGCAGCACGCGACTGACCTTGCAGGCGGGCCAGATCAACAAATACCGGATTGCCATGGGCCACAATGGGCTGGTGTTGAGACGCGCCAACCTGGAGTATTGACCTTCCCCACATGGCAAGGTTGATGCTGGAGGCCTGTCCAAGGAGGAGAGCCATGCCCGCATCCACCGTTTTCGACCTGCCGATCTCCGGCATGACCTGCGCCAGCTGTGCTGGCCGCGTCGAGCGCGCCTTGCGCAAGGTCAGCGGCGCTGAACACGTCAGCGTCAACCTCGCTACCGAACAGGCCCGGGTCCAGGCCCCGGCCAACAGCCTGCCCGCCCTGGTCGATGCCGTACGCGGCGCCGGCTACGGCGTGCCCACCCGCACCGTTGAGCTGCAGATCGGCGGCATGACCTGCGCCAGCTGCGTCGGCCGCGTCGAACGCGCCCTCGGCAAGCTGGCGGGGGTCGAGCAGGTCAGTGTCAACCTGGCCAGTGAACGCGCCCACCTCGAGGTGCTCCAGGCCCTCGATGACAGCCTGCTGCTCGGCGCGGTCGAAAAGGCCGGCTACAGCGCCAGCCTGCCGCAGTCGGCTAAACATGATCAACAAGACGCCCAGCGCCGGTTGCGTAAAGAACGCCTGGCAGTCGGCGCCGCCCTGCTGCTGGCACTGCCTTTGGTGCTGCCGATGCTGGTGCAGCCGTTCGGCCTGCACTGGATGTTGCCCGCCTGGGCGCAGTTCCTGCTGGCCACACCGGTGCAGTTCATTCTAGGCGCACGCTTTTACGTGGCGGCCTACAAGGCCGTGCGCGCCGGTGCTGGCAACATGGACCTGCTGGTGGCGCTGGGCACCAGTGCCGGTTATGGCCTGAGCCTGTATCAGTGGGCCCAAGCCCCTGCCGGCATGGCCCCGCACCTGTACTTCGAAGCTTCGGCAGTGGTCATCGCCCTGGTGTTGCTGGGCAAGTACCTGGAGAGCCGAGCCAAACGCCAGACCGCCAGTGCCATTCGCGCCCTCGAAGCGTTGCGCCCCGAGCGGGCGGTAAGGGTGGTCGATGGCCGTGAAGAAGACGTTGCGATTGCGCAGTTGCGGCTCGATGACCTGGTGCTGGTCAAGCCAGGGGAGCGCTTCCCGGTCGATGGCGAAGTGGAAGAAGGCAGCAGCCACGCCGACGAAGCCCTGATCAGCGGCGAGAGCCTGCCGGTGCCCAAGCAGCCAGGCGACAGTGTCACCGGGGGCGCGATCAACGGCGAAGGCCGGTTACTGGTGCGCACGCGTGCACTGGGTACCGAAACCGTGCTCGCCCGCATCATCCGCCTGGTCGAAGACGCCCAAGCCGCCAAGGCGCCCATCCAGAAGCTGGTCGACCGGGTCAGCCAGGTGTTCGTGCCGGCCGTGCTGGTGATCGCCTTGGTGACCCTGATTGGCTGGTGGCTGGCCGGCGCACCACTGGAAACCGCGCTGATCAATGCCGTCGCCGTGCTGGTGATCGCCTGCCCTTGCGCTCTCGGCCTGGCCACACCCGCAGCGATCATGGCCGGCACCGGCGTCGCTGCGCGCCACGGCATCCTGATCAAGGATGCCGAAGCGCTGGAGCGCGCCCATGCCGTGAACCGTGTGGTGTTCGACAAAACCGGTACGCTCACCTCCGGCAGCCCGCGCGTAGTCCACAGCCAGGCAGTAGCAGGTGATAGCGCCGAGCTGCATCGCCTGGCCGGTGCCCTGCAACGCGGCAGCGAGCACCCTTTGGCCAAGGCAGTGCTGGACGCCTGCGCCGAGCAGGGCCTGCACGTTCCTGCTGTGGCTGACAGCCAATCCCTGACTGGCCGTGGTATCGCTGGCCAAGTGGAGGGTCGCGACCTGGCGCTGGGCAACCGTCGCCTGCTCGACGAGAGCGGCCTTGGGCTTGGCGACCTTGCCGGCAAAGCTCAAGCCTGGGAAGCCGAGGGGCGCACCCTGTCATGGCTCATCGAACGCGGCGCACAGCCCCGCGTGCTCGGCCTGTTCGCTTTCGGTGACAGCCTCAAGCCCGGTGCCGAGCAGGCGATTGCAGCCCTGCACCAGCAACACATCAGCAGCCACCTGCTCACCGGTGACAACCGTGGCAGCGCCAAAGTGGTAGCCGATATCCTCGGCATCGACGATGTACACGCCGAAGTGCTACCGGCCGACAAGGCCGCCACCGTAGCCGAACTGAAAAAGGACGGTGTGGTGGCAATGGTGGGCGACGGTATCAACGATGCCCCGGCCTTGGCCGCTGCCGACATCGGCATCGCCATGGGCGGTGGCACCGATGTGGCCATGCAGGCCGCCGGCATTACCTTGATGCGTGGCGATCCGCGCCTGGTGCCAGCCGCCCTGGAAATCAGCCGCAAGACCTACGCAAAAATCCGCCAGAACCTGTTCTGGGCGTTTATCTACAACCTCATCGGCATCCCGTTGGCCGCGCTGGGTTACCTCAACCCGGTGCTGGCCGGCGCCGCCATGGCGCTGTCCAGCGTCAGCGTGGTAAGCAATGCCCTGTGGTTGAAAACCTGGAAACCCACCAGCACCCAGCAGGAGGCGCCATGAACATCGGCCAGGCCGCCCGCCGCAGCGGGCTCAGCACCAAGATGATCCGCTATTACGAGTCCATCGGCCTGCTCAAACCGGCCACCCGCAGCGACAGCGGCTATCGCTTGTACCAACCGCAAGACCTGCACAGCCTGGCGTTCATCAAACGCTCCCGCGACCTGGGGTTTTCCCTTGAAGAAGTGGGCAAGCTGCTGACCCTGTGGCAGGACCGGCAACGCGCAAGTGCCGACGTCAAGGCGCTGGCCCTGCAGCACATCGATGAGCTGAACCGGCGTATCGAAGAACTGGTCAGCCTGCGCGATACGCTTGGCGAGCTGGTAGCCCACTGCAAGGGCAATGACCGGCCTGACTGCCCGATTCTCAAAGACCTGGCCAACGGAGGTGAGTGCTGCCACTGAGGCAGTTGAGCAAGCAGTCAGGTAATTGGTATGCCATATTAGCCTTAACCCGACCGAATAGTCGCCAAATGCGACTTAGCCCAATAAATACGGGCATTTGCGCTCAAAAAACCCCGGATGCTGCCGATGTAGAAATACCTGCCTCGCGTGTCGAAAAAAATAAATTCCGGGAGCGTCGATGAACATCAAACAGAAACTGACCTGGGCATTCGCGGTGATCGCCGCGTTGCCCATCGTCCTTGTGGCCACGCTGGTGGTCATCAACTTGCGCGGTGAAGCCCGCGAAGGATTCCTCGACAGCAGCAGCCGGGAAATCCGCCAGGTCAGCAATGCGATGAACCTGTTCTTCCAGGGCATCACCCAGAACGTCGACTACTTGGCCAGCCTGCCGCAGGTCACAGGCTCCGGCGACACCATCAAGAAGCACATCAGCGCCGACGCCGCGCAGATCACCCCCGGTGAGCAAGACAAGGCGCTGTTCGAACTGTTCACACGCCTGGCCAACAGCCACCCGGATTACGCCTATGTGTCCTATGGCCTGAAGGACGGCGGCTACGCCTTCTGGCCCGGCGACCCGAACATGAGCAATTACGACCCGCGCACCCGCCCGTGGTACCAAACCGCCATGGCCAACCCTGGCAAGACGCTGCGCACCGCCCCTTACTACTGGGCAGGCGATGATGCTGTGCTGGTCAGCACCGTGCGCTCCGTCGCCAACCAACTCGGCAACCCGGGTGGCGTGGTCAACATCGACGTGTCGCTCAAGGGCCTGACCGAGATCGTCCAGCAGATCAAGCTGGGCGAAAGCGGCTACCTGATCCTCATGGAAAACAACGGCAACGTGATGGTCGACCCGCGCGACGCCAGCCACAACTTCAAACAGCTGGCCAGCTTTGGCGACGGTTACGCGCAGCTGGCCAAAGCCGGTAAAGGCCTGGTCGAAGTCGACATCGGCGGCGTGCGTTACATGGCCAATATCTACCCCGACGAAAAACTCGGCTGGACCTTCATCGGCCTGATCCAGCAAAGCGAGGTGATGCAAACCACCACCCGCCTGACCTGGCTGATCGGCACCATCGCACTGGTGCTGGCCGCATTGTTCGCGGTGGTTGGCGCGGCGTTCGCCAAGCTCATCGTGCGCCCGATCAACAGCGTCTCCAGCGGCCTGGAAGGCATCGCCCAAGGCGAAGGCGACCTGACCCGCAACCTCGAAGTGCGTGGCCGCGACGAAACCGCGCAACTGGCCAGCTGGTTCAACCAGTTCCTCGGCGCCATCCGCAGCCTGATCCAACACATCGGCTCAGCGGCCAGCAACATCCTCGCAACCTCCACCAGCTCGACGCGGGTTTCCGGCGACATGGCCGAAGCCGCCGGGCGCCAGCGCGAAGCCGTGGACATGGTGTCCACCGCGTTCCACGAGATGGTCGCCACCGCCAACGAAGTCGCCCGCTCCTGCAGCCAAGCCGCGCAATCGGCCGACAGCGGCCAGCAGCAGGCCCGCGAAGGCCAGCAGCAGATTGATGCGGCGGTGAACAGCGTCGACCGGTTGAGCCAGGAAATCGAGCAATCGGCGCAGTCGATCCAGCAGCTTGAGCGTGACAGCAATGCCATCCAGTCGATCCTCGGCACCATCCGCTCGATTGCCGAGCAGACCAACCTGCTGGCGCTGAACGCGGCCATCGAGGCCGCCCGCGCGGGCGAACAGGGCCGTGGGTTTGCCGTGGTCGCCGACGAAGTACGGGCCTTGGCCAAGCGCACTGCCGACTCTACTGCCGAAATCGATGGCCTGCTCGGCAACCTGGCCAGCCGCACCGCCGAGGTGGCCGAGCAGATGCACGCCAGCCTGGAGGTGTCGCAGCAGTCAGTCAGCCGCATTGGCCTGGCGCGCGACAGCTTTGGCCAGATCCGCGAGTCGGTGGACATCATCCGCGACATGAACACGCAGATCGCCACGGCGGCGGAAGAGCAGCATCAGGTGGCCGAGGACATCAACCGCCATATCAGCCAGATTCACGGCGATGCGCAGTTGGTGGCCGAGCTGGCCCAGGCGGCGCGACAGGATTCGGAGAGCCTGGCCGGGTTGTCGAATGAGCTGGATTCGCTGGTGCGACGGTTCCGTACCTGATCGGTTGTCAGTACTGGCCTCTTCGCGGGCAAGCCCGCTCCCACAGGTACTTCACAGGCCTCAAGGCTTGCGCTGTTCCTGTAGGAGCCGGCTTGCCGGCGATGAGGCCGGTGCAGGCAACGCTACAACTTCAGCTCGCCCGGGGTTGAGCCAAACAACTGCTTGAAGGCGGCAATGTACGCCGACGTCGAATCATAGCCACAGCCCAACGCCGCATCGGTCACACTCTCCCCCGCCTCCAGCAGCGCCAGCGACGACAACAGCCGCATACGCTGGCGCCAATTACGGAAACTCAGCCCGGTTTCACGCTGGAACAGGCGCATCAGGGTTTTCTCAGAACAGGCCAACTCCCGCGCCCACTGTTGCAAGGTCTGCACTTGGTCGGGCGCGGCGATCAGCCCGTTGCACAGCGCCAACAACCCGGGATGCCGCGGCAACGGTAGGGAAAACCCCACCTCGGGCAATGTTCTCAACTGATCGAGCAATACCCCGACCAGGCGCGCTTCGTCACTGTCACCCTCCGGGTAATCCGCCGGGAACAGGCAAAACGCCTTGATCAATTCGCGCGCAAGGGGCGTTACCTCCAGCACCCTGCATTGTGCCGACGCCCAGGGGCACGCATCACGGCGCACATACAGGCTGCGCATTTCAGCCCGCCCGGACGTCACCACTTCATGTTCGGCATCGGCCGGGATCCACACCCCCCACTGCGGCGGCGCGAAGTAACTGCCATCACGGGTGTAAACGCCCAATACGCCGCTGATAGCGTAGGAAAACTGCACCCAGTCATGGCTGTGGCGTGTTGTCCATGAACCCGCCCCCAGGCTTTCGGCGCGGGCATAGAGCGCCCTGGGCAGGTGGTCCAGGGCAGGAATGGCGCGTGGCTGTCCGATACTCGACATAGTCAATTCTTGTAGTTTTGAGCAGACAAGCCTACCACCGCATTTCTACAGAAGCTCACCGCTCGACGATTAAGGTCACCCCTTGCCCACCCGCCGCACAGATCGAAATCAGCCCACGCCCCTTCCCGGCGTTTGCCAACAGCTTGGCCAGGTTGGCCAGAATCCGCCCCCCGGTGGCTGCAAACGGGTGCCCGGCCGCCAGCGAGCTGCCCTTGACGTTCAGCTTGCTGCGGTCGATCGCGCCAAGCGGTGCATCCAGGCCCAGCCGCTCACGGCAGTAGTCGGCGTCTTCCCAGGCCTTGAGCGTGCACAGTACCTGGGCGGCGAAGGCTTCGTGAATTTCGTAGTAATCAAAGTCCTGCAGGCTCAGGCCATTACGCGCCAGCAACCGCGGCACCGCGTACACCGGCGCCATCAGCAGCCCTTCCTGGCCTTTGACGAAGTCCACTGCTGCGGTCTCGCCATCGACCAGGTAGGCCAGCACCGGCAGGCCCTGAGCCTGCGCCCACTCCTCCGTGCCCAGCAGCACCAGCGAGGCGCCGTCGGTCAGCGGTGTGGAGTTGCCCGCTGTCAGCGTGCCCAGGCCGCTGCGGTCGAACGAAGGCTTGAGCTTGCTCAGTTGCTCAAGCGTCAGGTCCGGCCGCAGGTTGTTGTCGCGGGTGAGGCCCAGAAACGGCGTGAGCAGGTCGTCCTGCCACCCTTCCACATATGACGCCGCCAGGTGTTGATGGCTAAGCAGTGCCAGAGCGTCCTGCTCGGCACGGCCGATGTGCCAGGTTTGCGCCATGCCCTCGCAATGTTCGCCCATGGACAAGCCAGTACGGGCCTCACCATTACGCGGCAGCTCAGGCTTCAAGTGGCCAGGGCGCAATTGCAGGAAAGGCTTGAGCCGCTCACCCAAGGTCCTGCCACGGTTGGCCTGCAGCAGGATGCGCCGCAGCCCTTCATTGACGGCGATTGGGGCGTCGGAAGTGGTGTCGACGCCGCCGGCGATACCGCTGTCGATCTGCCCGAGGGCAATCTTGTTGGCCACCAGCAACGCCGCCTCAAGCCCAGTGCCGCAGGCCTGCTGAATGTCGTAGGCCGGCGTCTGCGGCGACAGGCGCGAGCCCAGCACGCATTCGCGGGTCAGGCTCATGTCGCGCGAGTGCTTGAGCACCGCGCCCGCCACCACCTCGCCCAGGCGCAGCCCGTGCAGGCGGTAACGCTCGATCAAGCCTTCCAGTGTGACGGTGAGCATCGCCTGGTTGCTGGCAGTGGCATAAGCGCCGTTGGAACGGGCGAAAGGGATTCGGTTGCCGCCCAGAATCGCGACCCGGCGAAGTGAACGCATGCGTAGATTCCTCCTGAAACAATTCGATCCGAACAGCCTAGGTGTTTTTGTCGCATTCGAACGACCCTGCCACAAAGTTGGTCCACACTTGAATGCTTGCCTTCAGGGAGACCCGCACATGAGCGACCGCTATCTCGGCTTTGCCAACTCCAACCTCGGCCGCCGCCTCGTCGATGCCCTCGGGCTGCCAAGCCCGGCACCGCTGGAGCGCTGGCAAGCTGGCCGCCTGCGCCCGGTGGAAGGTGCGCTGGTGATCGGCGGAGGCCCTTTGGCAAACCAGGTCGAAGCCATCGCCCCGCGCCTGACCGATGAACTCTACAGTTTCAATGGCGAAGGCCTGCAGGCGCCTGCCTGGGTCGCTGGCCTGGGCCCCAAGCTCAAGGCCGTGGTGTTCGATGCTAGTCATTTGTCCGACAGCGACGCACTGAAGCAGTTGCGCGAATTCTTCCAGCCTTTGCTGCGCAGCCTGGCGCCCAGCGCCCACGTGGTGATTCTGGGCCGTGCGCCGGAAGGCATCGATGACCCGCTGGCCAGCGTTGCCCAGCGTGCGCTGGAGGGCTTCAGCCGCTCATTGGCCAAGGAGTTGCGCAACGGCGCGACGGCGCAGCTTCTGTATGTCGACGAAGGTGCGGATGGGCAGCTCGAAGGGGCCTTGCGCTTTTTCCTGTCGCCCAAGAGCGCATTCGTTTCCGGCCAGGTGTTGCGCCTGCAGGCTTGCGCCAGCCAGGTCGAAGACTGGACCCGCCCGCTTGCGGGCCGCCGCGCGCTAGTGACCGGCGCCGCGCGCGGTATCGGTGCCGCCATCGCAGAAACCCTGGCCCGCGACGGTGCCGAGGTGATGCTGCTTGACGTGCCGCAAGCCCAGCAAGACCTCGACGCCCTCGCCGCCCGTTTGGGTGGGAAGGCGCTGGGCCTGGACATCTGCGCCAGCGATGCAGCGGCGAAGTTGCTCGAGGCGTTGCCCGGCGGCATCGATATTGTCGTGCACAACGCCGGTATCACCCGTGACAAGACCCTCGCCAACATGACCCCGGAATACTGGGACGCGGTCATGGCAGTCAACCTCAAGGCCCCGCAGGTGCTCACCCAGGCGCTTTACGATGGAGGCGCACTGGGCGAGAACGCACGTATCACACTGCTGGCGTCAGTCAGCGGCATCGCTGGCAACCGTGGGCAAGCCAACTACGCCGCGAGCAAAGCCGGGCTGATCGGTTTCGCCCAGGCCTGGGCGCCGAAGCTCGCCACGCGCGGCGGCAGCATCAACGCCGTGGCCCCCGGTTTTATCGAAACCCACATGACCGCCGCCATGCCCATGGGCCTGCGCGAAGCCGGGCGGCGCTTGAGCTCGTTGGGCCAGGGCGGGCGCCCGCAGGATGTCGCCGAGGCCATTGCCTGGCTCAGCCAGCCGGGCTCCGGCGCGGTCAACGGCCAGGTATTGCGGGTGTGTGGCCAGGCATTGATGGGGGCTTGAACATGAACCGGCACTGGCATGACCTGAACAGCCCCGACTCGCGCGCCAGCTTGTACCTGCGCGCGGCCAGCAAACGCAAGATCAGCGGCGACACGCTGCCAGCGGATGGCCTGCGCTGCTTCATCCGCGTGCAGCCCGACAACCTTGCGGCTTACCGAAGGCTCTGCCACTTCACCGAGGACGGGCGCCTGCCGGGCACCTACCCGCACGTGATGGCTTTCACCTTGCAGCTGCAATTGCTGACGGCGCACGGCTTCCCCTTCCCGCTGCTCGGCCTGGTGCACCTGCACAACCGCATCGAGGTACTGCGCCCGTTGGGCGGCATCGACGGCCTGCGCTTCTCGGTATTTGCCGAGAACCTGCAGGCGCATGCCAAGGGCGGCACCTTCGACTTGATCACCGAAGCCGAAGATGGCCTTGGCCTGCTGTGGCGCGAGACCAGCCGCATGCTGGTACGTGGTTTGAAGCTTGAGGGGCAGCCCCTGGAAAATGAGGATAGCCAGCCGCAGCCTCTGCCCGAGGCGACTCGCTGGTACGCCGACAGCGATATCGGCCGGCGCTACGCCAAGGTGTGTGGCGACTACAACCCCATCCACCTGAGCGCCGCCAGCGCACGGCTGTTCGGCTTCCCCAAGGCCATTGCCCATGGCATGTGGAGCAAGGCCATGGCATTGGCCGCGCTGCGCGGGCATCTGCCAAACAGCGGGTATGCCTTCGAAGTGGATTTTCGCAAGCCGGTACGGTTGCCCTCGGAGGTGGTGTTGAGCGCCAGCGAGGCAGGCCCCACAGGTGAGCTGCGCCTGGATGGGCAAGGTGAACTGCTGCATATGGTCGGCCGCTGGAGCCCACTGCAGGCCCCGTGAATCCACTTGCTTTGCATCGGGCCTGCGCCGAAGCTATGCGGCACTAGGAGACCCGCAATGAACCTGCAAGAACTCACCCAACGCCTGCACCAGATCCGTGACAACAACGACTGGCGCGGCTTCCACAGCCCAAAGAACCTGGCCATGGCCGCCAGCGTTGAAATGGCCGAGCTGGTGGAAATCTTCCAATGGCTAAGCGAAGACGAATCGCGCCAGTTGCCTGCAGACAAACTCGCCCACGCCGGCCAGGAGGTGGGTGACGTCATCCTTTACCTGCTGCTGATGTGCAGCGAACTGGGCCTGGACATGGAACAGGTGGTACGGGCCAAGTTGGCCGACACTGAAAGGCGCTTCGCCCGATGAACGACCGTCACTTCGATGAACTGGCCACCCGCTTCGCCGAGAAGATCTACGGCGGTGCCAAAGGCGCCATCCGCCTGGCCGTGCTGCAGGCCGACCTCGCCGACGCCCTGCCCGACCGCCCGCTGCGGGTGCTCGATATCGGCGCCGGGCTCGGCCACATGGCCTTGTGGCTGGCTCAGCGCGGCCACCACGTGACCCTGGCCGAACCCGCCGCACCGATGCTCGAAGGCGCCCGTGCACGCTTTGCCGAGGCAGGCCAAAGCGCCACATTCATCCAGGCCCCCTGGCAAGACCTGCTTGGCCAACTCACCGAGCCCTACGACCTGGTGCTGTGCCACGCCGTGCTCGAATGGTTGGCCGAACCGGAAAGCATCCTGCCGGTACTGCACCAGCTGACTGCGCCCGGAGGCTGGTTGTCACTGGCCTTCTATAACCGCGACGCGCTGGTTTATCGCAACCTGCTCAAGGGCCATTTCCGCAAGCTGCGCAGCAACCGCCTGGAAGGCGAAAAGCAGAGCCTGACCCCGCAGAAACCGCTTGATCCGCGTGAACTCAAGGCGCAACTTGATCCTATCTGGCAAGTCGAAAGCGAAAGTGGCGTCAGGGTTTTCCACGACTACATGCCCAAGGATTTCCAGGCCAAGGCCGAACTGCTCGACTTGCTGGAAATGGAACTGGCCCACCGCCGTCACCCAAGCTTTGCCGGGCTGGGCCGCTACCTGCACTGGATGTGCCGCCCCCGCTGACCCGCCCGCCGGGAGGAATTCATGCCGTACCGCCTGTTGTGCCTGGCCTTGCTGCCACTCGCTCTGTGCGCCTGCCAGGGCAGCAACCCTTACGTGGCCAGTAGCCGCCCGCTGCCACCAGCTCCCGCTCAGGCGGCCAGGACCTTCGACGCCAGTGCCTACCCGGCGCCACCGCGCGATTATGGGCATTACCGCAGCTGGAGCTGGCGTGGCGGCCAGTTGCCGAGCGGCACCGCCGATGCCGACCCGGCGCAGCTGGCCGACGCCGTCAGCGGCGCCCTCGACCAGCATGGCCTGCGCCCGGCCAGGGGCGCCACCGCCGACCTGCTGGTGAGTGCCGACATGCGCCTGGAGCGGCGTTTGCGCCAGGTACGCGATTACGACTACTACGACCCCTATTACGGCCCATCCCCCTACGGTGGCGTCGGTTTTGGCGGCTATCGTAATGGTTACGGCGCCTATGGCAGCGTGCCGATCGTGCGCACCTACGAAGTTGAAGTCATGGTGGTGCGCATCGACCTGTTCGATGCCCGCAACGGCCAGCCGGTGTGGAGCGCCAGCGCTGAAAGCGGCAGCGACAAAAGCTCGCCACGTGATCGCGAAAGCGCTTTACGCGAATCCGTTCACAAAGCGCTCAGCGGCTATCCTCCCAGTTAACGCCTAACGGAGAACCATCATGTTGCGCCGTCTCGTTCTACTGTCATTCGCGCTGTTGCTCGCTGCCTGCTCCAGCAACAACGTCCAGCAGGATTTCGACGCCAGCCGCGATTTTGCCGCCTACCGCAGCTGGGCGTGGCAAGAGCCGGGCCTGCAATACCGCCCGGATGATCCACGCATCAAGAGTGACCTCACCGAACAGCGCATCCGCTCCGCCGTCGCCGACCAGCTCGACCAGCGCGGCCTGCGCCCAGCGCAGGGCAGTGCTCGGCCCGACCTCATGGTTCGTGCCTACCTGATCGTCGAGCAGCGCCAGCAGCAGATCACCACCAACTACGGCGGAGGCTGGGGGGGTTACTGGGGCGGCTACTGGGGCGGGCCGATGTACAACGAGACCCGCAGCGTCGATTACAAGGTGGCGACCATCCAGGTCGACATGTTCGACGGCCGTGACGGCAAGCTGGTCTGGCGCGGCAGTGCCGAGCAGATCATGAACAACTACCCACCCAGCCCCGAAGAGCGCAACAGCGCCATCCAGAAGACCGTCAGCCAAGTGCTGGGCAACTACCCGCCAGGCAGGGCCAAGTAGCGGTCACGTAGCCCGTTCGTCAGATCGCGTCTACCCTGATGGAGAAACCTGACTGAACGGGTAGACGTGTTCAACGAATAGGGATGGCGACCTGCCAATGCAAAGCATTGTTCTCCTGATGTGGCTTGCCTTGTGCTCTGAACAAGATATCCGCGAACGCCAGATCGCCAACATCCTGACCCTGGGCGTTGCGGCATGCGCCCTGGTCTGGCTGTTCGTGACGGGGCACAGCTGGATCGGCGCCGATGCCAGCGATGCCGGCTGGGCTTTGGCCATCGTCATGCTGCTGACATTGCCCGGCTACATGCTCGGCCGCTTCGGCGCCGATGACGTCAAGCTGATGGGTGCCCTGGCCCTGGCAACCAGCCCTCAATACGTACTCGGCACCTTCATCGGCGCGGGTGTAAGCCTGCTGCTGTGGCTGCTTACGCGCCGGCGGCTGTGGACCCTCGCCAACCCCAAAGTGAAGAAGCGCCTGCAGGCGCTGACCGAAGAAATGGGCGACAAACAAGCCTTCGTACCCTACGTGCTCGCCGGTTTCCTTCTCACCGCGGTGTGGATCCAATGATCAATCCTGTTGTCCGATAACTTGTACATGCGTTGTACAGGCTCGCCAGCAGCGTCTATGGTTAAGCTGCCAGAGCGTCTGGCCCGGGAGCAGGGCCGCTTACGAACAGGGAGTTGATCGTGAACAAGTCATTCAGTGAGGTGAAGGTTCTGGTGGTCGATGACCAGCCCCTGATCGTCGAACAGTTGTGTGAATATCTGGAAAACCAAGGCCACCACTGCGTGCCGGCCCATTCCACCGACGAAGCCATCGAGCGCTATGTAGCGGACGAAGCCATTGGCCTGGTGCTGTGCGACCTGCACATGCCCGAGCGCGATGGCATCGAGCTTGTGCGGGCGTTGAAAGAAGTTGCCGGGCGCCAGCGCATGTTCGAAGCGATCATGCTCACTGGCCGCGCCGACAAGCAGGACGTGATCCGTGCCCTGCGCGAGGGCTTCGCCGACTACTACCAGAAACCCATGGACCTTGATGAGCTGCTCGAAGGCGTGCGCCGCCAGGAAAAGGTGCTGCTGGAGCGCAAAGCCAACTTGCAGGACCTGGGCAATCTCAACCAGCGCCTCCAGGACCTGGCGGGTTGCATCGATGAGCTCTATCAAGACCTAGAGAAAGCCCGTGGCCAAGGGGTTCATCGCCGCTCGACCGACGCGGAGGAAAGCGAAAGCGACCTGCCCGCCGCGTTCGAGAAACTGTCACCACGCCAACTGGAAGTGGCCCGGCTGGTGAGCAAGGGCAAGACCAACTACCAGATTGCCTGCGAACTGGGGATCACCGAGAACACGGTGAAGCTGTATGTGTCGCAGGTGCTGCGCCTGACCCATATGCACAACCGCACGCAGCTGGCGCTGGCGTTGACGCCAAGCTCTTCACCGGTGCATCTGCGGTTCACTACCCATTGAGAGATGCTGTCCCAACGGGCCTCATCGCCGGCAAGCCGGCTCCACAGGGTCGGCGTGATGCGGTCCCTGTGGGAGCCGGCTTGCCGGCGATGAGGCCAGTAGCCAAGCCATTCATTCCAACTCGTAGCTGATGCTCAGCATCAACCGCGGCCCACGACTCAAGCTATCCAGCGCCACATCCGCCAGCGGCTTGGCCACTTCAAGCGCCACGTTGGCCTGGCGCCCATCGCCCAGGCGCACCCCCAGCGCCACCGAACTCATGTGCGCATCCTCAAAGGGCCCGCCGTTGTACCAGGCCTCTGCGGCATCGAGCACTGCGTAGGGCTGCACCCATTTCAGCCAGCCGCCCCGACGGATGCTGTAGTTCAATTCGTAAGCCACCCCCCAGCCTTTATCGCCCTCAGCCTGGTCACGGGGGTAACCGCGGCCGAATTGCTGCCCACCAAACACCGCTCGCTCACTGTCCGGCAGCCGGTCATCACTCCAGTACAGCGCAGCCGACGCCACGCCCTGCCAGTTGTCGAGCAACTGATCGCTCTGCAACCCGGCAACCCGAAAGCGCAAGAAGTCCATATCGTAGTCGGCATCGCTGCGTCCACCCAGATAATCCAGGCCCTGGTACACCCCGGCACTGATGATGCGCAGCCGACGAGCCTCGGCCTTGCGCCAGTCACCTTCGAATGACAGCGCGCGCACATAGGTGTCGTATTCAAGCTGGCCGCCAGCCCGGGCTTCGATGTGATCACTGAGCGAATAAAAACGCCCGGATACATTTATCCACTCATTGGGCGCAATCATCAGCGCTTGGCCGAGGCCGATCGAATAGCGTTCGCTTTCCAGCCGTTGAGTGATGTTGGTACCGTCCTCAAGACGTACACGTGTGCCCGGCTCGCTGCGATAACGCCCAGCCGATAACAGCAACTGGCTGCCCTGCGCGTCCAGATACTGGCTGTAATCCAGGCGTTGATAATGCGTGTGGTCATCGCCGGGCGGCAGCAGAAAGCTCGCGGTCAACTGCTCGGCAAAACGCGTGTGGGCGTTACTGGACACCTTGAACAATGCCTGTGGGTCTTCACGGCTGCCGTCGGTCAGCGTCACAGCGGCATCAAACGGCTTGCGCTGCACGCGAAGCGTCAGCCGTGTCGCATCATCAGGGTTGTGCGCCGCCACTAAATCGGCCTGTACTGTCAGGCCCGGGATCCGTTGCGCCAAGCCGATAAAGCGCTCGAGCGCCTCCTGGGTCAGCGGGCGCTCAGCCTGCAACCGCGCCATCATCTGCTTGAGATAGGCCTCAGCCGGGCCGATATCCCCTACCAGCTCAACGCCATGGATATAGCCTTCCACCAGCACCACATGCACGCGGCCATCAGCGAGGTCCTGGGGTGGCAGGTAGGCATACGACAGCGGGTAACCGTCACGCTGGTATCGCTGCGTCAGCCGCTCGGTGAACTGCTGCAGTTCGCCTACAGAGACGGTGTGGCCAATCAGGGGTTGATAGTGCTCGCGCAACTCACTCAGCGGGTAGACCGTACCGCCCTCGAAGCGCACCTTGTGCAACACCAGGCGGGCATCGGCCGGCCATGCTGCGGCGCCAGCGACGGGTGCTACCCGCCGCACGTTGGTGGCGGCGGGCCTGTAGGCATCCACGGGCAGGTTCGCGGCAGGCAGGCGACGCTCGTATTCGTGGCTTTCGAGAAACCCCGGCAACGGTTCGCCAAGGGCCAGGCTGGCCCAGGTCAGCAGCAACAGGGGCACGACCAGAGGACGCATAGGACGCTCCACAATCCCTTGGGCGCCGGGGCGTCGGCCGGTCACACCCGTCACCAGCAAGCGTAGGTGCTGCCCCGGCAAACGTCGAACGGTTACTCGCTGACCTGAAACGCTACCCGTGCGGTTTCACCGCTCTCATCCAGCGCGCTCAGCTCGATCTGCCCAGCGTGCTCGAAGCGCACCAGCAGGCCATCCTGCCCGTCGGTTTCGCCCAACGGCTGACCGTTGACGAACCACCAGCGCCGCCCACCACCGCCAAGGGCCGAGACGTGCAGTTGCAACGGCTCACTGCTGGTGGCTGGGCGCCGCAGGTTGTCGCCGGGGCGCACGCCGACAATGGCCAGTGGCGGCGCACTGGCCGGTACCTGCGGCGGGCAACTTGGGTCCACGGCTGGCAGCCGTGCGGCTCGCCGTTCCACGCGGCCCAGCCAGGGTTCCAGTGGGGCCGGCCACAGTGCGACTTCCTGAGCTTTGGCGCCTGGGCAACCGCCATCGACACGCAGGCCCTGCGCGTTGACCCAGACGCTTTCGCGCAAACCCAGCCCGAGCGGTTGATCAGCCGCCTGCAGGGTTGGTGGCGTGGTGCCGTCGAGGGTCCAGGCAAAACGCTGGCGCCTGCAGTTCGGGTCTTGGCGGCTCATGGGCTGGCCCAACGGCCAGCAGATCGCGGCGACGCCCACGCTGCCGGGCACCTGCTCGACCGGTACGCTGAGGCCGCGCTGGCTGTCGCGGTTGCTAAGCAGGTCGTGAATCTGCAGCATCAGCGGCGCCGCCGAGGCCAGGCCGAACTGCCCGGGCACCGGGGTGCCGTCGGGCCGGCCGATCCACACGCCGATCAGGTAACGCGGCCCGACACCAATCGACCAGGCATCGCGGAAGCCGTAGCTGGTACCGGTCTTCCAGGCCAGCTGCGGTCGCTGCACCAGTTCCGCGTGCGGGTCGCGGTCCGGCCGCGCCTGGCCGCTGAGAATGCGGCGGATGATCCAGGCCGCCCCTGGCGACAGTAACCGCCGCTCCAGCAGCGGGTCCTGCGGTTGCAGGCGCACGCGAGCACTGTTACCGCCCCGGGCCAGTGCCGCATAGCCACCGACCAGCTCCTCCAGGCGGCTGCCGGCGCCACCGAGGATCAGCGACAAGTTGGGTTCGGCCAGAGGCGGCAGTGCCAGCGGCATGCCGGCCATGCGCAATTGCGCGGCGAAGCGCTTTGGCCCATAGGCTTCGAGCAACTGCACCGCTGGCAAGTTGAGTGACAAAGCCAACGCTGAACTGGCCGACACCGGGCCGCTGAAGCCCATCGAGAAGTTGCCGGGGCGGTAGTCGCCATAGCGGCGCGGCACGTCCTGCAACAGCGATTCGGAATGGATCAGGCCGTCGTCCATGGCCATGCCATAGAGGAATGGCTTGAGCGTCGAGCCCGGTGAGCGCAGCGAGCGGACCATGTCGACATGGCCAAAGCGGCGCTCATCGGCAAGGTCGATCGAGCCCAGGTAGGCGCGCACGGCCATGCTCTGCGCGTCCACCACCAGCACGGCTGCGGAAGTGCGCTCCGGCAGACGCGCGCGCCAGCCCAGCAGCAGGTCTTCAAGGCGGCGTTGCAACGAGGCATCGAGGGTGGTGCGGATCAGTGGCGGGCTGTCAGGCGTATTCAACCGGCGCGCCAGCAGCGGCGCCAGGGCAGGCTCCTGGCGCGGGGCCAGCAGCAAAGGTTCTTCGGCGGCTTCCTTGATCTGCTGAGCAGGCCACACCTGGTATTCGGCCAAGCGCTGCAGCACCTTGTCGCGGGCACGCTGGGCGCGCGCCGGGTGGCGGTCCGGGCGCAAGCGGCTGGGTGCCTGTGGCAGCACCGCCAGCAGCGCCGCCTCAGCCGGGGTGAGGTGCATCGGCGACTTGCCCAGGTACGCCCAACTGGCAGCCGCCACGCCCTGCAGGGTGCCGCCGAAGGGCGCGCGATTCAGGTAGATCTGCAGAATATCGCGCTTGGACAGGTGCCACTCCAATTGCGCCGTGCGCCACAGTTGCCGCAGCTTGCCGGCGAGTGTGCGGTCGTGCGGGTCAAGCAGCCGCGCCACTTGCATCGACAGCGTGCTGCCGCCCGACACCACGCGCCCGCCACGCACATTCAGCCAGGCGGCGCGCGCCAGCGCCAGCGGGTTGACCCCGGGGTGGCGGTAGAACCAGCGGTCCTCGTAGGTCAGCAGCGCCTGCAGGTACAACGGCGAAACTTCCTCCGGGCTGACCGGGTAACGCCACACACCATCGGCATCGGCGAAGCGCCACAACGGTGTGCCGTCTTCGGCCAGCACCACCCGCGCCAGGTCGTCGGCCGGCATGGGCAATGGCCAGAGGCGGTCAGCCAGCCACAGCAGGCCGAGCATCACCACCACGGCGATGACACTGGCGCGCAGGAACCTTCCCGCTCGCGTGCGTGGCCGGGCTAAGCTTGGCATCGGGAACCGACCTGGCCAGGTAATGGCCAAAGGCTTGGGAACGGCAACCTCGCCGATTCGTTCATCAGGAAGCAACTATGCATGTAGAAGGTTTTTTCGAGTGGCTTGGTCAGGCACTGGGTTCGTTGATCCGCTTCATCGTCGACGCATTGAGTGGCCTGTTCAACCTGCTGGCCAACGCCGGGGGCAATTTCATCGATGGCCTGGCACGCACACTGGGCATGGACACCTCGCTGGTCAGCATCCTCGCCCTCGTCGTCGGCCTGATGCTGCTGTACTCGGCAATTCGTGCCTTCATGCGCGCCTCGATCATCCTCGGGATCATCTGGCTGGTGCTGGGGTTGTGGGTGATGAGCTGGGTGATCCACTGAAGTGCCTGTTTACACATTCCCTGTGGGAGCGGGTGAACCCGCTCCCACAGAATTTCAGCGAGCTTTTACCGTCATCTCACCCTGCCCATCCCCGACTGCCTGCAGGTTCGGCCGGTACATCGACTCGACCTGCGGCGGCGGCACGCGGTAGGTGCCCGGGGTTACCGCGCGGGCCAGGTACAGCAGGTGGGTGGTACCGTAGCCGTCGAGCTTGAGCGCCGCCACATAGCGGTCATCGCGGTACTCCTGATGCACCACGCTGGCGTTCTGCATCGACTCACGCCACTGCTTCACCGCGCTGCTGGCGTTGTCCAGGCTGGCAGCGCTCTGCGCAAGGTTCTGGTTTTCCAGCTCCAGGCCCGCCGGCAACAGGTCGACCACCAAGGCATCCGGCACGGCATCGCTGGCCTTGAGCGCCAGGTGCACCAGCACCAGGTCACCGCTGCGCAGGTTGTGCAGGTCCAGCGTCTGGCCATTCATGCCCAGGTATTCGCGGCGGATTTCCATGCCATTGCCACCAGCGGCGGGGGCCTGGCGCGGGTAGCCCGACAGGGTCAACTGCTGGTAGACGGTTTCGCTGCCCTGGTTCTGCACGCTCAACGGTGAAGCCAGCAATGGGCCTTCGAGCTTCATGCCAGACTCGCCGTTGTTGAACTCACGGACCTCGCCCGCACTGTCCAGGCGCGCCTTCCAGGGGCTCTCCGGCTTGCCAAGCAAACCACGGCCTGCGAGGTACAGCGCATTGCGTTCCTGCGTCGACAGCCAGCGGTTGGCAGCCAGTTCATCGGACAGTGCGAACAGGCGCTGGTCAACTTGATTGCCGGCCAGGTTGCTCTCCTGCAGCAGCGCCAGGATCAACGCCTGGTCACGCAGGCTGCTGCCGTAATCGGCCATCCAGCCTTTGCTGCGGCTGACAGCCAGGCCCGCCTGCAGAGCCTCCTGCGAACGCGGTTTGTCGCCCATCTTGTCCAGTGCCACCGCCAGCTGCACCAGCGGCAAGCCGGAGCGTGCGTCGGCGCGGCGTTCGAACAGGCTGCGCAAGGCGCCCAGCGGCGCCTGCTGGCTGCGCGACAATACCAGCGCGGCATACGCCTGCACGGCAAAGCGAGTGTGCTCGGCGTTCTCGCTGTAGTCGACCTCGATCAGGTTACGCTCCTGCAGGTAGCGCAGCAGGCGCTCGTTGGCCTTCTTCAGCGCCTCGGCCGGCACGCCATAGCCTTGGTCACGTGCCCGCAGCAGGAAGTCGGTGACGTAGGCGGTCAGCCAGTACTCTTCTTCGCTGTCCGCACTCCACAGGCCGAAGCTGCCGTTGTAGCGCTGCATGCCCAGCAGGTGTTCGATGCCCATTTCGATCTTGCGCTTGCGCACGTCGGCCGGCTCACCCTTGATCCCTAAGCGTTTGAGGCTTTCGGCGTCGGCGTAGAGCGAGGGGTAGAGGCCGCTGGTGGTCTGTTCCAGGCAGCCATAGGGATAGGCTTCGAGCGCGCGGATCTGTTCGGCCAGGTTAAGTGGCGGGCGGCTCGAGAGCGCCAGGCTGGCTTCAAGCCCAGCGGGCTCGAAGGCGGCCAAGTCACTTTCGGGCAAGGTCCACGGTTGGTCCTTGAGGGCCACGCGGTAGTGCTTGAGCATTGCTGGGTAAGCCGGGCGGATGCCCAGTGTCCATTCACGCTCGAAGGCATTCACCGCCTCACCTGGCAGTTTGAGGCCGTTGACCCGCACATGCACTTTGCCCTGGCCAAGGCCGCCCTGGGCATGCACCGGGATCATCAATGTGGTGCGCTGGCCTTCGGCCAAGGCGACTGTCTGCTGGGCGCTCGCCGCCAGGCTCAATTGGCCTTCGGTGGTGACCTCGACGTTGAGTTGCTGAGCGCTGCCAGACAAGTTGGCCAGGTCCAGCGCAAGGCTGGTGCGGTCGCCACCAGCGAGGAAGCGCGGCGCCGACAGCTCGGCAATCAGCGGCGCAGCGACCACGGTCTTGCCCTCGGCCATGCCGAAGTGTTCGTCGGTCCAGGCCTGGGCCATCAACCGCAGCTCACCGTTGAAGTCGGGGATATCGACTGTCGCCTCGCCCTCGCCCTGCTCGTTCAGGGTCACCGGCGCGCTTTGCTGGGCAACGATGGTGACCGTGGTGTTGGGGCGCTTGCCGCCCTTGGCCATGGCCGCATCACCACCAAACGCCAGGCTGGCCAGGCGGCCCTGGCCGGCTTCGATCAGCTGGCCGTAGATATCCAACTGGTCAGCGCCGTAGGCCTTGCGCCCGAACAGGCTGGCGAACGGGTCGGGGGTTTTGAAGTCGGTGATATTGAGGATGCCCACGTCGACTGCGGACAACAACACATGCACCTGCTTGGGGATGCTGCCGTCGGCATTGGCCGCCTTGACCTTGACCGTCAGTGGTTGCTTGGGCCGCATTTTCTCCGGTGCCTGCAGGCTGAGCGCAAGCTTGCGTTCGGCGCGGCCCAGCGGCAGGTGCAGCACGCCCACGGCACGCTTGGGCGTGGCATTGGCCTTGCGCTCACCCGGGCGGATCACCAGGGCACTGATGTACAAGTCGTGGCGCGCCCATTGTTTGTCTAGCGGTACATCGAAGGTCTTGCCCTCGGCCGGCACGTCGATTTCCTGCCACCACAGCGGGCCATCGCTGGATTCGATCATCAGGTAGCCAGTGCCGGCGGCTGGCGGCGTGACGGTGACCTTCGCCGTGTCACCGTCGGCGTATGCCGGTTTGTCCAGCGCCAGCTTGACCTGGTCAGGGCGCACTGCCCCGCCTTCGGCGTTGTCCTGGGCGCGATAGCCCGCCCAGAAGCGTTCACTGGATACCAGGCCGGTCTCCGGGTCTTCCACCTCGACACGGTACGGGCCCCATTCGACCTGGAAGGTCAGCTTGGCAGTCGAACCGGCTTTGACATTGATGTTTTCCTCGCTCTGGGTGAGGAATTTCTCGTTGTAGTTGTAGCTCCAGCCGTCGCTCTGCGAGTAGTTCCAGTAGTAATCGCGGCGCTCGCGGATCAAGCGCACCTTCAGGTCGTTGGCCGCGAGCTTGTTGCCTTCGCGGTCGGCGACCAGGAACTCGAATTCCACCGGGCCGTCGCTGTCGGTTTCCTCGCCATCGAACAGACCACGCAAGCCGGGCAGGCGCTCGGCGGGCCAGATAGGTTGCTCGAGGCGGCGAGTGATCGGCCGGCCACCGGACTCCTGCAGGCTGGCTTGCACGGTCAACTCCAGCGGCGAACGGGCCTCGGCCCACCGGCTTTCGATTTCGACCGTGGCCTTGCCGGCCTGGTCAAGGGTCACTTCGTCGAGCTCCAGGTCCTGGTTCAGTTCGGTCTCGGTGACCGAGCCGAATTGGTAACCCGGCAGCGCTGGCACGGCTTCACGCAGGGGGCGCACATAAGCCTGGCCGCTCAAGCGATTGCCCGCAGCCGGTGCGCCGTAAAGGTAGCGACCGTTAACTTGAACCTGTGCAGTCTCGTCAGGCGAAAGCGGTGTGCTGCTGCCCTTGAGCTCCAGCGCCAGGCGCTCGGGAAGGAAGTCTTCGACGAGGAATTCGTAGACCTGCTTGCGCCCGCCGCCCAGGTCGAGTAACAACTGCCAGCGGCCCGTCGGGGCCTCTGTGGCCAGTTGCAGCTGGTACTGATAAAGGCCATTGGCATCGGCCTCCCAGACGAACTTGCGGCTCACCTGTTCATCTGGCCGGCGCACTTCCACGCTGACCGGCTGGGCCTTGACCGGCTTGCCGTCCTGGTCGCGCAGCAAGCCGTTGAGCAGCACCGTTTCACCCGGGCGATAAAGGTCGCGCGGGCCGAAGATGAAGAACTGCAACGGGTTGGCCTGTGGGCCGGTGATGTCGAATTCGGCAAGGTCCAGGGCTGCGGTGTTGAGGCGCAGCAGCGTGGTATGCACGCCCTGGGTCGCGATCAGGGTGTCGGCCTTGGCCGTGATCGGCAGCTGGGCATGGCCTTGGCCATCGGTCTTGGCCTGGGCCAGCAGCTTGCCTTTGTCGTCATGCAGCTCGAGGTTCACATCCTTCAGCGCTTTGCCGCCCTCCAGCGCCTGGGCGAACACGTCGAGCCGGTCGCGGTAGCGATGGGCGGACACGCCGATGTCGCTGAGGGTGAACAGCGTTGCCGGTTGCGAGTAATCGTAGGTGCCCGAGGCACGCATCACCGCCAGGTATACGCCCGGCTCCTGCAGCGGCTTGACCCCGGCGATCGGCAACAGCACGGTTTCGCGGGTGTTGCGCGCCGGGTTGAGGTCGAAGCGGCCGCTGTAGACCAGGTCGGCCAGGGCCAGGGTTTCCTTGGATTGGTAATAGTACAGGCTGCTGTTGCGGCCCCAGTTGACCAGGAAGGTCGAGAGCATTTCCGGTTTCACCCGGAAGAACTCGACATCGACCTTGTCGACGTTCAGGGCGATCACCGGCAGGCCTTCGGCCAGGCGCGTGGGCAACAGCGAGCCACGGCTGGCGAAGCCGATGGTCGGCTGCATGTCGCGGGTTTCCAGGCGGGTTACCGACTCGTTGTCGAGCTGCTTGCCGTTGACGGCCAGCAGGCCTTTGTCGACGGTCAGCACCAGTTTGCGCTGCGGTTCCAGGTGGCGCAGGCGCAGTTCCATCTGGTTGTCGGAGAGTTCCCAGGCACCGTCGACCTTGCCTTTGACGGTGTCCACCAGGTGCAGTTTGGTGGCGAAGTCCTGCTTGGCATCCAGCGGCGCAGAGAAACTGACCGACAAGGTGCTGGCCCCGTCGAGTTGCACTTCCGAGACATCCAGCACGCTCAGTTCGCGGCCCTCGTAGCGCTTGGCGAGCACGGCAGGGTCCTCGCGTTTGGGCGCCGGGGCCTCGACGGCAGCACTCGCCGCCGGTTTCTCGGGTACGGCGGGTTTGTCCGGCGTCGAGGAATCACAGGCACTGAGCAAGGCCAGCGCGCAGGCCAGCAACAATCCTTTGTTGAACATGGAGTGGGGACTCTTTGGCAGCGTGTACGTAAGGGCGCAACTATAGCGCAACGGCAGGTGGCTGGCCGGTACAATGCGGCCCATCAATCAGGAAGGGGCCGCTTTGCGCCCCATTCGCGGGACAAGCCCGCTCCCACAGAATCTGCGTGGGTTTTGCGGCTTGCGGTCTCCTGTGGGAGCGGGCTTGTCCCGCGAATGGGGCGCGAAGCGGCCCTGCTTCATTCAGGAATTCTCATGTCGCAAATTGCCACCGACTGGCAGCATCGCCTCACACATCGCAAAGTCTGGGCCCTGGCCGCGCCGATGATCCTGTCCAACATCTCGGTGCCCTTGGTGGCGCTGGTCGACAGCACGGTGATCGGCCACCTGCCCCATGCCCACCAGCTCGGCGCGGTGGCGGTGGGCGCCACGCTGTTCACCTTCATGGTCGGCCTGATGGGCTTTCTGCGCATGGGCTCCACCGGCTTTGCCGCCCAGGCCGCCGGGCGTGCCGACGGCGCCGCGCTGCGCCAGGTGCTGGTGCAAGGGCTGTTGCTGGCATTGGCGTTCGCCTTGATCATCGGCTTGCTTGCCTTGCCCTTCAGCCAGCTGGCGCTGCACGCGATGCAGCCGAGCGAGGCACTGCAGCAATCCACCGAAGCCTTCTTCCACACGCGCTTGCTGGGCCTGCCCGCAGCGCTGGCCAGCTACGCGCTGGTCGGCTGGTTCCTTGGCACCCAGAATGCCCGCGCGCCGCTGGCCATCTTGCTGACCACCAACCTGCTGAACATCGCGCTCAACCTGTGGTTCGTGCTGGGCCTGGACTGGGGCGTGCTGGGCTCGGCGCGGGCGTCGGTGATCGCCGAATGGAGCGCCGCGCTGCTCGGCCTGGCCCTGACCCGCCCTGCCCTGCGCGCCTACCCCGGCCAGATTGCCTGGGCGGCACTCAAGCGCTGGCACGCCTGGCGACCATTGCTGGCCGTGAACCGCGACATCTTCCTGCGCAGCCTGGCGCTGCAGTTGGTGTTCCTGTTGATCACTGTGCAAGGCGCGCGCCTGGGCGAAGCCACAGTGGCGGCCAATGCGCTGCTGCTCAACGGCCTGCTGCTCACCGCCTACGCCCTCGATGGCCTCGCGCATGCTGTGGAAGCCCTGTGCGGCCATGCCATCGGCGCGCGCGACCGCGACACCTTGCGCCGCTCGCTGGTGGTGGCCTGTGGTTGGTCGCTGATCACCAGCCTGGGCTTTGCCGGGTTGTTCCTGCTGGCTGGGCACTTGTTCATTGACCTGCAGACCGATATCGACAGCGTACGCGCGGCTGCCTACCCGTACTTGCCGTATCTGGCGGTGCTGCCATTGGTCGCGGTGTGGAGTTACTTGCTCGACGGGCTGTTCATCGGCGCCACGCGGGCGCGTGAGATGCGCAATGCGATGTTGGTTTCAGTGCTGATTGCATTGCCGGTGGCGTGGGCCATGAGTGGGTTTGGCAACCATGGGTTGTGGTTGGCGTTCCTTGGTTTCATGGCGTTGCGGGCGGTGACGCTGGGGTGGGTGGGGTGGCGGTTGCAGCAGCGGGGTGAATGGGTGCGGTAAGGCAGGAATGATCCGATGGGGGTCAACGAAATTCCTGTGGGAGCGGGTTTACCCGCGAAGAATTCAACTCGGTGTATGGCCAGGGCTTCGCCCTGGTTCGCGGGTGAACCCGCTCCCACAGGTACAGCGGTGTCCTTTAGGGCACCGCTGTACCTTGGGCGGTTGTCAGGAAGACAAGTACGAAGAACGGGTCAGGCCCAGGCGCAGCGCATCGAGGTACTGGGTGCGCTCGCGGGCGGTGATCTTGGCGCTGGCCACCTTGTCACGGTAGTGGGTCATCAACTCCTCCGGCGACAGGTGCACGTAACGCAGCATGTCTTCGATGGTGTCGTGGGTCTCGATACCGGCGTGGTACACGCTGCCATCGGCGTTCTGGTAAATGTTCACCGAGTCGGTGTCACCGAACAGGTTGTGCATGTCACCGAGGATTTCCTGGTAGGCACCCACCAGGAACACGCCCAGCAGGTAGTCCTCACCTTCGTTGAGCCCATGCACCGGCATGCTGGTCTCGATGCTCTGCTCGTCGACGTACTGGTTGATCTTGCCGTCGGAGTCGCAGGTCAGGTCCTGCAGTACCGCGCGGCGCAGCGGCTCTTCGCCCAGGCGGTGCAGCGGAATGATCGGCAGCACCTGGCCGATCGCCCAGGTATCCGGCAGGCTCTGGAACACCGAGAAGTTGCAGATGTACTTGTCGGCCAGCTTGTCGTTGAGCTCATCCAGCACCTGGCGGTGCGAGCGCTGGCGGGCCTTCAGCGAGTTGTGCAGGCGGCGGCACACGGCGAAGTAGCACTGCTCGGCCAGGGCTTTTTCGGCCAGGCTGATCTTGCCATCGGCATACTGCGCCGCCACGTCACCCATGTAGTGGGTAGCGCGCCAGTAGGTCTCGGTGACCATCTCGATATCGGTCGGGCCAAGCAGGTCGGCCAGCCACTGCACGGTCTCGGGCAGGCTTTCCTTGTTTTCGATGGTCGGCACGTCGTCGTTGTGCTTCTCGACGTCGGTCACCTGGATCACCAGCATGGCGTGGTGCGCGGTCAGCGAACGGCCGCTCTCGGAGAAGATGTGCGGGTGCGGCAGGCCCTGCGCGTCGCAGAACTCCTTGAGCATGCCCACCACCACGCCGGCATAGTCATCCATGTCGTAGTTGATCGAGCTGGCATTGCGCGAGTGGGTACCGTCGTAGTCCACGCCCAGGCCGCCACCCACGTCGATGTGGTCGACCGGCAGGCCCAGCGCACGCAGCTCGCCGTAATAGCGGATGGCTTCCTTGAAGCCGTGCTGGTAGTCGGCCAGGTTGGCGATCTGCGAGCCCATGTGGAAGTGCAGCAGGCGGATGCCCTGGTCCAGGCCGGCATCGCGGAAGCGTTGCACCACCGAAATCAGCTGGGCGGCGGACAACCCGAACTTGGATTTCTCGCCACCGGTGTCAGCCCACTTGCTCGACGCCAGCGACGACAGGCGCACGCGCAGGCCGACCTGTGGCTTGACCTTCAGCTCGGCGGCTTCTTCGATCACCAGCGCCACTTCGGACTCTTTCTCGATGACGATGAACACGTTGTGGCCCAGCTTCTGGCCCATCAGTGCCAGGCGGATGAACTCGCGGTCCTTGTAACCGTTGCAGACGATGGTGCCGCCCTTCGGCGCCAGTGCCAGTACCGCCAGCAGCTCAGGCTTGGAGCCCGCTTCCAGGCCGATGGAGACGTTCTGCGTGGCGATGATGTTCTCGACCACCGCTTCCTGCTGGTTGACCTTGATAGGGTACAGCGCGGTGTACTGGCTCTGGTACTCAAGGCGCGCGATGTTGGCATCGAAGGCGCCGGTCAGCTGGCGCACGCGGTCCTGCAGAATGTCGGGGAAACGCACCAGCAGCGGCAGCGACAAACCGCTCTGGCGCAGTTCGTCGACCTGTTCGAACAGGTCGATCGGTGCGCTCTCGGGGCCGTTGGGGCGCACTTCGACGCGCCCGGCTTCATTGATGGCGAAATAACCAGCGCCCCAATGGCGGATACCATAAACACTGCGGCTGTCGGCCACGGTCCACTGGCTACCATCGTCTTTGCGTGTGCGTCGTACGGACATTCAAGTCCCCTATAGATAAGTCGAAGACACTGCCCCGCAGGCAGCGGGGCGAGTGTAAAAGCTGAAAATGACGATTCATCCGTGCTCAGGCATAGACCCTGGCCACGGGAACGAGTTTAGAAAGCACTGGGCAAAAAATCGCGCGATGGCCTCAGCCGCCGGACTTTTTCGCCTTGAAACCCTGTTTGGTCAGCTCGCCGATCAACAGCTCGACATGGTCGCCCTGGATCTCGATAACCCCGTCCTTCAGGGCACCGCCGGTGCCGCAGCGGCGTTTGAGCGTGGTGGCCAGCTCCTTGAGCTGGTCAGGCGGCAGCGGCACGCCGGTGACGGTCGTCACAGTCTTGCCGCCACGGCCTTTGCTCTCGCGGCGCACCCGGGCAATGCCGTCGCCTTCGGGAAGGGTTTGCTGCTTGCAGATGCAGGCATCCACCGGCTGGCTACAGTCGGGGCAGTGCCGACCAGCGTCGGTGGAGAACACGAGACCGCCAAGGGCGGAAAAGGAAGAAGCTTTCTTGGCCACTTTTGTTCCTCTGTGCTGAGGACAAAAACTGGTCGGCGGGAGCCGACCGCGAAGCCCCACTCTGGCAGGGGCGGCGCTACTGTCGCAAGAACCTGCGACAGCCCGAAAAGGGCGCGCAGTGTAACGATAAATCAGGCGATTGCTAAGTACCGGAATGCGCCATTTTGCGAATGATTTGCGACCCCAGGGCCCCAGCTTTACCCGAGGCTGGTTTTATACCGCTGCAACGCGGCCAACGAGTCCGGGCAATAAGGCAGCACCTTGCTTTCGGCCTCTGCCTGCGCAAGGCTGACAAACTTCGCCTCGATGACCTCTTCCGGCTGCAACCGCAGGGGCGCATCGGACACGGCCGAGTACACGGCGCACCACAAGTGGTTGTCGGGCTGGTCGAAGTAGAAGCGCTCATGAAAGCGCAGCTCAGCACCTTCGATCCCCAGTTCCTCGGCCAGCTCCCGGGCCGCCGAATCGGCATAAGCCTCCCCTGCCGCCACCATGCCGCCAGCCGCCACATCCCAGTAGCCGGGGTACAGCGCTTTGCTCAGGGTACGCCGGTGCACGCACAGCTCACCTGCGCCATTGAACAACAGAATGAAGGTGCAGCGCCCGATCAGGCCGCGTTCGCGCAGTTCAGCCCTGGGCAGCGCACCGAGCACCTGGTCGGCTTCGTCCACCCAGGCGACCAGTTCGCGGTCGGAGGCCGCCCGGTGGGCGACCTCGTTGGGGCTGATGGCCATGTTCAACCTTGCGACAGCAGCTGGCGCAGGTCGATGACTGCAGCGTTGGCCCGCGAGATGTAGTTGGCCATGACCAGCGAGTGGTTGGCCCACATGCCGAAGCCGCTGCCGTTAAGCACCATCGGGCTCCACAGCGGCTCTTGCGATGCCTCCAGCTCACGGATGATCTGTCGCACGCTGACGGTCGCGTTCTTCTTCGCCAGCACGTCGGCGAAGTCCACTTCGATGGCACGCAGCAGGTGCGACAGCGCCCAGGCCTGGCCACGGGCTTCGTAGAACACGTTGTCGATCTGCAGCCAAGGGGTTTCCACCACTTCCTCGTCCACCTGCGGCGCCTGCCCGGCAACCACCGACTCGGTCTTCAGGTTGGTGTTGAGCTTGACCCGGCCAACGCTGGCCGACAGGCGCTGCGACAGCGAGCCCAGGCGGGTGGCGACATCACCCAGCCAGTTGTTCAGGTTGTCGGCACGGGTGTAGAAGATCGCGCCCTTGTCGCCGGCTGCCAGACGGGTCTGGTAGCGCGTCAGCGATTTGATGCCCTCTTCGAACTCCGATTCGCTCGATGGCAAGATCCAGCTCTTGTTGTCGAAGTTGAAGCGCGGCTCGGCCTTGGCCAGGTCGGCATCTTCGGTGGACTGCGACTGCGAGCGGGCGAAGTCCTTGCGCAAGGCACGGGACAGGTCACGCACCTGCACCAGCACGCCGTACTCCCAGCTCGGCATGTTGTCCATCCACAGCCCCGGCGGGAAGCGGTCGTTGGAGATGTAGCCACCCGGCTTGTTCAGCAAGGTACCGGACACGGTCTTGAGGGTTTCGACGGTGGTGTAGCCGATTACCATTTGCTGGCCATTGCGCTCGGCAGCGGCCTGGGCGTTCTGCTGCACCGGGAACAGCGCCGGCTCCTGGCTCCAGTACCAACCCAGGCCGATACAGACCAGCAGGTACAACCCGATCAGGGTCCCCAGGGCACGGCTCCAGAGCCCGCCCAAGTAGCTACGGGCGGCAGCGCCGCGGCCGTCGACACGCTCACGGGGCTCGGCTTTGGCCTCGCGGTTTTTCCAGTCCAGCATGGCTTTGTCCTTAATCAGTCACGACGGTTCAGGGGCTTTGACCACAGGCCTGCGCCAGGGTGCCACGGCAAGCCCGCGTTGCAGCACTATAAAGCAGACACCACCGTACGCATAAGCGACCAATCAGTCAGTAACTGAATATTCGATTTCAACGCTTTGTTGATGCGGCGCACTCGCGTGCTGGAAAAGAGCTGCTAGCATAGAGCCATCATCGCACCTGCACATCCCACCTATAAGTAGTCAGGACATGACCCAAGCTGCGGAGCCGAGCCAAGAGCGCCTCAAGCAGGAGCTCGATCACCTGCTGCAACGCCTGTCGCCCCGCTTGCGCAAGGGTGACCAACCCGACCAGCGGGTGCTGCGGCCTGCACGCATGCCGGTGTACCTGTTGTTGCGCGACCTTGAGCGCGCCGAGCGCCTGGCGCAGCAGCTGGAGTTCTTCGGCCTGAGCGTGCAGCCACTGTTCAATGCGGACGCATTCATGGCCTCGGTGGCCGAGCAACCGCCTGCAGCCATCGTGATGGATGTCGATTTCACCGGGCCGGGCTGCGGCGTGCCGCTGGCCGCAACGGCGCAGCAAGGCCGCGAACAACCCATTCCTCTGCTGTTTTTCAGCCACCACGAAACCGACACACCGACCCGCCTGGCGGCTGTGCGCGCGGGCGGGCAAGCCTTTCTTACCGGCACCCTGGAAGCCTCCAGCCTGCTGGAGAAACTCGAAGCCATCACCAGCACTGCCGCGCATGACCCCCTGCGGGTACTGATCATCGACGACTCGCGTACCCAGGCCCTGCACACCGAGCGCGTGCTGGGCAGTGCCGGGATGATCACCCGCAGCCTGACCGACCCGATCCGCACCATGGCCGAGCTTGCCGAGTTCCAGCCCGACCTGATCATCCTCGATATGTACATGCCAGGTTGCTCGGGCCCGGAGCTGGCCAAGGTAATCCGCCACAACGACCGTTACGTGAGCGTGCCGATCATCTACCTGTCCGCCGAGGACGACCTGGACAAGCAGCTCGACGCCATGAGCGAAGGCGGTGACGACTTCCTGACCAAGCCGATCCGTTCGCGCCACCTGATCACCACAGTGCGCAACCGTGCCGCCCGCGCCCGCCACCTCAAGTCGCGCATGGTCCGCGACAGCCTCACCGGGCTGTACAACCACACGCATATCCTGCAACTGCTCGAAGACTGCAGCTTCCGCGCCCGCCGCGAGGGGCAGCCGCTGAGCTTTGCCATGCTCGACATCGACCACTTCAAGAAGATCAACGACCACCATGGCCACCCCATGGGCGACCGGGTGATCAAGAGCCTGGCGCTGTTCCTCAAGCAACGCCTGCGCAAGACCGACTTCATCGGCCGCTACGGCGGCGAGGAGTTCGCCATCGTCATGCCCAATACGGCGCTGGACGCCGCGCACAAGGTGCTCGACGAGATTCGCCGGCGCTTTGCCGAAATTCTCTACCCGGCGCAACCCCACGACCTGCAATGCACCTTCAGCGCCGGGGTGGTGCAACTGGATGAGGAACTCGATGCGCTGACCATGGCCAGTGCGGCGGATGAAGCGCTGTATCGGGCCAAGCATGCGGGGCGCAATTGCGTGGTGCGGGTCGAGCCGTAGCAGGCTGAAGGCACATTGCCACTTTTTTATGACGCCAAGCCTCTGTCGTCATCACCTGGTCACAAAACCGCAATAACTTCAGGCACCTACCTCCACTCCCCGCAGGAAGTTCGCGGCTATGCGCCTGAAGTGGCTGACCAATTTCAACACCCTGTTGCTGGTGACCGTCTGTATTGCCCTGGGCGCGACCCTGTGGTGGTCGCAGCGTGCCCTGGAACGGCCTTATCAATTGATGGAACGCTACCTGAGCCTGTCGCAACAGTTCCAGAACCAGGCCGCGCGCAACATTCAGGCTTACTTGGGCAGCGGCGATGCCCTGCGCCATGCAGCCGCAATGGAAGCCAACAATCAGTTGCAGGCCGCACTGACCGACTGGCCCGATGAGCTTGCCGGCAAATTGCGCCCAAGCCTGGGCACCCTGCAGGCGTTCTCTGCCAACGAACTGCTCGCGGCCGGGAAACTCGCCGGCGACCCACAGGCCCTGCTGCTCCAGGCCGAACGCGAACTGGGCGCGAGTTTCGAGCAACTGGCCGGCTATGCCCGTGATAGCGGCAGCGCGGATGCCGGGCGTTATCTGCTGCCGTTGCTCGACGCCAGCGTGCACCTGGGCCGCTTGTCGCTTGCCCGTGACAAACTGGTCAGCAGCGGGCGTGCCGAACTGGCTGACGAAGTGGAACGTGAACTGCAGCTGATCCGCGCCCAGGCGCAGGTCATCGACGGCCTGCCGTTGCTAGGCGTGACCCGCGCTGCCGAATCCAACGCCGATGATTTCGCCGCCATGATGGGCCTGGAAACCCAGGCCAGCGACCAGCAGGAAGACGTCGCCGTCGGCCTCAAGCGCGACCTGCAGAGCCTGCTCAACCGCTACCCTGGCGAGCTGCAGCGCACCCGCGAGCAGATCGAGCGGCGCACGGCCCTGGCCGCCAGCACCAACGAGCGCCTCGACGCGGTGCAGCAGGCCATCGCCGGCCTGGAGCCCGAAGTGCGTGCCCAGCACGCCAAGATCGCCAATGAAGTGCGCCTCATGCAGGGGCTGATGATCGGCCTGATCCTGCTGATCGCCCTGCTCATCGACACCCTGCAACGGCGCCTGACGCGTACCCTGACCGGCCTGGCCCCGGCCTTGTCACGCTGGGCCGAGGGCGATTTTGCCAAGCCTATTGCCTTGGGCAAGACCAACCGCGAGCTGCATGACATCCAGGAATCGCTCAACCGCCAGCGCCAGTACCTGGTGGAACTGGTCGGCACCATCCGCAACAACGCCGAGCAGGTCGCGGGCAGCAGCCACGCACTGGCCGGCATGAGCGCCGCCCTGCATGACGGCGCCGAGCGCCAGGCCGGCGACACCGGGCAGATCCGCGACGCCCTTGGCGAGCTGGAGGCGACCATCCAGCAAGTGGCCGGTGATGCCAGCTCCGCCGCCGATGCCAGCCGCGATGCCGGCCGCGCCGTGGAACAAGGCCAGACGGTGATCGGCCAGAGCCTTTCCGGCCTGCGGGCATTGGTCGACGAGGTACAGGGCAATGCCCGCATGATCGAACAGCTGGCCGAGGAGTCGGCGACCATTGGCGGTGTGCTGACCGTGATCAGGTCGATTGCCGAACAGACCAATTTGCTGGCACTGAACGCCGCCATCGAAGCCGCCCGTGCCGGCGAGATGGGCCGTGGGTTTGCCGTGGTGGCCGACGAAGTACGCTCGCTGGCGCAACGCACCACCGGCGCTACCGGCGAAATTCAGGCGCTGATCGACCGCCTGCAGCAGGCCGCGCGCGAGTCGGTGGCAGGCATGCGGGCGCAGCTGGAACACGCCGAAGCCACGGCTGACAAGGCCCAGGCCGCCGATGGCGCGCTGGATGAGATCGTCAGTGCAATCCGCACCATTGCCGATACCGCGGTGCGCATCGCCGATGTCACCGCGCAGCAGAGTGGTGCGGTCAGCGAGATTCGTGGGCACAGCGAGCGCATTCACGAACTGGGTGAAGACAACCTGCAGCGCATTGGCGAAGGGCGCGAACAGGGCGAGCAGCTGTTGAGCCTTGGCGGTGAGCTGAACCGGGCGGTGCGGGCGTTCAGGGTCTGACTCGTTGCCTGCTCCTACCTCTTCGCGGGTAAACCCGCTCCCACAGGGCTAGCGCCGCACCTGAAGCCGATGCCGCACTTGTGGGAGCGGGTTTACCCGCGAAGAGGTCCGCATGGCCGACTGCGACCCCCAACCCCCGCCAACTCCGCTATCATGCCCGGCATGTTCCACCTCGCGAGTCCGCCATGCGCCGCCTGTTTTTCCTGCTGTTCCTACTGCTGGCCAGCCCTGCCTTCGCCTCGGGCCTGCTCGACAACCGCCCCAGCGCCACCCTTGGCGCCGCCTCGCTGAGCAACAGCGCCGATTTTCTGCCGGTACACGAAGCGTTCAAGCTCAGCCTGGTCCAGGCCGATGCGCAAAGCATCAAGCTGCGCTTTGTCGCCACCGACGGTTACTACCTCTACCGCCATCGCTTCCAGTTCCGCACCGAACCTGCGGACATCGCCCTGGGCACGCCGAACATTCCCAAAGGCGAGGCCAAACACGATGAGTTTTTCGGTGACGTCGAGGTGTACCACGGTGTGCTCGACATCGAACTGCCGCGCACCGACGCCCGTGCCTTCACCCTGTTGGTGGGCTACCAGGGCTGCGCCGACAAGGGCCTGTGCTACCCACCGGAAACCGCGCGCCTGAGCATTGATGGCCAAGGCGGCACCACGGCTGGCGCACCTGCGATCGACAACGAGCACGGCTGGACCTGGAAATCGCTGCTGCTGTTCTTCCTCGCCGGGGTGGGCCTGACCTTCACCCCTTGCGTGCTGCCAATGCTGCCGATCCTCTCCGGCGTGGTCCTGCGTGGCCAGGTCGGCGGCCTGCGCGGGCTTGCGCTGTCGCTGGCTTACGTCATACCGATGGCCGCCTGCTTCGCCGTGCTGGGTGCGCTGATGGGCCTGTTCGGCGCAGGCCTGAACCTACAGGCGCGCCTGCAATCGGCCTGGGTGCTGGTGCCGTTCGCGTTGTTCTTCGTGCTGTTCGCCCTGGCCATGTTCGGCCTGTTCGAATTGAAGCTTCCGCAAGCGCTGAACAACCGCCTGGACACACTCGCCCACCGCACCAAAGGTGGCTCGCTGGTGGGCGCGGCTGTACTGGGTGTGCTGTCGAGCCTGCTGGTTTCGCCATGCGTGTCGGCGCCACTGGCGGGCGCCCTGCTGTACATCAGCGCCAGCGGCGATGCCCTGGGTGGTGCGCTGAAGCTGTTCGCCCTGGGCCTGGGCATGGGCGCGCCATTGTTGCTGGTGGCCACCGGTGGCGCGGCCTGGCTGCCAAAGAGTGGCCCTTGGCTGAACACCGTGAAAAACGCCATCGGCGTACTGCTGCTGGGCTTGGCGATCGGCCTGCTCAGCCGCGTGCTGCCGGGGCCGGTCACCTTGCTGCTGGTCGGGTTCCTGAGCGCCGGCGTGGCGCTGTTCCTCGGCGCGCTGGAATTCGTGGTCAAGACGCCGCGCCAACGCCTGGCGCAACTGCTAGGCCTGGCCCTGCTGGTTTACGCCCTGGCCTGCTGGTACGGGGCCCTGAACGGCCAAGGCGACCCGCTGCGCCCACTGCCGGCACCATCGCTGACAGCCAGCAGTGCAGCCCCTGCGGCGCAAACAGATGCCTGGCAAACCGTCACCACCCCGGCGGCACTGGACGCCGCCCTGGCCCAGGCCAAAGCCGCCGGCCAGCCAGTGCTGCTGGACTGGTACGCCGACTGGTGCATCAGCTGCAAGGTGATCGAACACGAAGTGCTCAATGCACCTCAAGTCCAGCCGCAACTGGGGGCGTTCAAGTTGCTGCGTTTCGATATCACCGAAAGCAACGCTGAACAACGCACGCTGCTCGACCGCTACCAGCTGTTCGGCCCGCCAGCGCTGCTGTTCTTTGCAGCGAACGGCAGCGAACTGGCTAGCGATCGGGTCATTGGCGAGATAAACGCCGGCGAATTTGCGAGCATTCTTGCGCGCGTACGCGGCAAACTCGGTCTATAACTTCCCGCGTGCCGGGAAAAATCTCCCTTTGAGTGACCAGATTTAATTATTTGGTCACATACTTCGCGCGAACCTCGGACATCGTGCTGGCTATTGCCGGGAACTGGACACTTGCCGTCGCTTTGCGGCACACTCGCGGCGCTGTGTCGAATTGCCCTACAAATCCAAGGAATCCGCAGATGGCAACGCTACTGGTGCTTCACGGCCCCAACCTGAACTTGCTCGGTACCCGCGAGCCGGGCCACTACGGCGCCGTGACCCTGGCCCAGATCAACCAGGACCTGGAGCAGCGCGCCCGCGCCGCAGGCCACCATCTGCAGTACCTGCAGAGCAATGCCGAGTACGAACTGATCGACCGTATTCATGCCGCACGCAACGAGGGTGTGGACTTCATCCTGATCAATCCGGCTGCTTTCACCCACACAAGTGTCGCATTACGTGACGCATTGCTTGCGGTGAGCATCCCATTCATCGAAGTGCACCTGTCCAACGTGCACAAACGCGAACCGTTCCGTCATCACTCCTACTTCTCCGATGCAGCCGTAGGTGTGATCTGCGGTCTGGGCGCCAGCGGTTACCGCCTGGCCCTGGAAGCCGCGCTGGAACAACTGGCTGCCAACGCACAGCCCTGATGATTGAAACCCTGGCCTGAGTGGGCCGGGGTTCGAGAGAAACGTTCAGATACGTTTTTTAACTTACGCCCCCTGACCGAACCTTTGGGAGTTGATGATTAATGGATATCCGTAAAGTCAAGAAACTGATCGAGCTGCTGGAAGAGTCTGGCATCGACGAGCTGGAGATCAAGGAAGGCGAAGAGTCGGTCCGTATCAGCCGTCACAGCAAGACCCCGGCTGCTCAACAGTTCTACGCACCAGCACCGATGGCTGCCGCACCTGTAGCTGCTCCGGCCGCCGCCGCTGCTGCCCCAGCTGCTGAAGCTGCCGCTGCTGCACCTGCCCTGAAAGGCACCGTGATCCGTTCGCCAATGGTCGGTACCTTCTACCGCAAGCCGTCGCCGACCTCGCCTAACTTCGCTGAAGTTGGCCAGTCGGTGAAAAAAGGCGACACCCTGTGCATCGTTGAAGCGATGAAGATGATGAACCACATCGAAGCCGAAATCGGCGGTGTCATCGACGCCATCCTGGTGGAAGACGGTCAGCCGGTTGAGTTCGACCAGCCGCTGTTCACCGTCGTTTGATTCGCGGAGAGCCAACGATGTCTGGGAAGCTGGAAAAAGTCCTGATCGCCAACCGTGGGGAAATTGCCCTGCGGATCCTGCGTGCCTGCAAAGAGCTGGGCATCAAGACCGTCGCCGTGCACTCCACGGCTGACCGCGAACTGATGCACCTGGGCCTGGCAGACGAGTCGGTCTGCATTGGTCCTGCTTCGTCCAAAGATTCGTACCTGCACATCCCGGCGATCATCGCCGCGGCTGAAGTGACTGGCGCTACCGCCATTCACCCGGGTTACGGCTTCCTGGCGGAAAACGCCGATTTCGCCGAACAGGTGGAAAAATCCGGTTTCGCCTTCATCGGCCCGAAAGCCGACACCATTCGCCTGATGGGCGACAAGGTTTCAGCCAAGGACGCGATGATCAAGTCGGGCGTACCAACCGTACCGGGCTCCGATGGCCCGCTGCCGGAAGACGAAGAGGTCGCCCTGGCGATCGCCCGTGACGTCGGCTACCCGGTGATCATCAAGGCCGCCGGTGGCGGTGGTGGTCGCGGCATGCGCGTGGTGCACAAGGAAGAGGACCTGATTTCCTCGGCCAAACTCACCCGTACCGAAGCCGGTGCAGCGTTCGGCAACCCGATGGTCTACCTGGAGAAGTTCCTGACCAACCCACGCCACGTGGAAGTTCAGGTGCTGTCCGACGGCCAGGGTAACGCCATTCACCTGGGCGACCGTGACTGCTCGCTGCAGCGCCGTCACCAGAAGGTTCTGGAAGAAGCGCCGGCCCCAGGCATCGACGAGAAGGCCCGTCAGGAAGTCTTCAAGCGTTGCGTCGATGCGTGCATCGAAATCGGCTACCGCGGTGCGGGTACTTTCGAGTTCCTGTACGAGAACGGCAACTTCTACTTCATCGAGATGAACACCCGCGTACAGGTTGAGCATCCGGTGTCGGAGATGGTCACTGGCATCGACATCGTCAAGGAGATGCTGAGCATCGCCGCTGGCAACAAGCTGTCGTTCCGCCAG